>Ga0114933_10005467_pt1 | contig 11552 bp, 8 predicted proteins | sample 4SBtaG_FD_89691 | JGI IMG/M metagenome (GOLD analysis project Ga0114933, IMG submission 89691) | Deep subsurface microbial communities from Kolumbo volcano to uncover new lineages of life (NeLLi) - 4SBTROV12_W25 metaG | ecosystem: Environmental > Aquatic > Marine > Volcanic | place: Kolumbo... | reverse complement strand
CCTTAAATATGACCATGCTACGTCTATGCTATTTATTATTTGTATTCCCTTAAGTGGAAAAAAAAATCTTGTTCAGCTCAGGTACCCCCCCTATACACCTTTTCAAATAAAAACAGCACATGTCGTTGATGTAGATAGTTACAACAACAAAAGTTTTCGAAATCCTCCCGTCTTACGAATATGTGTGCTGTGATCATAGTAGCGATTCAACAACATTTCTATGATTTTTCAGCGATTCTTAAGCCTGTGTACCAGCCCGTAGACTCATAATGCTGTGGCCCACTAATAAAAAGGCTGGATTCTGGGTTTCGTTCAGAAAATAAACCATAGTATCTCTATGGGTCATGGCTTTGACGGTTCCCGAGACGGACGGTTGTGTGCATCGTAAAGTGTATCCGTCTTGCATTCATTGCAGAAACAGATTATTTTCGGAGTTGATATATGCAATATATAGGTGGCAAAAAGTAAAAATAAACTACCATGGAGATAGAAGAAATACACAAACGAAATCAAAAGGTTGCTTACATACGATCATGGCAAGAGGAAAAAAAAGCCAATAAGTATGATAAAAATGATATAAAAAAAATAAGCCTAGATAGTACATTTTCGATAAAAAAAAACCTCTATACGGTAGCATACGACTGTACAGAATATTTGCTGGATGGTAAAGGTGGAGATAAGTGGAACTATCTCTGGGGGGGTAATTATCCTATAGACTTTACAGGAGGCGATCGCTTCTATATTATTATGGTTTTTAACGACGGGGGTAAATATTTTTTTCGTATGCAGCTTCGTCGTATAACAATAGTAGAGTTGATTGAAAAAGAGGAGTATCAGTATGTAAGAGACCGTTTACGTATTTTTTTGTCGGATGATGAAATTGCACAAATGCTTCGGTTTGAAGAAATTGGTGTTGTTGAATTAAAATTATAAAATTAAAAAGTTATTTATTAAGTTGACTTCGTGTGGGTTCGGCTCTGCTTGATAATTCCATAAATGTTTCTTTGTGCACTCCCAATCACAATTTGCACAGAGCATTCTACATAGAAGCATTTCGTATATTAATAAAGGTTGAGCTCGCTTTAATGTGCATCTATTTCTATTGATGTAATTGGAAATCGTGAAATTTTTCACGTTCCAATTATCACCATGATCGAAAATAAAAGCTTCTACATTGTCTTTTGATACTTTTCGTTGGCATATTGCACAGCATCGACGCCTGTATTTTTCTTGATTAACGTATGCTTGTTTCTGTTCTTTGTGCCTTAACTCCCTTTTTTGTTTTTTGGATCGTTTGGCGTTACTATTTAGTTTTAACTGCAACCACGCTCGTTTCGATTTTAATATGTGACAGAAACGGCATCTAGCTACACATTTGTCCAGTTCACCTAACAGGCCATTTTTACCACCACCAGTTTTAGACCACCAAATATATTCGGAGCAATTCATGATTTTTTTGCCTCGCACATGATCAGCTTGTATTACGTTGGCATTTGTCAAGCCACAATCAACACAAGAATGATTGACTTTAAAGGCTTCCCAAATGTCTCTACATTGTTTCAACAGGCCTCTTTGTAATTTGCCTCTTAATTTGATGCGGCAATAGTAGCAACGTTTGGTGTGTTTCCTGTTACGAGAGCGAATAAATCGTGTAAAATATTCAATGGGAAAAGTTAAATTACATTTAGTACATTTTTTATAAAACACTTTAGAATAGATCGTGTCGGGTAATGCCATTCGCGTTTGTAAAATTGTATGTAACTTCTTCTTTCGCACTCTTGCGTATTTCGTTGTACTTGAGTTTCCTCTTTTGCCAATCCGACATGTTTTCCCCTGATGGTTCAAATCCTATGCTAGTATCTCCCGAAGCAGCTGTAATGCCATAATTTCTAATTAATCGTACAAATAAACTTATGACAACAAATGTGTGAATATAAGATAATTGTGTGTCAATCGCGGCACTGTCACTGAATGGATTGCCTTCTGGTATCCCAGATGAGCAATCTTTTATTAACATCTCAACATCGACATTATTCACATTGACGTTGTTCGTTTTTGCAAGATCGTCTTGCATCATTCCAAGACTTATAATTGGTAAGACAGATGTTCCAATTTCTAAAATGCTCAGGAAAACACTGGCTGCATAGCTTATTGATATTTTGATATCAAATCCAGCAAGGACATTTAATATAACAAATACTGCAACAAAGACCATTCTTATAAATGCAAGGGTAGTTGCAGTAGCATACTCATCATCAAAGCTCATGCTGGCGATGTTACTGGATATGACATAAGCCGATATTAAAAACGATAGCTCTGCAACCCATAAGAGCGTGCTTACAATGCTTAAACCGCCTTGTATTTCGTCATCTTTTTTAATAATTGCGCCGTGTAGACCGTATGGAGATGTGAGTCCTACGACTACGTTAAAAAATGTTTGTAATTTTGTAGTCATAATTGTAGTTGTAACTAACTTGGTTGGTGTATTACTTCTTTCGTAATCTCCTATATATACCATTCTTTGATTGTATTAAGCTTACCTATATGGCCCAGAGTTTTTTATTACCTACTATCTTAAATACTTTGATAGGTATTTATTACTATGTTTTTATGACGGAGATGAACTCGTTGGACAAGGTGCCCTTGCATGTCTTTTGTGTCATTGGTAGGTCATTTTATGGGATGATTGTAAGTTTCCCACTGGACAACGTATTGCAAACGGTGCTGTCTAGGTTTACTCTGTGGGTATCAATTTTGTTATTATCGTTGGATATTTTTCAGTTTGTTTCGCTTATCAACCAATTCGATAGTTATAATTTGACAGATGCTTTGGCTATTTTATTTGGTGTTGTATTTATGATTAGTGATGCTGTTTTTATTATTCAATTATATCGCAATTCAACCGAACATGCCATCGATATAGAGGATGATGATCGCACTGTTGAAGGGTCGGAAAAAGAGAAAGAGATGGTAGAAGTGGTTGAAGAGGTATATACAGAAGCTGAGAGCTCGCTCTTTTTACGAAAACGACAGCCACAATTTAAATTTTAGGTTACCTTCGGTTACATTTTTTTCGTGGTGTAAATCATATTCAATGCAGATTTTATACAGTCAGTCATCAAGTGCTTTCTGTGCATGGATGCTCCAAAGGTTATTAAGGACTGCACAACTGCCTTTAAAAAGGTCAATTTATAAGATTGAAAAATAGTATTGAAGCGGCACTCATAATGATATCGTACAAAGGTCGTCGTTTCTGTAATGTAATCTTCAAATAAAATGTGTAATTTTTCTTTCATCAATGTCGTCATTTCCTGTAGCGTGACGAAGCCCAACGTGCTTGGCCACAAAGTAAAGCCATATTGTGGACTGTAACAAAATTTAAATTTCGTATACATGATGATGTAAAAAAATTCATACAAGTTTTGAATAAAACTTTCACTTGTGTGGACGCGATAATTAAAAAGTTGTCCACAAATTTGATAAGTATGATCAAGAATAAATTGCATTACTTCGTGTGCAAGTTGTTTTCCATAAGCTATTTCGTCTGCCGTTGGTTCTGCATGTGTCGTGTGATAAGGCCCTACATACTTTATGTTATTGACGTTGCATTGATTACTTTCAACTAAAAACACTGAATTGCCTTCCATAACACTTATTAGTGTTTTGAAAGCTCTGCTATGACAAGCATCACCAAATATAGAAAACCTATTGAGTGGACAAATCTAGTGATCAAATACGTAACCAATGACGACAATATTACAGAAACCGAATCACGCATGGCAAGGCATATATTAGAGCACTGTGAAATGGAGTCAAAAAAAGAAGCTCATACAGACAAGGATAAAATGTGGAAACAATTAAATAAATATTGGTTTTACTTGTCCACTTTAAATGAAAGTGACCAGGTTTAAAATAATATGCATTTGTATCGTATTATTACTTTCCTTTCAGTTTATTCGTTTCTTGTATACAAACCACCATGAGCAAGCCATAGCACCTCGAAAGTTTGTCTTGGGGGCAGTCACAAGCATCGACGCCACCTCCATTCATAATTTTATGCTCAGCATCAACTTTTTACACTTAAATACCAAATTATTCCACAATAAATTATTAGAAGAAGCAATTGTGCATTATTCTACAGTAGATCTACAATTTTTGCACGTTGAAAGTGTGTTTGGGAGTTCAACCTTTACGTCTCAGTACCATTTACTTTTTAATTATTTAGAAGGGTATGCCGTAGCAAAAGATAAAATCGTTATTGTCAATCCAGAACACGTATTCTTTTACAACGACCCGTTTCTACAAATGCATCAGCATAAATTATATGTTTCGCAGGATATTGCTACTACACGAGCAAATAAACACGTGGCACAGGCATTGAAAACCTGCCTTTCTCTGGACGTGCATCATTTTGAGTATAATAGAAGAGCGTATAACACAAATGTGATTGCAGGTACGTGGGAGGTGGTACAACCGTTATTGAAATGTATCATGCAATACAATGTGAAACAAACCGAATACTGTGAAGTTGCCGCTTTAAATTTTTGCCTCCATTACAAATTCTTGAAGCAATTGCCGTGGCATAACGACTTGGTGAACACCAAATATTTACATTGTAGTGGGGAATATGCCATCACACAGAATAATTGCCATGTGTTGACGCGTACGAAAGAAAAGTGTGCTGTGTTATTTAAAAATGATATTAAATTAGAAACTTGTATATAATATTTTATACCATAGAACAAACTATGAAGATACCTTTAATATGCCCCGATGCATGGAAGATGCGCGATGGGGTAACCTATAAAAACGTTCTAGACAAGGCAAAAAGTCGAGTCCGAGGCAAGTGGCGGGATAAGGCTTACACTTCTGCATTTAAGAATCGGAAACGGATGTTTTATATCAGAATATTATACAAAGAGATCGTTGTCAAGAGAAGTGCTGGGGGAGCTTACGAGGATACGGTAGGACATGCACAAATTATAGATGCGTTACAATGGAAATTAACAAATTTACAACAACAAGGTGATACATTCCATTATGCATTCAATAAGATACAAGAAGAGGTAGCAAATACTTTTCTCGATATTAATCAATATAATCAGTGCATAGGGCAAGATATATTGAAAAAGCAGTTAGAATGGATATTTGAAAACAGTGATAAATTTCTTAGTTCATCAGATACTTTTGAAAATAACGATTTCAAAGTCAAGAGTGAAAAAGGAAGAGTGGATTTAAAGAAAAAATTAGAACGATTTAAAATAGATCATGTACAAGGAATGTTATCTTTATATGAACAAATAACACAACAACAAGACCTTGAAGATGCCGAAGCAGTGACGCACTTCTTGGATGTGATAGAGAAAACCGATGTGGCAAATAAGGCGGCTAGAGCTTATATGGATCAATTGGGAAAGGTTTGGGACTTAAAAGTTGTTTTGGCAGACGATTCCAACCGTTTAAAATACATGGGGCAAATATTGAACATGGGAATCCTTTTTAAAATGTACTCTAGTTCTCTTTATGAGTTTACGTTGAAATATGTAGAGAGGTGGTGTAAAGAGCAAAAAATAGCACTGGAGGAGCTTGTGAAGGATTTACAGTCAAAATCAAAGAAGATCTATAATGAGGTCAAGAAAAAAATAGAGGATGGCAAGTTTAGGAAGGCTTGTAATGAAGAATACGAGGTATTAAAGGGGAAATTTGAGCAGGAAGACCGTGCAATAGAAGCAAGGAAGATTAAAGAGAAAAACCTTAAACTTTTAAAACGTATAGAAGCAGACCAACAACAAAAAATAAATCAGGAAAAATTTAAAAAGAAGAAGAAGAAGAAGAAAAAGAAGAAGAAGAAGAAGTCAGATGATGAAACAAAAGGCAGCGATAGTGACGAGGATAATACCGCTAACAATAACTCATATCCTACAAAGCCACCGCCAAAAGCGATACCCACACGTAAAGACCTTGATAAACCGAAAGATGGAAAAGACAGCGGTAGTAGCGATGACGACAAAAAGAAAAAAAAGAAGAAGAAGAAGAAGAAGAAAAAGAAGGAGGACCCTGATATGGCTTATCTTAAAGAAGAACTCTCAAAAAGTAGTTTGAAAAGCAAATTTAATATCCATGGAGTAAAACTAACAGCAACGGAGACAAGAACGGCTTTACGATTCGATTACGACGACAACAAAACATTGTTTAAGGAAAAGGACATAGAAATGGTAAAGGTAAATTTTGACTTCGCCGACGATGCAATTACCGACATCGAAAAATTTATGGAAGAAGATGGAGGGATTGATTCGGTTTTAATTAAAACAAAAAAGTGGATTGCAAACGTTGAGGCACTGTGGATGGGTTTTACGTTAAATAGCATGTTAGACCCAAACATTTCAAAATCGGCGGTGGTTAACATAATAGATACGGATCCAAAAGCAAATGTAATATGTTGGCTGGAAGGTGAATTTTCAGGTACATTTATTGATGGAAGGTTTGGTTTGAAGGAAGGATCTGTTTCAGGAAACGGTAGATTAAACGGAAGTGCATATGCAATGGCAACGTCGCATTCGATGATCGTAAAAAAGATGTTTGGCAGTAACTATAGCACTCTTGAGCATTTTCCTGCATTTCCCCACAGCCATCCATTTGATAATATAAAACTAGGTTCATATAACCAAAGCTTGGAAGACTGGAATCCTAATGAAGCGTCCATAAAAGATGTGTTAAACAAACGTATTCAAAAATTCAATGTCTATCTTTCATGTATCGGTACATATGGATTTGATTCCATTGAAAATGATAAATCGGAATTTGTGTTAGAAGATACAGACGGACGTTATGAACCAGTGTTTTTTGATGAAACAAAATTGCAAACATTGATTCACCCTGAAGTGTATGATGTAGAAGGAATTGGGTATCGAATGGAAAAAACAACAGACTATTTTAAAGTTCAGTTAGGTGCTTTACAACGGCTAGCCAGTTGGACACAATTTGAATATTTGGTAGATAACCCAATCAACGTGCCTCTTTGTTTTGATGAAACATATGAATATCATTTAATACATAAGATATGGAATGGCAAAATTGGTACTTATAAGAACGGTAACATGCATGGTTTTATGATACAATTTCGTCGTGTATTGGATTCAGACGATGAAGCAACTGGCAGTGTTTTTCCTAGGCTATTACCACAGTTACCTACACCAAATGTAAGTATAGGAAAAGAGGAGCGTTTATCTTTAAACCATGTTCGATATAATAAGAGGCATGGATTTGGTAGAGAAATGGAAATGCATGAGACCCGTGTTGTAAACGACTTAATTGGTGCATGGTTCCATGGTACGCTAGGTTATGCACATGTGCTTTATAAAAATGGTGACGTTTTTATTGGTAACGTTGACGAAAAGAGAAGGTTTATTTATGGCAAATATATATATGCTAGTAGTGACACTGTTAGGGAAAGCTTTGTTGGTGAATTTATTGATAATTCAACATACAGAGGTAAACTATTTTTTCGCGATGGATCAAGAAGGGAAATGGTCACGACCGATGCAAAACCTTTGACTGCTTTGACTGCTTTGACTGTTATGACTGGAATGGATCATACAGAGGGCACACCCTTATCAGGGATGGTCAATAGGGGACTCACAAATCCTATTGTGGATGTATGTGGAGATGGTATTGTAAACTATACCTACAAAGGTCAATTTCTTGAAAAATACCAAACAAAAGAAAAATGTCCTTATGGTTACGGTGAACTTCTTTTCACTGGTGCAGATGGTGTATGGGAAAAATGGACTGGTTATTTTAACCTTCATTTATTAGAAAAACAAGCGAATGGATCATATGAGCTGCAGCAGTTCCCTGACATAGCAGATTGTTCCTTAACGGATGCAACAAAAACAACTTCGAACGGTTATGTTATTACAGGTATTCGTAGTCTCAAATGCAAAGGAATGTTGACAATAGAACAAGTTGGTCAAAAAACGATTACAGGATATTTTTCAGAAGAGGATGGAAAAATGGTACAAGATTCATTAATTTTACAAGAGGATGGAAAAACGGTAAAGGAATTCGGAAGTGTGGAAATTTGGGCAGATGCGGTGCAGGAATTTCATGGTGTTTATCGATTTAAAAAAGATGCTCGTGAAAAGATTGGTGTTTGGAAAAGAAATTCTAGTTCTACCTACTTTGGAGCATTGAATTATGGGGCAGAGCCAATGTATAATAATTTAGACCGTAACAACTGGTCGAAACGCTCTGGTTGGGGTAGACAAAAAATAGAAGGTGATAACGACATATTTACTTATTGGGTTGGGGATACAGTATTTGATAGGCAAAAACATGAAGATCCCATAGATTTCGAGAATGGTAAATATACTGGATACACCTCTATGGGAAAACCACACGGGTTTGGTATATTAAAAGAAACGAACAATACATACGAAGGTCAATGGTTTAATGGGTTGAAACATGGACAAGGTGTTTTGAAAGAGGATACACGTACTTCTACAGGAGAAGGCTCTACACATACCTATACAGGAAAATGGAAGAACAATCTACGCCATGGATACGGGGAAATAGAAGTTTTTACATACGAAGGTCGTTTTTTTAATAAAAAGGTTTCTAAAACAACATATAAAGGTTTTTGGTACTTAGGGGCACCATTCTATGGTATGACATTTGCAGAAGGTATACTTACTTATAAAGGTGCAGTATCAATTTTTGATGGGGGGGATAGGTTTTTTCCGTATGGACTCGGACAGGATTTTACTTCGGGTGAAATAGGATTATTTAAACGTGATAAATTTGCAGATGCGGAAACATTTATACTTAGGGACTCACAAATAAAAAAATTGAAAAAAGCGAAACGATTCATTGCATTTGAAAGTTTTCAATACCAACTTCAACGTATAGAAAAAGACGAAGAATTACGAATACGTATTGGAAGAAAAGGAGAATATCATAGCCAATTTTATTTGAATAATGGTAATAAAATAGCACATGGGTGGGGAACATTTACAAATACAAATGATAAATATGATATGACCTTCACAGGTTTGTTTAAGAATGGAAGAATCCATGAAGGAGAATGTGTTTGGAACTACAAGGGCGAAACATACAAAGAAAAGGGTACATTTAAACATGGTCGAATTCAGAGTGGTACAGTTTCAGGACCAAACTATTCATTTGAATCTGATGACAGTGGGTTTTATGTTTATGGTGGGTTTTATGAGGGTCTTTATTTACATGGTCCTGGTAAATACGAAACTACTGGTACCTCGTACGTTGGTGATTTTATAGGGCATAGTTATCATGGTTTCGGGACTCTTGTAGAAAACGGCCAAACGTACAAAGGGTATTTTCGCGAAGGTTTGAAACACGGATTCAACGAAAACATGACGGAGTTGTATGTATTTGGTAAAAAGGTGATTTCTAAAGAGTGGGCATTTACATTGGAAAACCAGACAATAGGCTACAGTGGTCAAGTACAGGCGTTTAATGGAACAACGAGAGCCTGTGGTTATGGTCAAATAAAGTATGCCAACGGAGACACATACATAGGAGATGTGGTATGCAATGTGCCGCATGGGGAAGGAATTTATACAGTGAAGGATGGGATGCAAGTTATGAGTCAAAATTGGAACCATGGAAAACTAAATTCCGCGAAGAATAAAGAAGTTGCAAATATCACAAAAGTAGATAATTTAATTGTGCCATATGATATATTTTATGATGTTATAAAATATCCTTCGAATGATCCAGAGTCAAGACGAACGTATGAAGGTTTTGTTGATGCGGAAATAAAAAGGGATGGACTAGAGCTTAAATTAGTAGACACGGATGGTAACCTTTTTTATAGACAAAAAGAGGAACACAATCTGTTGGAAAAAAAGGTATACATTGGTGCATTTGAACGTGGTGTTTGTCACTCCGCTAAAGCAACTGTCATATATGCGGATGGGATTACACGCAATGGAAGCTTTGTTGCAGGACAGCTGCACGGTTATTGTGAGATGCATTTTGATGATGTATTCAACCATGAGGATAAACCTGGAATTGACATAGATACTGACGGATTTTTCTTGGTAGGCAATTTTATAACGCCAGAATTGTATAAGTACATAGTAGAATATTTAGAATTCGATGGTGATTATCAACAAATGTTTTTAAACTATGTGTCCAACGTGTTTAACAACGGGAAACGGTACAAGAGCACGGAAATGTCAGAGAATGGACCATATGCAAAAAGAAATGAGCAAGAAAATGATACAATTGTTCCAGATGATGAGCAGAAACAGTGTATAAATGAACCATCAATATTAAAATTTTAATTTTTGTAATTCTTTTGCCATGTCCTCATCATCGCTACTAAGAACTATCGGATCGTCTGTGGAAGCACCAGGTCCTGTTACTGGGTTACTGGGTTCGTTGTTCTCATCATCGTCAGATGAAACAAGAATTACCGTAGTAAAACCTGAACCACGTGAACCACGTGGGTCGGGGTATTTATCATAATCAAGAATCTCATCATCACTATCTGTAGTGGAACGACTTTTTGAGCTGTCACTCATATTATTATCATCCCATCTCGAAGCCTTTAATTTCTTCTTGACTTTTTCGTTGTTGTTGTTGTTCTTTGGCATCGGCATCATCATAGGATAATTTCTACCAGTTTTTCTTTTTCTTTTACCTTGGTTCCCGTTGTCACTCATATTATTATCATTCCATCTCGAACCACCTTCGGCGTCCTTTATTTGTTTGTAGTTGTAATTAGGCTTTCGATTTTTCTTCTTTGAGTTTTGTTCTCTTATCATTTTATATATTATACCAGGAACATTACGCAGTATATTGTATCTGGTATCAATACCCTTCAAAATTCGTTCTTTTTGTTCGGTTGGGTTCCATGGTCTTTGATTTTTGTTTGCCCTGACTTTGTTTATTGCATCTATTTTCTTTTTTAATTGTGCTTCAACTTTATTTTTTAAATAATTCACACGATCGGTAGCAAACAACATATTCTTCTTTATCCAATCTCTGCCTAAATTCTTTTGCCGAATATAACGTTTAAGTCTACGTTCTTCAAAAAACTTTCCAGCATTATACGTTTTATTTAAAAAGTTAAGCCAATGTCCATATGTTTGAAGATTTTTACCACCACTTTCATCCTGTTGCCTCGGCTTAAACATCTGGACATTAAAATATAGCATATTTTCGCCTAAAAAATCGTGGCTACCAAAGTATTCTCTGATCGTCTCAAGTACAGTATCGATATTTCGCAAACTCTGTTCATTCAAATATGTCTTAAATTTTGTTAACAACTCTTGCATTAAGTCGGTACCTACAGAATTATACATGGCGTACAAGCCCACTACATTGCTGACTTCTTGCAATGTCATGGCCATACCCAACCGAAACGTAACTAGTGGAGGCACACTGTCACCAACGGCTTTTCGAGCATCTTCGCTATATGTATAGTCAGCAGCATCATCATCACCAAAATTATACCCCAACGGGAATCCGCCTAGAATTTTTAAATGCATTGGTGTCATTTTTGCCTT
>Ga0114933_10005466_pt1 | contig 11553 bp, 8 predicted proteins | sample 4SBtaG_FD_89691 | JGI IMG/M metagenome (GOLD analysis project Ga0114933, IMG submission 89691) | Deep subsurface microbial communities from Kolumbo volcano to uncover new lineages of life (NeLLi) - 4SBTROV12_W25 metaG | ecosystem: Environmental > Aquatic > Marine > Volcanic | place: Kolumbo... | reverse complement strand
GGATGATAGGCTTCATGGTACGGACGGAATTTCGCCGGACCAATGAACTCATTCCAGTGAAGGTGTGCCGGTACTTCAGGCTCTTCCTTCGGACGATCAATACCTGTTGGCCAGACGGGACGATCTGTCCAAACGTGAACTTCCTTGACGTCGCCAACAACACCGCCCTTTAGTAGTGCAGCGGAGTGACGTAGGTTCGAGCTGGCCGTACCCTGGTTACCCATCTGCGATTTAACACCGTGCTTTTTGGCAAGGTTACCAAGCACACGTGCTTCCTCGATGGAATGAGTCAGTGGCTTCTGTGTGAAGCAGTTCAGGCCAGCTTTTAGGGCCAGAGCACTTGCCGGAGCATGGTTATGATCCGGTGTGCTGACTGTAACAGCATCAGCACTGTCAGCCATCTCTTCTATCATCTTGCGATAGTCGAAAAACTTTTTGGCTTTAGGCCACTTTGCAGCAGCTTTGCCAAGATTGTTTTCGTCGATATCACAGATCGCAATGATATTACCGTGACGAGCAGCGTCGTTTGAATCGCTGGTACCTTTACCACCGACGCCAACGCATGCAAAGTTAATGGTCTCGATTGCTGAGGTGCTTGCCTTTGCGCTAACACCACCGGCTGCCCAAAAACCAGCACTTGCAGCAGCGCCGACCTTCATGAATTTACGACGATTCTGTCGTTGCGTCATGATCTTATACTCCTTCTAGAAGCTACATCTATTTTGTATTGTTGATTGCGTTTGAATTTTCGAAATGCAGTGGATGTGATTGAATTACTACAGTTGATAATTGTCATTTCGTGCAACTACCAAATTATCCGACTTTTAGAGCTAATTCAATCCGCTCGAACACCATTTCACGTGCACAATTATTGCTGTTTATCAAAGAAACTCGTGGCGAATGGGGATCGATGGCTGAGCGCCGGGTCTTGTGACGGAAATGCTAGCTGCCTTTACCGCATATTCAGCTGAAGTGGCCAGATCAGCGGATTCGCACATTAGTGCAGCGAAAACACCGTTAAAACAGTCGCCAGCGGCTGTTGTATCGGTCGCTACTACTGTTGGAGCCGGTATCTGCATTACTTGCTGGTCGATTAGCATGACTCCTGATTCACCCATCGTAATCAATACGGTGTTAACTCCTTTTTTCTGCAGAATTCGACCAGCCTTTTCTGCAGAAGCTACATCTGTGACATCGATGCCCGTTAATTGTGCAGCTTCGTGCTCGTTAGGAGTGATGATATCCACCAGAGTTAGTAGGGATTCGTCTTGTAGTCCTTCAATCACCGGTGCCGGGTTTAATATCGACAGTAATCCGTTTGATTTGGCAATTTCAAGACCAGCACGGACTGTATCCAGAGGTAATTCTGTACAAGCCAATAGCACATTACATCCGGTAATACAGTTTTGAATGGCATCAGTCGCCCGTTCCGGATCAAATGCGTGATTGGCACCCGGGGCGACGCTTATACAGTTTTCTCCATCGTCACCGACAAGAATAACGGCGATACCAGTTTCCACGCTCTCAATTGCTCGGATATAGCTTGTATCCAGGCGTGATTCGGCTTCCAGTTCCGGTAGCAGATTGCTGCCAAATTGATCATTCCCTACAGCCCCAACCAAATGCACCGGACACAAACCGCCCCGAGCTGCTGCGACTGCCTGATTGGCGCCTTTACCTCCGTTCGCCTTGAAAAACGATCCTCCCGTGACAGTTTCTCCCGGTTTTGGAATCGTCTGACCCGACACGACCAAGTCGATGTTTATGGAGCCGAGCACGATTAGACCGGCATCGACTTGCTCACCCGCGGGCTTGAATTGGGAATCCAAGGATTGTTGAGACATGAATTGCCCTTATGCGACATTCCTATACGGCCGATAGAGAGTAGAATCGAGAGTATACACCTTGTTCTTAAAATGTCGATTCATACCAGGTTTACTTTAGTCATCAAAAGTCCTGCGGACATCTACCCCTTATGACGCACCCAACCCGCAACATCGCAGTTCTCGGCGCAACGGGTAGCATTGGACAGAGCACTATCGAGGTGGTTGAAGCGTCAGAGGGCAGATTAAACGTCGTAGGCATTTCGGGTCATTCGCAAACCGATAAACTCTGTCTCGCAGCTCAGCGGGTGCAGCCGGATATGGTTGTTGTTACTGATCCGGCATCAAACATCGACACGGAGATGTTACCTAGCGGCTGCCAGTTACTTTCCGGAGAAGATCAGGTGATTTCTCTGGTGCAACACGAGCAGGTGGACATTGTTGTTGCGGCCATCGTCGGATTTGCCGGACTCCGCGGTACATGGGCGGCTCTGGAGAAAGGCAAGACGGTTGCCTTGGCGAACAAAGAAACTCTGGTTGTCGGTGGACCGTTAGTAATGAAGCTTGCTAACGACAATGCTGCGAAAATAATCCCTGTAGACAGCGAGCACAGTGCTGTATTCCAGGCGTTACAAGGAGCAGAGATTTCACAAGTAAAGCGGATCATTCTTACAGCATCGGGTGGCCCGTTTCTTCACCACACTCAGGATCAGCTTGATGCAGTAACGGTTGAAGAAGCTTTAGCTCATCCGACATGGCAAATGGGTCCCAAGATCACCGTTGATTCTGCGACGATGATGAACAAGGCACTTGAGATTATCGAAGCCAGATGGTTATTTGATGTACCGGTGGAAAAAATTGATGTTGCCATACATCCCCAGTCGATCGTGCATTCGCTTGTTGAATTCGAGGACGGCTCAGTAATAGCACAGATGAGTCCACCGGACATGAAGTTACCAATCCAGTACGCACTGAGTTATCCGGACAGATGGCCTTCTCCATCCAGGAAACTGGATCTCACCGAGGCATTTTCTTGTGACTTCCTGCCAGCAGATACCGAGAGATTTCCAGCGCTTGCACTGGGAATGGAGGTTGCCGGGCAGGGTGGAACTGCCGGTGCAGTTTTTAACGCAGCGAACGAGACGGCGGTTGCCCACTTTCTAGATGGGCGGCTACAATTCAACAGAATCGTGCGCGCCTGTCGTGCCATTCTGGAATATCACGATTTTGATCCGAACCCTAGCCTAGAACAACTCACCCAGCTGGACGCATGGGCCCGAAAGGAGACTATTCAGTGGATTGGAGCGTAGTTTTTGCTCAACAGGAAAGCCTGTTGGGGTCATTTGCTCCGATAGCGAAGGTTTGCATCGGACTTGGCTTTATTATTTTCATCCACGAGTTGGGCCATTTTCTCGTGGCCAAGGCTTGCGGCGTAAAGTGTGAGAAATTCTACATTGGATTTGACGTTCCGATTGGACGTGGTCGGTTCAAGTTGCCTGCGTCACTCATTAAATTTCAATGGGGCGAAACGGAATATGGCGTGGGAATCATTCCGCTTGGCGGCTACGTGAAGATGCTCGGCCAGGACGACAATCCCAATGCAGCTGAAGAAGAAGCTGAACGTATTAGGGTTACACAAGTAAACGAAGAAACGGGTGAAGAGGAAGAAGTTCTGGATCCTCGGAGCTATCCGGCCAAATCCATTCCGGCGAGGATGGCCATTATCTCAGCCGGCGTCATCATGAATATGGTTTCAGCGATCTTCCTTGCCGCCGGTGCATTTGTTCTTGGAGTCAATATTCAACCAACCGTTGTCGGTTCAGTCCGTCCTGGCACCAATGCGTGGATTAATAACTGGCAACCGGGTTCACAGGTGATACAGCTTGGCGAAGACGGTAATGAGAATGATTACTTGCGATGGACTTGGGACATGAAAATGGCCGTCGTCGAGTCGGCACTAGATGGCGAATCATTGTTCGTTAAACGACGCCTACCTGACGGGACGATTGTCGAAGACTCGGTGATGCCAAAGCTAATGGATCCCGATGAAATTGCGTCGGCTGCTATCGGAGTTGGTATGCCGACAGCTGCGCGGATACCTGCTGGTGGAGGTAGTTCATTTGCGGCACTTCAGGGCGAAGATGTAGCAAAATCCCTCGATTCTGAATACGAAATTCTCAAGGTTGACGATATCGAGGTGGTCAAGGATCAACTCTCAGATAATGGCGTTGGTATGGGCTTTCATGTTAAGCATCTGCTTAATGAAAAACTGGATCAAACGGTTACGTTAACGCTTGCAAAGGTTGGTGAAGATGGTTCAACGGACTCGTCTCAGATCAAGACGATTGATTTAGTTCCCACAATGTATCGTTCAACCGGAATTATCTGCGAGATGGGAGCGATTGGGGCAATCCAAAAAGGCTCGATCGCACAGCGACTCGGAATGGAAGAAGGAGATATCATCACATCAATCAACGGAGAATCAGGGCTGGACCCGGCAACGCTTCAACAGTACCTGCGTCGTCTAGCAGGACAGTCACTGACGATCACTGTAATGCGTGGGGATGCGCCTGTTACGTTTGAAGTGGAAGAATTACCGACCGAAATATGTGAGCAGTTCATTTATACGCGTGACATGGTGGCGCTTGAGTCCATCGGGGTTGCCGTTGAACTTTCCAATGTTATTGCATCAGTCGTCCCAGGTTCGTCGGCAGCGGCTAAAGGGGTTAAAGCTGGCGACTTGATGACCTCCGCTTCCTTTGTGATCCTTGATGAGTTTGTCTCTGAAGTTGGAGAATCCAAAACCGTTAGTCTCGGCTCCAATCTGAATGAAGGAACTTATTCAGACGTGGTTAGCCTTATCCATTCGGGTCTAGTTGATACCGATGCTGTCGCAATTACTGTCATGCGAGACAAACAATCTCAGGAGTTTTCTCTCAGTACCACGGATTCCAAAACAGTGTTTTATCCCAAACGTGGGATCAGCCTGATGATGCTTGAGCGATTTCATGCTGTAGACAGCTGGAGCGCTGCGACCGCAATGGGATGGGCACAAGTTAAATACGATATGACGCGCGTTGTGAGAACGTTGCGCATGCTACTTACGGGTAAAGCATCTGTGAAAAACCTTGGCGGTCCTGTGACCATTTTTCGCGTCGCAAATAATCAGGCGAAGGATGGTTGGAGCAAGTTGCTTCTGTTCTTGTGTTTCATTAGTGCAAACCTGGCAATTCTTAACGTACTACCCATTCCGGCACTCGATGGTGGTCATTTAATGTTCCTGTCGATTGAAGCAGTTACACGAAAACCGCCTAGTGAGTATGTACAGGGTATAGCAACGATGATTGGCGTGTTGCTATTGCTCGGCCTCATGGTATTCGTGATCTTCAACGATGTCGTGCGGTGGGTGGCAGGCTAAAGCCGGTCATCGATAAATCGTTATGAAACGCACTTTTTTAAATAGTCTCTAGACAATTTCATGGCTATTAAACTCATCTGCCTGGACTTTGTTGGAACGGTCGCAACTTTCTCTCCGGACGTGGTTACCACTTACCATACGTTTGGAAAGAAATTTGGCAGTGAACTTTCGCTCGAGCAGGTGCGTGTAAAATACGAATTGGTATTTGCACAGGCGTTTGGGCAACCGGTTGATGAACCGGTGGATCAGCAATGGTCGGTTGATGCCTGGAAACATGTTGTAAGAGGTGCCATCACAGACGTGGTCGATGCAGATGGCCCTCTCTTTGATGCATTATGGGAGCACTTCGCTAGTGTTGATGCTTGGTCATGGTGCAGGGACATCGAAAAGGTAGCCCCTTTAATCAAATCCAACGGCTATACGATGGCCGTTGCATCGAATTTCGACAGTCGGTTGGAACGACTATTGCAGGAGCCGGGACCACTTGCAGTTGCAGATTTTGTTTTTCATTCGGCCGGTTTGGGATGGAATAAGCCCAATTTGAATTTCTTCCGGGCCATCGAAGATGCAACTGATATGCAGCCGCATGAAATCGTCATGGTTGGTGATGGGCTAACCAATGATATTGAGCCGGCGATTGAAGCGGGTTGGCAAGCCGTTTGGTGTGTTGATGAGATTCGAGATGATGTGGAGATCGGCGTACCACAGATACGCTCGCTGACGGAACTGCTCGGTGTATTGAGTTAGAGCCCGTGTTCGTGCGTTGCCGTCTGGCTGGGCCTGACGACGCTAGATTATTACGTGCTGGTGGCAGTGCCCTGCGGGTTCGGCTGCGCGGACATCCGCGGTTGCGTAGACTGTAGTGTATTGCTCGTAGGGGAATCAGTCGGATTTAGCTCATTTGGCTAGGCTAGCGCAAACGAGTTCTTTGTCGTTTCTTGCAAAGACGTGTTTGTTGGCAAATGCCGGGTGAGCCCAGCAGACGCCGTTGCGTTGGTTAAGCTGATCGCGCGTCGGTTCGATCAGTTTTGCACGGCTGATTTCCTCGAATCCGTCAGGACTCAGCTTTCCGATGATTAACTCGCCTCGTTCATTGAACATCCAGTAACGGTCAAAGTTCTTAACGAAGTGAATCGTGCTCCATCGTGCTCGTGGTGTTGCTGTTTGGTCTTCCCAAACTCGTTCGCCATTCTTGGCGTCCAGACAACGTAACTCTCCGTAGCTATCAACGCCGTAAATATATCCATCCTCGAATACCGGCGTGCTGATGATCGAATGAATACCGCGTGTCTCTCTTTCGGTCAGTCCGGTCTGTTGCCACACCTTTTCAATTGCAGGTTTGTCTTTCCCAAGCCGCAGTAACAAGCTGCCGTCATAAAACGATGTTACAAACAAGTCGTTACCGCTGATGACCGGTGTCGCAACACCAATTGGCATTCGTGACGGTGGAAACTGGTGATTCCAAAACACCTTACCCGATTTCGGATCCACGCCGCTCACACTATCTCCCGTCCAGCAGACGACAACTGGCACGCCACCTTGATTCACCAGGACGGGCGCCGCGTAGCATGCACGCTCTTTCAATGCTCCCCATTGGCTCTTGCCGGTATATTTGTCCAGACCAATCACACACACGTCACTGCCACCGATTTGCAGAACAATGGTGTCTTCGTGGATGATGGGTGACCCGGCGATTCCCCAGATAGGCATTTTGATTTTGTAGTCTGTGTTGAGATCTCTATTCCATAGAACTTTTCCACTGTCTGCGTCAAAGCAGTGTAGATGTCCCATCGCGCCGAGTGCGTAAGCTTTGTTATTCTCGACGGTAACACTTGCTCGGGGGCCAGCGGTGTAACCAATCCTGTATTCACACGGATATGTGTAGCTCCACAATTCCTCACCAGTCTTCTCACTGACACACATCACGCGCTCCTGCTGTGGCTCGGCAATGCGATACGTTACGAAAACGCGACCATCCGAGACTGTCGGGCCGCTGTATCCCGGACCGATTGGAATGCGCCATTTGAGTTTGATTTCATCACTTTCAAATTGATCGATCAGACCGGATTCATTCCAGGTACCATCGCGGTTTATGCCACGCCATTGCGGCCAGTCATCTGCGTGGGAGATTCCAGCTGTGATAAGTAGAGTCAGAACAAGAGTAATTGTCAGGGTTTTGTGCATTTTCGGTATCGATTTGATGGAGTGAAAACAGTTTATTCCTGCATCATTGTAGGGCGTTGCCAAATATGTGCAAATAAGCGTATGGAGTCGAGTTTATGCTTAATAGGGACTGGTCAAACAGACGAAGAACAGGTTAGAATCGGCTGTTTAGCACTTAGAATTCCCTGCACACAGTATACAGGGATTGAGTTAACAGGTTTTAGATACGGGTGGGAGACACCGTGGTAAAGGTAATCGTTCGAGACAAAGAAACGATCCAGGAAGCAGTTCGACGCTTTGGCAAACTGGTAATGCGCAGCGGCCTTAAGAAGGAAATGCGACGTCGCAAGTATTACGAGAAGCCGAGTGACATCAAACGCCGAGCGAAGGTTCGTGCACAGCGTCGAGCTCTCAAGACACGAATTGGCTAGTTAGCCAAATCTTTTCGTGGCACTGAAAACCAGTGCCACTGCGCAATCTGCAAGAAGTCTCTTGCTGCGCCAATCACTCTGCCGGCTCTATATCATGATCCGCGTCTGCCTGATCCTCATCATCCGAGCGACTTGGGCTTAGTCTCTGCAATAAAATGATGCCAACGGCAGCAGCTACCGTTGAGAGAATTACAAGCGTCTCGAACCCGCCGATGTCAGGTGTGTACATTAGCTCCCAGCGAGCGGGAGGGCCGTCCCATTTTTCAACATACTTCTGAAAAGGCCATAGCACCGGAAGGGCGCCAGCCATAATTCCACCGAGTACCGATAGACTCTTATCGCGGTGCGTGTTTAGCAAGTATTTCAAGAGGCGGCTGAACGCTACCAATCCAAGCGTGGCACCACAGGCAAACACTGCTAGCTGAGAAATAGCCGAACTTACTTCAACTCCATCAAGAATCTGTGACGGCAAGTGCATGAAGTGGTGATAGACACCGAGGATGAGCAGTACCATGCTGCCGCTGATACCTGGTAACACCGTCGCACAAATTGCAATCATCCCACAGAAAAACATCTCGATTGTTGATGGTACCCCGTTAACGGCCGTCACGTTAATAATGGAGTACGAACAGATTATTCCTGCTACAACGCACACGAGCGATCCAAGCCATCGGCTTTTCGTGTTTAAGTCAATCATGTTGTAGACGATGAATATTGATCCGAGGATGAGGCCAAAAAACACAGCGTATGTCAGCTGCATAGATGGTTGGGATGATAAGAGTCGGTGGATGAACATGGTCATCAAAATAAACCCCGCACCAACCCCAGCCAGCAAGCTGGTGAGAAAGACGGCGTTGACATGACTGGCTGCCAGGCGAAATTGTCGTCGCTTTAGAAGTCTAAGCAATTCCAGATCAAATCGGGTAATGGACAGGATTAGCTGCTCGTAGATTCCCAGAACCAATGCGATGGTACCACCGGATACACCGGGAATAACATCGGCAATTCCCATCAGGGCACCACGGCCGGAGTTCGCGGCGAATGAAGCACTGCTGTTGATATGCAGGTGCTGAAAATTGGAATTGGTCTGACTCATCGCCAAAAGGCCTTTAACCGGTTGCTTCCACAACAGGAATAATACACCGTTGAGATCGAATTACGCGGCGCGTGCTGTGCGGCGAGCCGTACCATCGGCAGATGCAATCACCTTGATTCCGTGTTGATCGGCAAATCGCTGCACTTCGGGTTCATCAATCAGGATTGTATTTCCCGCTTCAACAGCCAGTACGGAACCGCCGGCCTGCTTGATGGACTTAAGTGTCCCGACGCCGATAGTCGGTACATCAAATCGACTGTCCTGTTGCGGTTTTGCAACTTTGACCACTGTGAAGCCGCCTTGAGGGCATAACTTACCCGCTCGTTCAATACACTCATCGGTGCCTTCAATCGCTTCAACGGCCAGTACAGCCTGTCCTTTCACAACCACGGTTTGCCCGACGTCCAGGCGACCCATTTCCTTCGCGAGTTGCCAGCCAAACTCGATATCAAGCCGCTGAGACTTAGAGAGGCTGCCACCTGCTCGAAACTCATCCTTGATGAGCAGTTCAGGTGCAAAATGCGTTGCCGGGGCAAAGGTGATGCCGTTCTTTTCAAAGGCAGTAACGACGGCACTCAGCAGCGTATCATCACGTTTGTCTTTGGATTTCGAAACGAAATGTGGAAAGAACGTCTTAAGTCCTTCGAAGTCCGGCAGGTGTTTAAGGAAGGCTAGCTTATTGAACAACCGGATTTTATGCACCTTGCCTGCCATTGTTGCATGTGTCACACCATGCCGTTTGAAGAAACGTATCGCACTTCCAATCTTGGCCAACCCAAGTTCCTGATACTCATCACACAATTCCCGCATTAACGGATCAACGTGGTGCTTAATTCCCTGTCCAACAACTTTGTAACCAAGGCTGCGAACACTTCTGGCTACCACGATTGGAAAGTCACCCCAGCCAGCGATGATGCCGATGGACTCTGTGTCCAATCGTGCACTGGTGGTTAGTGCAGGCATGGCCCCGGATGCCGCGACGCTAGATTGTCTTGGATCATCAGACATAGTATTCCCGGCAGTAGTGATTGGTTCGGCTAAGCAGCATCCTGAGACGCCGATGGAGGGTCGTTTTGTTCGACATTGCCGAGAAAGTTATTTAGCTGTTCAAGCTGTTTGCCATATTCTTTGAGTTGTTTACGCATCTCCGGAAGTTTTTGCATGTGTACATAGAGAGCCATCTGTTTCTTGATAGGAAAACACGGGCTGCCCATGAATGTCGCCGGACCCTCGAGGTTTGAAAGAACGCCGGATTGAGCACCCAGGGTCACATGATCCCCGATGTCAACATGGTCCTTGATTCCTGCCTGCCCCCCCATGACGACATAGTCACCCGTGGTGGATGAGCCGGCGATGCCAACCTGAGCACAAATGATATTGTGTTTACCGATCTGGCAATTGTGGCCGATCATGACCTGATTATCGATCTTCGTACCTTCACCGATAACCGTTGAATCCCACGTGCCACGGTCGATGGTTGTGCCAGCGCCAATTTCCACATCATCATGAAGGACGACGTTTCCAAGTTGGTGGCTGAGAATGTGCCTGCCATCTACGGTGTCATAACCGAATCCATTTGCACCAAGTACTGCATTGGCGTGAACGATTACACGGTTACCGATGACGGTGTTTGGGTAAATCACCGTGCCCGGATATATGGTCGTGTCCTCGCCAACCGTTGATTCATCTAAAACGGTAACGCCACTATGAATCACGGTGCCCGGGCCGATGGTCACGTTTTCACCGATGGTAGCACCGGCTCGAATAATGCAGTCGTCATCTAAGCTAGCTGTTTCGGCAACATTTGCTTGTTGTCTTTGATCTGCAAGCACGTGTGAATTGGAACGGAATTCGCCGACAATGCGTCCGAATGCATCTTTGGGATTTTTCACCACGATGCTTGGTATCTCTATGTCAGGTATATCAGCTGTTGTGACAACCGCTGAAGCTTCGGTGTTGTGCAATTCGTCTACGAGGTGCTTTGCAGTGCAAATGGTAATCGTGCCGGCATTTGCTCGGCGGATGGTCACTGCATCATGGATGTAAGTATTTGGATCACCCGTGATTTGACCCTGGACTAATTCTGCGAGTTGTTGCAGACTTCGACCTTTCACGACAGGATTCCCTTCCATTATTCCTAAGTGCTAAATCATGCCCATCCTTGGGCATTGGCATGTCGGACTGTTGTTAAACGTGCGCGAACATAGTACTACAAATTGCGTGTTTTACTCAATAGCTAGTGCGTTAAGTCATGAATACCGTGGCATGAGCCTAATCCTGACAGGATTAGGTTTTTCCGCCGCCGGCCATCACCGGGAGAATCTCCGGAATAGAAACGCCGCCAATAAAACCAAATAGAATCATTGAGGCACCGATTACCGACATAACCCATTCACCTTTTACGTACTTCCAGCGCATGACGCCCCACACAAGGTTGTAACCGGGAATCATGTTAAGAAAACCGAATAGAGTGTCATCCTTAAAACCGAGTCCGATCATGGTCACGTAGGCAATGCCGTAGAAAACAATTCCAAGCCAAAATAAAGCGGAGAAGTAATTTCCAAGACCGTAATACCACGCATTGCCAAAGTTTTCACGCGGAAATTCTCCTGCTTCGAGCGC
>Ga0114933_10005464_pt1 | contig 11560 bp, 13 predicted proteins | sample 4SBtaG_FD_89691 | JGI IMG/M metagenome (GOLD analysis project Ga0114933, IMG submission 89691) | Deep subsurface microbial communities from Kolumbo volcano to uncover new lineages of life (NeLLi) - 4SBTROV12_W25 metaG | ecosystem: Environmental > Aquatic > Marine > Volcanic | place: Kolumbo... | reverse complement strand
ATTTCGTTAACATAGCCCATATTCAAGGACGAACTTAGAGACTTGTAGGTTTCTTCATAGTTTGAATGAGCGTGTTTTACAACATAAAAATTATTTTCTGATAAAAATTCGTAAAACTCACTATTGTCAAAATCAAAATGTTTTTCTAACGAATCTTGTCCTGCATAAGCATCTAATATTATGTAGTAAATATCTGGTACAGTTGTTTCATTCAAAATATTCTTTGAAATATTTTGATTTTCAACTTGATTTATATCAAATTCTGATGTATCATCAACAAAATACATTCCTAGATTCATAATAGAAAAAAGAATTATTACTATACTAACTCCATTTGTAATTTTTGTTGCATTATCTAACTTTCTTTTTGTTCTGACAAAATAATATACTCCAACAGCAAATATGATAAAAAATATTACTAAGAGAAATTTATGTTGAAAATTATCTATATCATTTTCAATTATCTCATAAAAATGTCCATATGAGAAAAAAAGAATTGCTATAATTGAAATAATAAATGCAGTTTTCTTTTTATTTTTCAGTAAAATCTTGATTGGAATTGTTAATCCTATAATTATTGAAATTATAATGACTATGGGAAAGATAAGATCCTGAATTTTTACTAAATGAACATTAAATGTAAATATGAAAATTGTTGTAAAAACTCCAAACAAGAATGGGTGTATTTCAAAAGTATTTTTTAAGAAGTTATTTGTCAAATCTCCCTCTCACTTTTTCTACATCTTCCATAGTATCAATTTCAAACCATTTTTTATCAGTTTTTATGATTTCTACATTGTTATCTAAATCAATAATTTCCTGAATCATATCTGTTAAGTACGCTTTTTTTAATGATTCTGATGAGTGAAATTTCCCTGAATTTTTTCTTGCTAATTTAGAATATGTCTCTAAAAATATCTTACAACCATTTTTTGATAATTTTAGTAGACCCAAAAATTCAGCTATATCCTGTTTCGGTAACTTATCTGTAATATTTTTACGTATTTTTAGAATTTTATTATTTTCATATAGCACATTTTCAGCTTCTGATATTGGATGTAAACTTCTTCCAACATAATCCTCTTTCCATTTTGTTCTAACAGCAATTCCAATATCCTTTTTAAAATCAATTAATTGTTTGATAATTAATTTATCATAAACAATATCACTATATGATATTATTACTGAATCATTTAATTCATTTTTTGCACAAAATAGACTTTCATTCATATTTGTTGTATCAAAAAATTCATTTTTTATAATTTTTATTTTTGGGTATGAAATTTTTTCACTTTTATATCCTGTAACAATTATTATATCTTCTATTCCACACTCATGAAAATTTTCAATTTGCATCTCAATCAATGTTTTATCAAATAATTTTATCATACCTTTTGGAAAATTATCTGTAAATGGAGTTAATCTAGTTCCTTTTCCAGCTGCTAAAATAATAGCTTTCATACCAACTTGCTAAAATTGATTAATATTACTATTTATCTTAGGATGATTTTCAATTTACTTCTCAATTAATTCATTAATTTGTTCTGCTCCAATTTTTGCAGAATTCCCTACATTGAAAATTAATTCCTTATGAAGATTAGCTATTGATGTAGCATAATCTTTTTTCATTAATTTCATTTCATGAATTTTTTTTGGTAGATCAGAGATATTTTCTACTGATAAAATTTTACCTATTTTCTCTCTAATTGTAATCTCTATAGGCGTATGTGAAATTTTTTCATACTCTGTATTCCTCATTTTTTTTGGAACATCCATAAACAAAACTGGTTTTTTTGTTGTAAATGCATATTCAAGTGATACTCCAGACCAATCTGATATAACACATTGAGATGAAAAAAATGAATCAAATGTTCTTATGTCTTCTTCAAGTTGAAAATTAGTATTATGAACAAATTTATCTCTAATTTTTTCAATAATTTTTCGAGATTTTTTAATTGTCATTGGATGTGGTCTTAAAATCACACTATAACCTGCATTCAATAAAATATCTACAATTTCTTCACCTTTTGTTTCTATTAATCCATTTTTGCCCCATGAAGGTGCAATCAAAATCTGATTTTCAATTTCCTTAATTCCTTCTGATTTTTCTAATTCATTAAATTCTGATATTAGATCATCTAATCTTGGATATCCACATTTAATCAATTTTTTATTTTTTAAATTACATTTTGATTCTCTTTCCAAAATTTCTTTTATTTGATAATTACCTACACATAGTATTGTATCAAAATTATCGAATGCATCTTTTCTATAAACTAAATGTGTACTAACTGTAGAATGAAAAATGTAAACATAATTTACTTCTTTAACTTTTGAACGTTTAATATGAAATGTTTGCAAGTCTGGCATCGTCATAACCAAAACATCGGCTCTTAAATTAAGAAAAAATTTTGTTCTTACAGTTCCTTCTCCAATATAAAATGATTTTATATTTTCATTTTCATTTTTTAACAATGGATCACTTTTACTTGAAGTGACATAACATATGTTTAATTGATATTTTTTAATTAATTCTTCAAGAATTGATTTCAAATAGATATAGTAAAACTCATTTTCTGCATAAAAAACAATAGAACGTTCACTTTCTGATAATTTTTCAAATCTCTTCAATTCATTCCATTCAAATTTAAAATCTAAACTAAACTTCATTCTTATCTGATATGTGAAATCTCTTCAATTTATTGATATTTTCTTCAAAATATCAAATATTCCATTACCTAAATTCTTAAATTACGATTTTTTAATTTTTTTATTATGAATTTAATACTCATGACCATGTTAATTTTTTCACTTTCTTCAAGTTTTTTGATTTCTAATGCATATGCATACATTGATCCTGGAAGTGGCAGTTTAATTTTACAAATGATATTAGGTGCTTTGGTTGGTGTTGGTATTGCTATGAAGGTATATTGGTTTAAAATAAAGGAAAAATTTTCTGGATTAAAAAAATAATTATTTCTTTACTGCTACCATCCACTTTTCAAAAAACTTTCAATCGTTTTTGATATACCTTCTTTTATATTTATTTTAGGTTCAAATTTTAATTCATTTTTTGCTTTTCTTATGTCTGTAACGAAACTATGTTGTTTATCTTTGGAATCTACAAATTTGGGTGTTATTTCTTTACTAAATTTTTGATTAATAATTTCAATTAATTCTAAATTGTTAGGCGAATCTTTTCCTCCTATGTTGAATATTCCGGATTTTTTATTTTCAATACTATTAACAATTGAATTAACTACATCATCAACATGAATATGATTTCTTTTAATCATTCCATCTCCAAATATAGTTGGTTTTTGATCATTAGAAATTAATTTAATAAATGACGGTATTGCCTGATTATATGGTTTTTCTAGACCATAGACACCCATTAATCTTAAAATGGTTGTCTCAATATTTTTTTGCTTTGAAAATATCTGAAGAAATTTTTCTGTAGCTAATTTACTTGCTCCATAAACATTATTTGGATTTGTTGGATGATTTTCATCAATTAACTCCATAACTGGAGTTCCGTATGTCATGTATGTACTAGTGAAAATAATATGTTCTAAATTTGGTAAAAATTCAAGTAGATTCAGCGTACCTAGAACATTTAATTTTAAACTTTCATCTGAACTTTTTAGAACATCACTCTCAATGTTTATTTTACTTGCTAAGTGTATGACTGTATCAAATTCTTTTAGCTCTTCAGAATGATTCTCAAATTCTTTTTTATCATTTAATGGAAAATTGAATAATTTTAATTCAGGTAATTTTTCTCCAGGCCTAATATCTAATCCCATGAATTCATATTTTTTCTCATTAAGTTTTCTGATGAGAAATCTTCCTATTTGTCCAGTTGCACCAGTAACAAGTATTTTTTTCATCCTATTGTAATATTGGTAATAACGTCTATTGTAAAACTTTCTAAGTATTGATAATTTTTCTTATTTCGTCTAGCTCAATGTTAAAGAGCATATCTAAAATACTTAGATTTGGAATAAAACCTGTAAAATACTGTTTATATTCTGGAATCGTAATTTTCTGCAATTTTATGTTGATTCCTGCTTCTGAAAAATTCTTTTCGTTTCCTTCTATGTATCTTCTTGAACCTGGTCCCCAGCCTGTTAGATATGTATCACCTTCTAGTTTCTGAATTATTTTCAAAATTTTCATTGTTCCTATTTCTTTTACATTCATGTTAGACGATCTAACAATTTTTGTATTAATCTGTAATAATTCTAAAATTTTTGTATTAATTTCCCAATTCAAATCGATTAATAATTTCCATTTTTTATTTAATATGCATTCAATTTTTTCAAAATAATCTTCAAAAAATTCGGTTTTATGATAATTACTATAAATTGAATTGATGTGTTTTTTACTCCATTCAACATCATTATTAATTTCAACATCATTAATGTTTACAAGTTTAGATTTATTTTTTATTGGAATACTAAGCCATTTTGAACCATTCTCAGTTTTAATTTTATTTCTGAAAATAAAGTCTTTTCCTCTTGGAAATTGTATGTCATCAAATATTACAAATCTGTCACTATGTGCTATTTTATGGAAATATCCAATCCATGGAATATAATTTGGTTGATGAATTGAAATAATCATTTTAATCTCAAATAATATGCAAAATAATGTGTCATGTCAATGTTATTATGAAAAACTCTTGTGACATTAATCTTAAAGATTGTTTCTAATCCTATATTTTTAAACAATTCTTGATAAAATTCATGCAAAAAATCTATACTTAATTCATCAGTTTTTGAATTTTTATAAAAATTATCTCTAAATTTTTTCCATTCTGGATATTTATTATAATCAAATGGAGCTCTGTTCACATTAAAAATTATTACAATCTCTTTTTTACAAAATTTATAAATTTCTTTTATTATGTTAAAGTGTTCACAAAATTTTTCTCCTTCTATATTTTTATAAACATTCATGGGATTATCAATTAATAATAAATCAATTTTTGGTAAATCTGAATTATTTTTTATTGTTTTAATGGAATCAATTATTCTAATCTTTGAATCTGGAAAATTTTTTTCTAAATCTAATTTCCATTTACTATCAATCTCCCAAATTTCTAATGATTTCACTATCTTAGCAAAAATTGATACATGCCATGTTCCATCTCGACCAAAAAGTTCTAAACAACTTAATTTTTTAAAATCAATCCCTTTCTCTTTCAATTGAAAAATTAGTTCATTTGTCGCTTTCTCCCATCTGGTTTCTAAATTATTAATTCCCATTCACCTCATATTGATTAAAAATATTCAATTTCAACCATTGCGTAAAATATAAGCCAATAAATCTTACTTCTACTAGTTATTCATTAAATAGAATTATTAACTTATTAATTTAAAATTAAAAAATGAATATTCTTGTAATAGCTGCTCATCCAGATGATGAAGTTTTAGGAATGGGTGGTACAATAAAAAAATTAAGTAAATCAGGCCATACAATAAATTTGTGTGTGGTATCTGATGGGTCAGCTGGAGTCAAAAATAAAAAAGCAATGATAGAATCTAGGAAAAAAGCATGTCTTCAATCAGCAAAATTACTAGGAATAAACAAAGTTGAATTTTTGAAATTTCCTGATATGAAATTAGATGATGTGCCACAATTAGAAATTAATTTAAAATTGGAAAAAATTATTGATACTTTTAATCCCTCTATTGTTTATACTACTCCTTACAGTGATTTTCATAAAGATCATCAAAAAATTCATGAATGTACTCTTGTTGCAACAAGACCTGTTGCAAGTGATGTTAAACAAGTCTTTAGTTATGAAATTCCTGGAACTGTAAAAACAGCTTTTACACCAAATTATTTTGAAAATATTGAAAAAGAAATTTCTTTTAAGATCAAAGCTTTTCAGTTTTACACTACAGAATTACAAAAATTTCCTCACCCTCGTTCCTCTGAATCAATTGAAAACTTGGCCACTCATCGTGGTATTGAGGCAGGTGTTAAGAGAGCTGAAGCATTCAGATTAATTCGATATATTTCGAATTAATTATAAATCACTTATCCCAATCAAACTTTTTGTTAATCATTTTAAATAAATTCTCATTATATGGTTTAAAGAAATTAATTAATTCATTTCTAGTATTTACTGACATGTTTTCATATTTTTCTAATTTTCTTTGTTGTGGATTCATTAATTTGTATTTTGGAAGTTCTAAGAAATTATATGTTTTAGTCATTGTTTCGAATGGATTTCTTGCAAGTTCTTCTGTAGATATAACTAAAATTTTTTCTTTAGGGAATACATCATACCAATTCTTTAGTTGCAAACTGTAAAGTCCTTTTGTTAAATATGAGGAATTATGATCAAAATGTTCTCTCTTAACTCCTTTCTCTATCCTTTGCATTTCTTGATGAATTGCATCTTCAAATGATAAACATTCTCTCTTTGATCTTTTTCCTAAGTGATAGTTGGAATAAGCACGATCAATGGGATTACGTAAAATTGTGATTAATTTACATTTTGGAATAATATTCTGAATTCTCTTTGGAACTTCTTCTTTCCAGAAATAAAATGGGGTATCTTCACCCGTAATTGCAAATTTTGTTTCATTTTTAATTTTTTCAATAGTTGATTTCTTTGGAAACATTGATTGATACCACTTTAAGCCTAAATGGAAATTACTATCAAAAAATCCAATTTCATCGTATGCTGCTGGTAATACAGATGGATGCTCGCATATGTTATAGTAAAGTGAAGTTGAACCACTCCTAACTGTCCCAATTAATATAAAATTTGGAAGAACTCTTGACGTTGCTGTAATGCCTGAAGTTCCTCTTTTGATAAATCGATGATATGCAGATGTGAATGAATGTTTGGTATTCAATTTCATTTATTCTAAATTATAATAATTAATTTAGTATTCTATTCATTAAACATATTCTTCCATCAATTCTATTAATGATTTAACACCTTCATCATTGTTGTATTTTTTCATAGATAATTCTCTACCCTCATTTGCAATTTTTGCCCATTTAGGATTTTTTATGTCTGAAAGATATTCTTCAAATTTTTGGACATAATTTTTCTCATTAATGAATATTGCCGATTCATTGTTTACAAAATCTAGAAATTCCATTCCTCGATTAAAGTTAGTAATTTCCATAAATGTAAGACATCCTGCGCCCGCAATTTCCCAATATTTTATTGTTGGAGAATCTGAACTTGCAGCAATTGCTGATTGATATTTTTGAAGTAATAATGGATATTTATCATTAATGTATTCATGTTGTAATGTAGGTGTGTATTCTACATAAGATAATTCATTACACAATGTTCTCAAATGATATCCATACAAATTAGTATATTTTGGATTACGTAATTTATCACGTAATCTTGATAAAATTTTAAAATTTCCAACCGCACCTGAATTCAAAATTTTTGATTTTATTCTATTTTCAAATGGAATTATATTTTCATATAATGATACTTCCAAACCGTAAACTATATTTTTATATTTAAAATTTGGAGAATACAATTCATGAAAATATGATTTTGGAAAAAAGTGAAAATAATGATCAATTTTCCATTCTTTATGCATTTTTAATCCTTCTTTAGCGTCTTTAGGATCACCAATTCTTGAAATAACGGGTATATCTAACTCATCGATACCTAAAATTTTTTCTGGCATTCCAAATTTGAAATTTACCCAAAGTAGAATAATATCAAATCTATTTTTTAAAACTGATGCATCAAAGACATCATCAGTTGGAAAATATGTCACATCAATTTTTTCATTTCTTTTTAGAGCACTAATAAAAAAATGATAATATGTGTTATCATAGTGTGTCCCAGATAAAAAAATATTCGATTTATGATAGATAAATGCAACTTTAATTCTTTTCACAAATTTTAAAATAATAATTAAAGCATAAACCTATCTGTGAATTGATACTAACAATTATCATTAGTAATATTAAATAGATGAGATCAAAAAATTACTTTAAAATTGAATAATGAATCTGTTCTTGTAAGTGTTATTATTGTTAATTATAATGCTGGCAAATTATTGCAAAACTGTGTAAAATCAATCTATGAATCTAATCATAAAAATCTTGAAATAATTGTTGTTGATAATGACTCGAAAGATAATAGCCATATAGAATGCAAAAATAATTTTCCTCAGATAAAGTTAATTGAAAATAAAGAAAATTTAGGTTATTGTGCAGGAAATAATGTTGGAATAAATTCTGCAAATGGAAAATATATTGTTATACTGAATCCTGATACTACCGTAACGCCATCTTGGTTAGATGAATTACTTATTGCAGAATCACAAATTGGCCCTGGTTTATTTCAACCAAAAATAATGGTATTGAATGATAAAAATAGAATCTCAAATCGAGGTAATATGCAAACAATCTTTGGATTTGGTTTTGCACACGATAGAGGTTTACTAGAAGATAATAAAACTGAAAAAATTAAAAAAATTAATTATGCTACAGGAACTTGCCTGTTCACATCTCGTGAGATATTTGATAAAATTGGATTATTTGATCCCTTCTTATTTTTGTATCACGATGATCTTGATTTGGGATGGAGAGCATCACAACTTGGTGTACAATCATATTATGTTCCCACATCTAAAATTTTTCACATTGAAAGCTATTCATTACAATGGTCTTCAAAAAAATTTTATTGGTTAGAACGAAATCGAAAATATTGTCTTAAAATCCATTATTCTAAATCTACCTATAAAAAATTAGCATTTAATTTTATGATAGTAGATATTTTAGTATTCTTTTTTTATTTGTCTAAAGGATTTGTTGGGTCAAAGATTAAGGCTGATTTAGATATTCGAAGGAATAAAAAACTTATCGAAAAAAAATATAATGAATTAGAAAATAAAAAAATAGTATCTGATGAAAAATTAATTCATTCATTTGCAGAAGAAATTTATCTACCTGAAAATGTATTTGGAAATCTAGTTTATAGAGCATATAATTCAATTCTTTCTTATTTGAGTAGAAATTCAAAAAAGTTTTTTTGATAATTTTAATTATTTTTTAACATTATAACAAATCCAATTGCATATTGTTTTTCATGACTAATTGAGCACATGAAATTATAATTATTTTTCTTATTGTTCACTTTTACATTAGGTTTTGATTTTTTGTGATAAGTCTCGATATTTAAAAAATCAATATTTTTATCTAATGATTTTTTGATTGCTTCTTTAATAGCAAATTTTCCTGCAAAATGTTCTGCAGATGATTTAAATTTTAAACAATATTTTATTTCTGAATCTAGAAAAATTTTTTTATAAAATTGTTTATTTTTTAAATATGGCTTATCTCTAAATCTTTTAATTTCTACAATATCTACTCCTAATCCTATAATTTCTGACATGTATAACTCACAAACAAGATTTATTTATAATCTAACAAATTTTTCCGTATTGACTTTATCAAAAAACCATTCTAACAAAATCAATGCGCTAAGAAATAAATCTTCACCAATAAAGGAAATTATGAATTTTAGTGATCCTGAATATATTGAAGCATTTGGTGTAAACATTGAAAATTTAATTTCATTTGCAGGAGGTTGGAGTAATCATAGTGCACCCGAAGAATTAAGAAATGCATATAAAATTATCATAAATGATCCTGAACTCTTTCATAAATCTGGGAGTTACTCAACAAGTATTGGTGATAGAGATTTTAGAAATTCATTATGTGAATTTGAAAATTATTTGTATAATATGCAAATAAACGAAAAGCAAATTTCTGTTGGTTTAGGTTCAACGCAATTAACAAATGATTTGTTTACATTACTACTTGAATCTGGAGATAAAATTCTACTATTAGATCCTTCGTATTCTAATTATCCTGAACAATTAGAAAATAATTTTTCTAATATTGAAATTTTACGATTTTCAGTAATTGATGAAGAAAAATGGAAATTTGTTGCGGATGAAAAAATTGGGGAATTTTCAAACTATATTTTAGAACACAAACCAAAAATCGTTTTATTAGTTTCTCCAGACAATCCTACTTCAAAAATACTCTCACAAAACTTCATTGAAAAAACATTAGATTCAGTAAAAAAGGTTAATGGATATTTGCTAATTGATTTTGCATACAAAGAATTAGTTTTTGATAAAAACACACCTGAGTATTTTTCATGGGGTCCCAGAGAAAATTTTATTGCAATCCGTACAAATTCAAAATGGTGTAGAAGTTTAGGAAGAAGAATAGGTTGGATTGAAGGTCAAGAACCAATCATTGAATCTTTAGAATTAATTCAAAGCTCAACAATTTTATCACCTGATCAACTGCATCAAATGGCTTTTCAGAAATTTATAATTAAGTCAATAGAAAATAATACATTACATGAATATCTAGAAAAAACTCAGAATTTATACAAAAATATTTCTGAAAAAACAAGTCAAATTATTGATAAATATTTGAAATTACCGATAATCAAACCTGATGGTGGATTATACATATTTATGAAAATTAATTCTGATAGTGCAACTTTTGTTAAAGATGTTTTAAAAAATACTGGTGTTTTTTTTATTCCTGGTTGGGGATTTGGAAAAACTGGAAAAAATGCAGTTAGAATTTCTTTAGGTCCATTAGTTAATAATCCTGAACTTATAGAACAAGGAATTATTAAAGTTGCAAAATATTTAGCAAAAGAATAGTTACTATTTTGAAATATTATTACTGAACATTTATTTATAATATTTTGTAAAAAAAATTATGAATGATTCTGAAATTGATTCAAAATTAAAAAATTTATTAACAAAAATATTTGAAATTAATCATATTGATCTAAATTCATCTATGGATGATATACCTGAATGGGATTCATTTAAACATTTTGAATTAATTGTAAATCTTGAAAAGGAATTTGAAATAAAATTGGCGGTTTCAGATACTACCGAAATTACATCAATACCTATCATAAAAAATAAAATTCTCAAGTATTTAGATGAAAAATAATCCAATTTTACATCAAAAATTAGCAGTGAGTTGTGATATTGAATATGAAAATATCAAAGATCTTTTTTTAACACAAACACAAAAAACTCCTAATAAAATTTTCTTAATTATACATGGAGATAAGAAAGAGCAATTCACATATTTAGAATTTAAAAATATTATTTTTAAAACAATCAATTTTATGCAAAAAAATAATCTTAAAAAAAATGATGTTATATCATTGATATTTCATAATTCATCTGAATTCTTAATTTTATATTTTGCCGGATTGTTTTGTGGTTTAACTATTGTTCCTATTAATCCAGATATGTCATCAAGAGAAATTGAATATATCATTCAAAATAGTAATTCAAAAATTGTATTTTATAATCATACCATAGAATCTAAAATAATTCCTATTCAAAAAAATTTAAAAGAAAAAGATTATTTCCAAATTCATAAAATTCATCAGTTGATATCTCCGTTTAATGATGCAATAGAATCTAATTTTGAAAATGTTGCTTTACTAGATAATGCTGTTATAATTTATACTTCTGGTACTACTGGAAATCCCAAAGGAGTTATT
>Ga0114933_10005461_pt1 | contig 11564 bp, 16 predicted proteins | sample 4SBtaG_FD_89691 | JGI IMG/M metagenome (GOLD analysis project Ga0114933, IMG submission 89691) | Deep subsurface microbial communities from Kolumbo volcano to uncover new lineages of life (NeLLi) - 4SBTROV12_W25 metaG | ecosystem: Environmental > Aquatic > Marine > Volcanic | place: Kolumbo... | reverse complement strand
TGAGTCACAGCTCCTGGCTGTTGAATTTCAATATTAGCAGAATCTTCAATAACTAAATCTTCAACTTCTACTTCGGGTCTAATCGGTTGTTCTGCCATTATCTAATTGCCTTTTCTACGTAATTATTTGTCATTTTTTTATATACAGGACCGCCATGTTTAAATCCTAATTTTGTTTTAATTTTACTAAAAAAAGAAGGTTCTTCTTTTTCTTCCTTTTTTGGTACACTAGCTTCTTCCAAATCACTAATAACTTCATTTAATTTTCTTTGTCCATAATCAGTAAGCGTAAAGTCATACATTTTTTCCATAAATTTTTTTGTTCTTTCATCATCAAAATATTTTAAATCCATAGATCTAATTATAAATTCTTCTGAAAAACCAGAATCATCTACAATTTTTTGAAGAACCGGATTATCATCAATAGCTTTATGTCTAAGTTCATGAATTAATGTTATAACTCCCTGTTCCGTGTTCCAAGGTTCCATCATAATTACACCTTTATTAGCTTTTGACATTTTAGGATTTAATCTATCTAAATCTTCGTAATCTGATTTATATAAATAATTTCTTTCTACTTTATTAAGATTTGTGTCTGATTGTTTAGCAAGATCGGAACTATACGATCCATATGTTCTATATCCTTTTTTTCCTTTTAATATTTGAAATACAGCATCAACATCATACCCTGCGTTAGCTAAAGGGTCTTTTTCTTTAGCATCAAAAATTTTTTGTAAAAATTCGTAATTGCTCTCATCAGCTAAAGGGTGTGGTCCACTAGCATCTGCTAATTGAATTGTTGGTCTTTCAAGTTCAGCCATCAGTAATATTCTCTCTCCTCACGCTCCACAGGTTCGTCATCATAATCGTCGGGTAACGCCAGTAACCCTCCTTGTCGAAAACGCATTAATGCCTGTGTTACGGTATCAACGTAATCATCATGATCACCATAAGGGAAAGCAGCGCATTCTTCAATAACTTCTTCCGCCCAGCGTTCATCAGGTGCCCATACCTTTCCAGATTCAAATAATGTTGAACATGCGTTTACACGGGTATGCTTATCATTTCCTTTGCTTGGTGTAAAGTTAATCACGGGAATTCCTATTTGTCGAAGTTCATGAGTAAGAGGCATTCCTGATGCCTTAGCTTCAATAATAGTTGTCTCGGGCTCCCAGTACTTATATTGCTTTAAGGCGACTCTTTTTAACTCAGGAAAATCCCAACGACCTTTTTGTGCATCAAGAAGAATCATGGCCGGCGGTTCGTGTTCCACGGGTTTAAATACACCCCATGTGGTAATTGCACTAAAGTCTGCAGATTCTTTTTTGCTGTAAGCTGTATCGTAAGATTGAATAATATGCATTAAATCAGGAATCTTTTCTTTCTCCCAGCGTTGCCACCATTCACGTTTAATAAGAGCTCCTTCCTCAGATGTAGGATTTTGTTGATATTGTGCCTGCCATTTAGCCTCGGTCAGCGAGGCTTTAGTCTGGTTTAATACTTCTGGTGTCCAGTACTCAGGCCAAAGAGATTGTCCACTTGGTAGGATAGCAGGAAACTCAATTACTTCCCATTGATCGGCTAAAGGCTCTGATTGGTTGCGTAGCAACCTTTCGGTAAGATCTTTGGTTGACCATCTGGTCATCACAATAACAATACTTCCTCCTGGCTGTAAACGTTGTCGTGGTCCAGAGGTATACCATTCATATGCATTATCTAAAGCTGTATCGCTTAATGCATCTTGCTCAGAATGTGGATCATCAATAATTAATAAATCCGCACCACGTCCCGTTATTGAACCTCCTACACCAGCTGCGAAATACTCCCCTCCCCCACTTACATCCCAACGGCCAGCGGCCTTAGAATCTGCAGCAAGTTTTACATCTGGAAAAACTTTTCTATAATCAGGAGAATCAATTAAATTTTTCATCTTACGACCAAAACGAAAAGCAAGTTCTGCATTATGTGTAGTTTGCATTATTTTTGCTTTAGGATTCCTACCAACAAACCAAGCAGGAAATAGGTATGAGGCAAATTCTGACTTTGTATGTCTAGGGGGCATATTAACAATTAATCGTTTTAAGGTACCATCTGCTACTTTTTGAAGCTGATTAGCGTACTTAATATGATGTTTTCCTTCAATAAAGTCAGGCCATACTGATTTTACAAACATTAAAAATTCATTTTGAGTCTTTGTTTGAAACTCAAGTTCTAGTTTGCGTAGCAATATTTTAAGGTCCTGGTCTGAAATATGCTCTAGTTTCTTAGGATCTAATTTCATTTTGAATCTTTTATCATATATACTGTTTATATCAATCAGGAGTACAGACCTAGTCAGAGAGAACCTTTCTTAGTATTTAGGGGGTTGGGGTAAAAATAAAAGTTAATTGAATTTGATAATCAGATGTAAGTACCTAAGGGCTGGATTGACCTCAGCGTTTTAACTTAGTGAAAGAAATAATATTTGTTCAAGCGACTTTCAGTCATAACCAAACGGCTTGGTTAATCTTTAACTATCATAACCTAAATAATCATATTTAAGTATTTCTAAAAAGTTTACAACCTCGTTTTGATTTTTAGAAACATAATCTTTAATTTGATTTTCATCAAGTTTTGATAATAATTCTTCATCTAATGGTAAGTCTAAATAATCATCTAACTTTTCATAACCATTAAAATCTAATTGTTTAGTATTATAATTTAAGTCTTCTTTGTTATCGTCTTCATAACAAAAGTCATAATTACTTTTATAATTTCCATAACTATAACCAGAATTAAACCCAAATGTTCTAGATTCAAAACTATTTTCATTTGAATACCAGACTTTGTTTTTCTTCGTCCAAAGTTTTTTATTTACATAAACAAAAGTTTTACTTTTGCCGTCTGCAAATACTAACCTTGAATTATCTACATCTCGATTTAATTGTTCTAACCATTTTTGATTATAAATTAAATCTGGATTAGATTTTAAAACGGGACGAAGATAATATTTTACAAATTGGTGTGTATCCGACCTGTCCTTGTCAATTATTGCAGTTGGTAGCATTGGGCTATTATGCATTAACTTGATTGAACGACCGTGTTCCTCTTTTGAAAGAACAGTTAAAGGATGACAATTTATTTTGTCTTTTGTTCCTTGTGTCGCAAATCTAAAATGCAATCCCAATTTACTATCTTCATCAATATCATTAAATACAGATTGAATTAAATTTGTTACATCTTTAAAATCTTTGCTTAAAGTTTTTTTAGATATAACCTCGTCATTTTTAAAATACATTAAACCAAAGCCGTCTGAATTACTTGTTAATGCATTTTCTAATATTGTTCTTTCTTTAACAACATTATTTTTATTGCCTACTATTATTAAACACATACTTTTCTCGCTTTCTTTTTGTCATAAAACATTGTCTTATGTTTTATGTTTTGTAAATATTTCTTATCTAACAACCAATTTGTAAGATAAGGATAATGAAAATTATTGACCCTAACATATGAAATAAAGTCTATATAATTAGGATTAATTGTAGAACATTCGTTTTTTACAAAGTTAGATAATGCAACGACAAATTCTAAACATCTAAAGAAAGATGCTTTTTTAATATTGCCGTTAAACAATCTAAACTCATGCGTTGGCGAATGGTGGACAAAGATATTTAAAGCACCTCTATCTCTATAAGTTTTTACATCTTTAATTTTTAAAGATGAATTTCTATAACAATAGTTAGTCTGTTTTCGTCCGCTAACTAAATCCAGAAACTTTTCATTTTGTTTACTATTAATAAAATAAAGCATTTTACCAACAGCCAACCTAGAAAAAAAACTTTGTCCGACATGAATATGCAACCCCGTTGAATTATCTTTATAAGATTTTAAATTATTAATTTCTTCTGAATTAAAAAAATTATTCCATTTATACTTATGATAATCAAAAGTCGCAGGACTAGAAACAATTTCGAAACCATAGCCGATACTTGCGTCCTCTTTACAAATAACAAAGTCTTTTAAAATGTCAGTTTGTAAACTGTAGGCAATATCGTTTCTACTTAGGTCTGAAGATTGTTTTAATTGTACCTCTATTTCAACACCAATAGTCAATTCATGTAAATTAGGTTTTTCGTATTTCATTCGAAAAACTTTTGAATTCACTCGTCTGCTGTAGTTAAGTACATATTCATCTCTTTCTTCGTCTTCGTCATAATCTTCGTCATAATCTTCGTCTTGATAATCATGTTCTTCGTTATTCCAATCATCATTGGCAACCCAAACATCACATCTTTCAGAATAACGAAAATCATTATCGTTACAAGTAATACAAACATTTGATAAATTCCAAAAGTCATTATCTGAAATAGTTGCATTTGGTACATCTTGAGTACACCATTCGCACCTAGTCGTATTACTTTCTGCTTCTTCGTTAGGCATAAAGCCCTCACTTTCTATTTCTAAAATTAAAAGAAAGTCGCTTGAAAAAATATTATTTCTTATTCACAATGTTAAAGAGTAACAATCTACTAATTTAAAAAAGACGGACACCTCGTAAAACTATGTCCTTGTACTATTGAATTTTTTAAACTTTTAATCATTCTTATTTTGTAAGGGTAAAAAGAAAAAATCGCAAGGAAATAATACCTAAAAACATGGGATAATTACTTTTTATTTCTGCTGATTTTTTTAAGCGTTCCCGCAGGATTTTTTGCCTTTGCTAGCTTTGCATGTCCTGAAGCTGTAGCTATTAATTAGAATAACATAAAGGGTGGATTCATCTCAGTAATTCCTTGAAGCGTGGAGTTGACTCAGTAATTCCTGGTCTACCATCCCCGCGGTGACAGCTTCTCCAGCAACCTGGCGAGCAGCTCCATTATATAATATAACATGACCTAAATTCCTTTCTAAAAAACTCCGCTCAGGAAGAGCGGAGTTGTCTCAGTAACTTTTGCTACTGCTAACATGCTGGTAAACCTTCTGTGACCACAGTAGCATTTATCTATATAGTCCCATTTTCTCCCATAATCAAGCTGTAAAATAAAATACTTCAGCTTACCAGCTGCAGGTCCCTGGCAGCACTGGCACGTGCGTAAGCTGATTCATATAATAGAATACTACATATAGTAGTTCGCGAACCGTTGACCTACAATATGTGGGAGTTACTTCAGTAATTCCTGAAGTACCAGCTGCGCACTGGCGCAGCTTCACCTGATTCACCTGCTGCACGTGCCTGGGGTGAAGTATGGATAAAGAAGACTAGATATAGTGGGGAGTGAGTTCAGTAATAACTAGATCTTGGGGAGTGAGTTCAGTAATTCCTGATGCCGGGCTCGCGGATCCTTCACCTGGATGCAGCTTGAGCTCAGGACGTATAGTAAAGCTGAAGGTGATTCATATAGAAAGGGAGTTAGTTCAGTAATTATTGGGGGAGTAGTTCAGTAATTTTGGGAGTGACTTCAGTAATTACTCGAACAGTGAACCTCGAACCTCGTTCCAATCATATGGATAAGGGAAGGTTTTAAGGGAAGGGTGTTTTAAACCATTTTTCGCTAATATAAGGGAGTCTTTCCCTCTATATAAATAGAGAGATCTCTTTAAGAGGCTCTCGGACTGTTTTTTAACAAAAATATAAGAGTTTCCGCCAGCTTTGGCATATCTTTGATGCCACGCTACCTGTAAAGGCGATAGTAACACTTTGTAATATTTTGTTTGCTTTAATTCTATCCAAATTGGCACCCCATTATAACAGCCAAAAACATCAGGAATTCCACCCCCAGCTCTATTTTCAATTCTTGTCCAAAAAACATCATTTATGTTGTTTTTCAAGGATTTCCAAAACAAAGATTCTTTTGACATTGTGATTAAACTATTGTAAATAAATGGGATAATTTAGAAAGGAAGAAATTATGAAAATTAATTTTGATAAATATGACGCCACTTGCGAAAACGGAGTTTGGACTTGGCATATAAAAAATAAAGATAACACAAAAACTATTGCGGTTAAAGTTACTTTTAAAAAAGATACATATGATGTTTTTTCTTATCAATTAGCAACTTTAATGGCAACAGCTGAAGTTGATAAAATGTATTTCGAAGAGGAGGAAAAATGAGTAACGCACTTAAACATGAAGGAGGAGGATATCATTGGACTATAAGAAAATACAAAGATCCAAATAAAAACTTTTGGTTGGAACGCCTAATGGTTCTAGTGAAAAATGCTCCAGAAAATGGAACAAGATTCAAAACATATAAAATGGGAAATACTACTTTTAAAGTAAGAAATTCTCAAAAAAATATGGTTGATTTTTTTAAAAGATTGGCATCCAGAAAAGCTTCTATATTTCCGGAAATGCCAATTAAACCTACACCTGTAGTATCAAGGTCAGCTCCTTTACGCAAAACAGAAAAGAGCAAAACTTGTTATGTGTGTAGAAAATTAAAACCTAATCGTATGTTTTATCAAAGAAAAGATGGAACATACTTTTCTGGTTGTATTCCTTGTCAGAAAACAATCAGAGCCAAAACTAAAGCAAATATTAATCTGTATGATCATAAATAAGGAGGTAAATATGGAAAGAGTTAGTTTAGGACATGTTGCAGTTGATAGTGGTCAATTAATGATAGTTGACCCTTGTCGACTTGACGAGCATTGGAATAAGGAAGATTATGATCCTCAATCCAAGGCAACACCTTTTAGTTATAATGATATTTCTCAAAAAAATCAAAAAGGTGTTAATTCTTCAAACTTTCCCCAAAGTAAAATGCCGGGAGCATCCGTTCATTTTTTAACTGGATGGGGTGATGGTTTATATCAAGTTTGGGGATACAAAGATGAAGCTGGTCGTATTGTTAAAGTTGATATTGACATGTGGAATCTGGACACGAGGTTGAAAAGAGAGTAGACTTCTATGATGAAGGAAATTTGTGCAACACTATTAACTTTATGCAGTACTTTACTACAAAGTTTTGACTTTGAATATTCTACTGATAAACAACAACTGTTTGTAAGAGGTATTGCGGAGTGCACAATAGTTGTTAACACAAGTGTTCCTCCCGCAAAAAGAGTACCTGTGCTGATTAGTACAGCACAGGCTATTCTTGAATCAAATTGGGGAGAAAGTCGTTTTGCCCGAGAAGCCAATAATTTTTATGGCATTATTCAAACTGACCCGACCGAACCTCATATTAAGTCATTAAATTCTAATGTTTTAATGAAAACATACGGAAGAAAATGTGAGTCAGTTTATGATTATGTAAATTTATTAAACACAGGGAGTCATTTTGAAAAGTTTAGAGAGGAAAGAGTTAAACAAGTATTTTTTACAAGACAAGTTGATTATGATAAACTTATAGATGCATTAGAAGGATATGCTGAAGATCCTTTTTATACAGAAAAACTAAAAGAAATAATTTTAATTTTAAGAGAGGATTACTTTGGAGGTATTTAAATGTGCCGTATTTGTGATAATAAAGGTTTTTTTATAGTTAGATGGGAATTAGAAGAATCCTATGTAATTTGTAAATGTCAAAAAGAAAGGAAAAGGGGAGTTATGTATTGGTTAATGGAAAAATTAGCAAGATTGATTGAAAAAATTACTTCTTAAGAGATTTTTTAGAAGTAACATCTTCAACAGTAATATGATCTATCAAAGGGGAGTGAAAATTAACAATTTCTTTTAATCGCTCCTCTACTTCTTTTCTACTCATAGCATCAATAGTTCCATGTAAAACAGTTGTTGTTTTTTCATGTAACCCTGCAGCCTGACCTCTAATTTTTTCTGCATTCACAGCTGCAGACCAATGCCCACTATCTTTAGCACCATCTCTTAATTCTTTAAGATCTCTCATGTGTACACCTAAATTTGTTTCATTTTTTCTTTGTTGTTCTTCTCTTAATTCTTTTATGTAAGTTACAACTTTTGGGTATTGATTAGGGTTTTGAAGCTGATAAGATACTTGTCTTGCAATTTTTTCAGAATATCCTGCCTGACGAGCAGCTTCAGCCCCTGTAATTTTACCTTCACCAAATACTAAGTTATGAGCATAACGAAGTTGCATAGGTGTAAGTTTTTCAGTTTTTTTATATTTTGGCATATTGATCAAAATGTCTTTGCAACACACTCAATTTATCTTCCGCTCCAGCAATTTTTTCACATAATTTATCAATTTCTTCTAGGTGCTGAGGATGTTCCCCAATCCCAACAGGATTAGCAAAATAAATATTAATAGTCGCTTTAGATTCAGCAATAATGGCTCTATATCTTAAAGCCAAAGCTTCATACATGTCTTGAGATAAATTCATTAATTTTTCCTATATAGATATATCAGAGTAATTTTATATATATTTCCTTATATTTCAATGAAAAGTGAAAAGTGTTGTTGAATGTGTTGAATAGAATAAAAGTACATTCAACACTATATTTGTTGCTATAAATGACAGAATATATACATTATTTATTAATGTTGAATATGTTGAATGATATTTTCAAATCTTTAAAAATATTTTATAAAATAATTCTGACATAACTATATAGGAGAAATTCTGACTTTAGAAATTATTCCCATCACCATCAGGGCTGCCAATGAATTTGTTGAAAAATATCACAGGCATAATAAAAGAGTACAAGGTGCGCGGTTCGCGGTCGGTTGTATCAGTAATTCGGACCTAGTAGCTGTAGGAATAGTGGGTAGACCAGTAGCAAGGAAGCTGGACAACGGACTGACGTCCGAAATTACGAGGCTTTGCGCCAAACCAGACGCTCCAAAGAACGCTTGCAGCTTCCTTTATGGACGTTGCTGGAGAATATGGCAACAAATGGGCGGAAAACGAATGATTACCTATACATTCGAAAAAGAGGACGGAGGATCCGTTCGCGCCACAGGATGGCGCATGATAGGGGCTACCAGGGGATTTGGAGATCATCTCAAGGGTTGGCAAACTAGGTCAGGAAGGGAAAAACAAGAAAATGTCAAAGAACCAAAATTTAGATGGGAAATTACAAAAAAATAGGATAAAAAGAAATTCTAATCCGGTGGCAAAGGATTTGTTTACTCCTCTTTATCGCTTAAGAGTAGTAAAGAATAAAAAGAAATATAGGAGGGCTAATGTCGACAAAAGGGTTAAACCAATTACGGAAGAAGCCTGATTCTATTTCTCCTCATTCACTTTTCATAACAGCTCCTTGTTTTGGGAACCTTGTCACTGTAGACTTTATGCAGTCCATGATCAATGTACAGTCGTGGGCTGCGACCAACAATATTCCTTTACGTTTTTACTGGTTGGGTAACAATGCTATCATTACAGAAGCGAGAAATAAATGTGTAGCAGAATTCCTTAATGACAACGCCAATTATTCTCATTTACTTTTCGTCGACGCTGACGTTGCCTTTGGAGTGGAAACCCTGGAGAAGCTTTTAAAAGCGGACAAGGATGTCGCTGTCGCGCCCTACCCGAATAAATCAATCGACTGGGCGTGGCAGGAATTTAGAATGACACAGGATCCCGAAGCGGATTATTCAACAGCTGGTTTAACCTACAATGTTGTCTTTGAAGATAACTTAGATGGTGGGGATGAATCAGCTGGAAATTGGGGCACTAACAATCTCCTTCCTGATAAGGAAGGTTTTCTCCGTGTAAAAAGAGCTCCAACGGGAATGATGCTGATTAACCGTGAAGTATTTTCCTCCTTAGTTACAGCACCATATCCGCAAAGGGTAAAGCCCTACCTTGATGTTCACAAAACTAAAAACCTTTTCGGTTTTTTTGATGTCCTAACCCTCCCATCAGGACACAGACTTGGCGAAGATTTTGCTTTTTGTGAACGGGTAAGGGCCGTGGGCCGAGAGATTTGGGCATTATGTACAGCAAACATGCGTCACGAAGGAGGAGCTAAATTTACAGGAAACTTCCAAGAACAAATTAAAACAATATCTTTACTCAGAAAAAATGATGATTTAAAAGATGCTATTAAAGAAATGGAAGAGAAGGGAATACCGTGGACAATCAACAAAAAATAAATCATTTTTATTTTAATATTCAAGGATGGTTTAATTATGCTGATGTTTATGATAGAGCTTTAGCCTGGTTTGAAGATGGTGCTCACTTTGTGGAAGTAGGATCATGGAAAGGAAGAAGTTCAGCTTACATGGCAACAAACATTCATAACACGGGAAAGAAAATACGATTTGATTGCGTGGATACCTGGGAAGGATCGTGGGAACATAATTTATCAAAAGAAGAAATAGAACAAAAATTTCAAGAAGGGAAGATAGATGAAAATGTTTATTATCAACTATCTAATTTAAAAAAAGAAGATTTGTACGGACAATTTTTAAAAAATATTAAACCAGTAAAACATATTATTAACATAGTACGCAAAACATCTGTGGAAGCTGCCAAAGATTATAAAGATGGATCTCTTGATTTTGTGATGATTGATGCAGCACATGATGAAGAAAATGTGTATCAAGATATAAAAGCCTGGAGGAAAAAATTAAAACCAGCAGGGATTATAACAGGAGATGATTTTGCAGAAATAGGAGTGAAAAAAGGATTATCACGTTATGCACAAGAGATGGGGGACGAGCCCTTACTTTTATCTTCGAATGCATTTCCTTCATGGATAATGCCTACTCAAGATAAGAACATAACAAAAAAATGGAGGACACCAATAACATGATTTTTTGGCATATTATAGCAATCGGAGCAGTTTTTGCTTTAGGTTTTTTAATTGGAAGGAGGTTTGAATGGCTCAAGATAAGACGGATGAGACTACAGTCCAAGCGAAGATAGAATATTTATTTCCTCTTCCTATCTGTCACATTGTTTTACCAGAAGATGTGATTGTTCAACTGGATATGATAACAACCGAACTTCTACACGCTGAAGACAAAGAAGATCACTCAGGACAGTTAGCAGGAAAAATTCATGAAGGGCAGCAGATTGCTGTTCCTAGACAAGGATATTTTAAAAAATTTGTCGAAACAGGAATTTTAGAAGCATGTAAAGGTTACATTGAAGGAAGTGCTTTACTTGATGGTAGAGCTATAAATATGTGGAAAACTTTTGATTTAACTTTTCAAAAAGGCTGGATTGTATCTCAGTACGCTGGAGATTACAACCCTGTTCACACTCATAGTGGCACTCTTTCCGGCATAATTTATTTACGCGTTCCTCCACAAATTAAAAAAGAATCCGAACCAGATGGATGGTTAACCTTTCATAACAACAGGGAATATGATGCTATGTCACTTCGTTTTGGAATGACACAAAATAAACTTCCTGAAGTAGGGCATATGTATTTGTTTCCAGCTTGGCTTGGTCATTCGGTAATGCCATTTCGTGGTAAAGGAGAAAGACGTTGTATTTCTTTTAATGTAAAAGCATTTCCAACAGGAGGTAGTTCTGGAGCCTAAACCTAAAATGAATGGTCAATTAATGTTTGCCACCCTGGCAATGCATTTTAATTTAAAAGAAAAATATAAATCTATTAATGATGAAGTTAGACAAGAAATTTTAGAATGGATGGATAAAGATCCAGGTGTTATTAAATCGAATATGGGTGGTTGGCATTCTCAACC
>Ga0114933_10005460_pt1 | contig 11565 bp, 10 predicted proteins | sample 4SBtaG_FD_89691 | JGI IMG/M metagenome (GOLD analysis project Ga0114933, IMG submission 89691) | Deep subsurface microbial communities from Kolumbo volcano to uncover new lineages of life (NeLLi) - 4SBTROV12_W25 metaG | ecosystem: Environmental > Aquatic > Marine > Volcanic | place: Kolumbo... | reverse complement strand
CTTTCCTCTATGGTTTTTGCAGACGGTTTCGTGGAACTTTCTGAAGATATAGTAAATGTTGAAAAGGGCGATTTTGTTAACTATCTCCCGTTTAGTGAGTTGGGCTTATGAAATTATTATACTTTGCATGGATTCGAGTAAAAATGGGTGTTTCTGGCGAGCACATTGATCCGCCTAAAAATATCAAAGATATTGAAGGCCTCATACATTGGATAAAACAACGTAATCCAGTCTCAAATGAGGCGTTCTCGGACATTAGCAACATCAGATTTGCAGTTAACCAAGAATACGTAGATATTGATCATCCCGTGCAAGCAGGTGATGAAATAGCTTTTTTCCCTCCAGTGACAGGGGGATAGACAATGATCCGGGTACAATCAGCCGACTTCGATGTGGGTTTGGAACTAAAAAAATTAACCGAGGGAAACCATCAGATAGGTGCAGTAGCAACCTTTGTTGGTTTGGTCAGGGATATTGCGGATAAAGATACTATTTCTGCGATGGTCTTGGAGCACTACCCAGGAATGACGGAAAAGCAGCTTGCAGATATCGAGCATGAAGCTAACCAACGTTGGGATTTGAATAGTAGCTTAATCATTCACCGTTACGGGCGTCTTGAACCGGGTGATAATATAGTCTTAGTAGCTTGTGCCTCTTCACATAGAGAAAGTGCTTTTGATGCATGTCACTTTTTAATAGATTGGCTGAAAACAAAAGCTCCATTTTGGAAATTAGAAGAAACTTCAGAGGGAGGCAGATGGGTTGAGGCTAAGACTAAGGACGATATAGCAACGGCTCGTTGGGAAAAATAGAATACACCCGTCACTCATTCAAAACGAGACCCAATTTCTATTGGATTACCGCGTAGATATTCAAGACTATTCATTACTTTTTTTCCAGTTTTTTGTAGTTCTGTGATTTTCAAGATCCCTTTGCCACAAGCTACTGTGAAGGTGTCAGAAAGGATTGTACCAGCGTCCGAAACGCTACTATCAATATTCAATACAGAAGCTTTGTGGATCTTAATTCTTTTACCATTCAACATACACCAAGCGCCTGGCCATGGATTTAATGCTCTGATTAATCGTTCTAGATCATCTGCAGATTTTGACCAATCGAGGCGCCCATCTTCTTTGGATAATTTTGTTGCATAAACCGCGTCTTGATCACACTGGGGAATTGCAGAAATTTTACCATTTGCAAAATCTATTAAGGTTGGGCTGATAAGATTTGCACCGATAAATGCTAAGTCATCATGTAGAGAGGCTCCTGTGGTATGGCTATCTAAAGTAATTTTTTCGCAGCTTAAGATAGGACCTGTATCTAATCCTGGTTCCATTAACATTATACAAACGCCGCTCTCATCATCGCCCTCCATAATTGCCCTTTGGATTGGAGCAGCTCCACGCCAGCGCGGGAGTAGTGAGGCGTGTATATTGAGACATCCAAGTTTTGGGATTTTCAAAATTGCTGGCGGTAATATAAGTCCGTATGCAGCAACGATTAACGCGTCCAAATTGAGGGATATTAACATTTTTTCGGCTTCGGGTGTTTTTAGGGAATTGGGTGTGGTTACTAAAATACCTTGGTCTTCTGCAAATTTATGAATAGGCGTTTTTTGTAATTTCTTTCCTCTTCCCCCTGGTCTTGGCGGCTGAGTATAAACAATGCAAATATCATGGTTAGCTTTGATTAAACTGGTGAGCGCTGGTACCGAGAAATCAGGGGTCCCCATATAACCTAATCTAAGTCGAGATCGATTTTTGTAATTTAATTTTGATTTTTGATCCCTCACAGCTCAGCGTTCTTTCTTGGCTTTAACCATTTTTTTTAGGATCATATTCCGTTTAAGTGAAGATAGGTGGTCAACAAAAAGAATACCATTGATATGATCTATTTCATGTTGAAGACACACAGCTAAAAGCCCCTCAGTGTCCATTATCTGCTGATTACCATTTTCATCTAAATATCTGACGCGGGCCGTTGACGGACGGCTGACATCGGCATAGTGCCCGGGGAGTGACAAGCAACCCTCTTCGTTAATAATTTCCTCTTTTGAGGTATCTATCAACTCTGGGTTTATCATTTTATATGGGGCGGGAGGCTCGTCTGTTCGCGCACAATCAACTACTATTATTCTTTTTGTTATCCCAACCTGAGGGGCGGCCAGCCCAACACCTGGGGCGTTATACATAGTTTCAAGCATGTCTTTCATAAGTTGCTTCTCTGCTTCCCCGACAGAAGTAACATGCAGGCATTTGGTCTTTAAAACTGGATCAGGAGCCCAGACAATGGGTAATATAGTCATCGTTTCTTGCCAATTATTAACATGCTATTTTCCGTAAGGGATGATACTGTATTCGTCAAGTCCAGAGCCAAACTGCAGTATACTGGACGGGTGGATCATCACAATATATTGTATCTTTTCCTATAGCCCTCTCGATATGGAGTTGTGATGGTGGATCCGCTTCTTCTCGTTGTTAGCGTTACATTGGCCTCGGTCGTTGGCCTGTTTATCTATCTTTTATTCAGTCAAAGCAGGGCTCCAAGTAAGATAATCGAAGAGTTGGCTGGTAATACCAAAAACACAAGTGATACCGCAGCAAGATTAGCTGAATCGCAGGCGGAGTTGACTGGACGGTTAGCTCAGATATCTGAGAGCCAGGTCGCACATCAATCAAAAATTGCAGAGTTAATGCAAACTCAGGAAAAAGAAGTTACAAAAAAAATTGAAGAACGTCTCAGTGAGATGATGAAGAGTTTTGGTGAAGGGATGGAGAAATCCCGAGTTACTCAGCAAAATACGATGGGTGAGCTTAAAGAGCGTTTAGTGCTCATCGATGCCGCTCAAAAAAATATTGAGGAATTATCAAGCCAAGTAGTTGGTTTGCAAGATATCTTATCCAACAAACAAGCCCGTGGGGCTTTTGGCGAAATACAATTAGCTGATCTCGTGAGATCAATTATGCCCCCGAACGCCTACGTATTTCAAGCTACAGTTGCAGGGAATAGACGGGTAGATTGTTTGCTGACTTTACCAAATCCACCAGGACCCATAGCGATTGACGCTAAATTCCCATTAGAGAGTTATCGTACTGTAATCGATTCCAAGGACGAAAATGAAAAGAAACTAGCGCGCAAAGCTTTAGCTAGCGACGTTTTAAAGCATGTAAAGGATATCTCTGAAAAGTACATTATACCAGGTGAAACCGCGGAATCTGCACTTATGTTTTTGCCATCAGAAGCGGTTTATGCTGAGCTGCACGCAAATTTAGCTGATGTAGTGGAGAAATCATGGAAATCAAAAGTTTGGATAGTTTCTCCGACTACATTAATGGCAACGCTTAATACGGTGCGGGCTGTATTGAAGGATGCCCAAATGCGAGAACAGGCTCATGTGATACAAAAAGAGGTCTCTCTTATGTTAACAGACGTGGAGCGTCTTGATGGTCGTGTTGGCAAATTGGAAACACACTTTAGGCAAGCAGAGGAAGATATCAGACACATCAGGGTTTCAGCAGATAAACTCACAAAACGTGGTGGCAAAATAGAGGATATAGAACTCGGAACCAAGGACTTAGATGAACAAGACCACTCGAATCTGGTTGATGAAATAAAACAACCAGTACTAAAAATTCATACGGCAGAAGATGCGTGATACAGACAACTCATCATGCATAGATGTTTAGTTTTATCTGAACGGAGCCAATGGTCCCCAGAGATAAAAAATCTATCCAATTTGATTACTCATTGATAGAAAGCTAGTTACAATCATTTTTCATTGAGTACCTAAACATTAATTAGCGAAATAATCCACCTTGCCAACGCTCGGCATATAGAACTTTGCAACCTAAAATGATCGTTTCACTAGTAAAAGCGCCGATTAAGGCTATAACTCCAACCACAGCTCCATTGACGTCAGAAAAGGAGAGTGCTATCAGGCCAGTTGCACAAACTGCTAATATTCGGGCAACCGAAGCAAAAGCAATGGCCCCAGTTTTGCGGCTGGCAAGCAGTTGTCCACGAGTATATGCTGCTGCAGTCATGCTTAATGCCAACAGAGGCGTCAATAATAGAGCAGGTGTGATATAATTTACCATGGAAAGTGGCAAACCCATTATATTCTCCAATGCGTATTGACGCATTGTTTCATTATAAAATGTGCACATAATCAATGTAAATATGATAGCGAGATGAATGGTAAATTTTCCAATCACGATGGCATCAGAACGGTTATTTGTTAGCGTTTGTACTGCTTGTGTTAGGTTCCTTAGAGGACCCAAGATAACCCGCATCATTGCGTCTAATACACCGAAAGCAGCTAAGGCAAGTTCGGGTCGAAGCAAACGCCCCAAGAAAAAGCTTGCAGTAAATGCGACACCACTTTCTGCTATTTGCATCAGTATGACGGGCCAACCGAATCGCCAAAGTTCTCTATATTTTGGCAAGGTTTCGCTATTGGTAGGCAGGTTCAAATAATATTTTCGGGCGGCGATTACCGCATAAAAGCTCTCAATTGCAATACATGCGGTTAACGCCACCATACCAATTAGTGCACCATTTCTGCTACCTTGTAACCCGGTTAAAATAGCAAATAATCCCAGCAGCCGGATCATGGTCCCTAAGGTTACCAGTGTAGTGCGTCGATTAAGCATTAATAATGCGTATGATAGTGACCGGAAAAATACGCATGGTACGATAAGTGTTGAGATAAGTACACATAACTGCGCCTCTTTAGCTACAGCCTCGCTAACACCGAATGCTAGAATAAAAAAACTAAGGCCTAAAGGAGTTAATGCTATCAGAGCCCAGAGCCATCCAACGAGGAGAAACGTTTGTATGCTGAAAATAAATAGGCGGATAACAGAAGCTCGGTCACGAATAAAAGAGATAGCCACAAATTGACAGGCCCACACTGGGCTACCCAATGTAGCGTGTAAATAAAAAGCAATGCTGTATGCTGCCAGTATGGGTTCGGGATCGGGCATTCGCGCAAGAAAGGCCGAGATAATCGCATGTGAAAGCATATGTAATTCGGCCATAAAGATTAATGGCGTAAAGAATTGATATGCTTCTTTTATGGTGACGGTTGAATGGTTTGTAGCAATCTCTTTTTTCAATTGGTATCCCTGTTCAGTCGATTAAAAGAGAACTGCTACAATGGCAGTTTGAAGACAAAAAGTATTGATAGTCGTAACTATTAACATTGCTAAATAAAAGTGCAACTAGCATACATGAGACAATTGAATTATTAATCTAGCAGAATTCCCGCATAAAGTTAGAAGTGAAACGAGTAATAACCTAATCACGTTATTTACTAGAATTCTACCTTCAAGTGACAGCATTAAGCGGATCTTTAAATATCTACTGGATAAAACATTTCGGTCAATTGACGTTGGCGTCCCAACACCCTAATTTAGGTGGGAAAGATAGCAACTCGTTATGGAAGGTGTGTCGATGTCTGAAACTAAACAACTTGCAGAATTTGTAGCAAATCTGTCGTTTGATGACTTGCCCATTGAAGTGGTGGAGCGCATCAAATTTTTGATTATGGACACTGTAGGCATTTCCATTCGAGCCATGCATGACTCAGAGTCCACTCCTAGTCTTTTGGCTGCGAATCAGGCGATGGGTTATCTTGGTGGTCAATGTAGGGTGATCGGTACTCACACTAAATACACGCCTGCCGGTGCGGCCATGATCAATGGCACACTTGCTCACAGCCTTGACTTTGATGATACGCACGCAGCTGGTTCTATTCACGCTAGCGCCCCTATAATACCCGCGGCTTTAGCTGCGGCGGAGATGATAGGGGCCGATGGAAAAAAGGTCATTACTGCAATAGCTGCCGGCTATGAAGTCCAAATTCGTCTTAGCTTATCGCTCAATCCCTCAGATCACTATAAACGTGGATATCATCCCTCAGCTACTTGTGGAACATTCGGGGCGGCAGCGGCGGCCGGTTTAATTTTTGATCTTAGTGCTGACGATATCGCCAGTGCTTTTGGAATAGCTGAATGCCAAACCTCAGGATCGATGAGATTTTTAGCTGATGGTGCGTGGACCAAGAGATTTCAGGTTGGTTATTCTGGTCACAATGGTTTAATAGCCGCGACGTTAGCAAAGGAAGGCTTTGTTGGTCCAATGGGGTCAATAGAGGGTAAAGATGGTTTTCTACAATCTTATGCACCTAATCCCGATATAAGTCGGGCAGCAGCAAATCTTGGCACTGTCTGGGAGACCATGAATATCGCAGTTAAACCCTATCCATCCTGCAGATATAGTCACTCCGCAATGGGTGCTATAGCGGCAATGCGGAGCAAGAATAATATCTCTATAGAAGATGTTGAAAAAGTTGAGGTAGGCTTGCCCCATACGGGATGGCGAATAATAGGCGAAACAGATGAAAGTAAAAGAAAACCAACGGGTGCAGTCGACGGCCAGTTTTCGATGCCATTTTGTGGTGCAGTGGTTTTAAGAGAAGGAACAATGGGCTGGGATGATTATGATAAACACCTCAATGATAATGACACCTTAGCACTTGCAGCAAAATTTACTACGGTGACAGATCCATGGGCTGAATCAGAATATCCAAACAATATGGCCGGGATTGTTCGAATAAAAACATCAAGAGAAAGTTTTGAGCATAGTGTTACAGTGCCAAAGGGTGAGCCTGAAAATTTCATGACGGACGCAGAGGCTCGGTCCAAATTTGATGATCTGGTTGCTCCTTATTTAAGTGAGAAGCAAAGAAACGCATTAGTAAGCGAAATGTTAACAATTGAAAAATCAAGTTCAGTGGATGCGATGTTGAATTTAACGTGTTCAGATGAGCAGGGACTTCGACTGGCAGGCGAGGATTGAGAGTAAAAAGATGGTTTATGGAAGTACTCCTGTAGCAGATAAAACAGGCAAGAGGCGTTTTAGAGAAGACATAGGCCGTAATTTCGAAGACTTTGTTATAGGTGATATATATGAACACCGTCCAGGTCGCACTATCAGTGAGGCGGATAACACCTGGTTCACTCTTTTAACAATGAATACACATCCGCTTCATTTTGATAAGGAATATGTAAAAGAAAGTGAATTTGGGCAAATTTTGGTTAATTCCTGCCTCACCTTATCCATTGTCGCAGGCATGAGTGTGAGTGATGTTAGCCAAAAGGCTATCGCAAACCTTGGTTGGACGGATATTAAGTTACCCGCTCCCGTATTTATTGGCGATACTATTTATGCAGAGTCCGAAGTGATAGATAAAAGAGAATCAAATTCGAGACCAACACAGGGTATAGTCTCAATTAAAACACGTGGAACTAAGGCCGATGGCACAGTATTTATGACTTTTGACCGATCGATGCTGGTTGCAAAACAGGGACACGGTATAGATAAATAAAATTCAAAATCTTAATCTAATTATTTAAATGAGAGAAATAGAAAAATGGCCGTAGCAGAGGATTTCACGATTGAGGAAAAAGAAGAACAAGAGCGCATGGTTCTAGAGAGTGTAGACAGATTCTTAGAACGGGATGTTGAACCGTTTGCTCATGACTTGGAAGCCGACGATACATACCCTCAGGAAATTGTTGATAAAATGGTGGATATGGGGCTTTTTGGAGCAACCATTGGCATGGAGTATGGTGGTCTCGGTCTATCAGTTTCGACCTACGCAAAAATTGTTGAACGTGTATCGACTGTGTGGATGTCCGTATCAGGTATATTTAACTCGCATCTAATAATGGCTGCCGCTGTTGAACGCTCAGGTACCGAGGAACAGAAGGCAAAATGGTTACCAAAATTCGCATCTGGAGAGCTTCGGGGTGGAATAGCATTGACCGAACCAGATGCGGGTACGGATTTGCAGGGTATCAGGACTAGAGCTGATAAATCAGGTAACGGCTATGCATTAAATGGTGCCAAGACCTGGATAAGTAATGCAGTAGAAGGTGGAGTTTTGGCTATTCTTGCTAAAACAAATCCTGAAGCTGAACCAAGACATAAAGGAATGAGTCTCTTCCTTGTCGAGAAAAGTTCCGAGTTTAAAGTTGATAAACGCATGAAAAAACTTGGTTATAAAGGCATCGACTCTGGCGAATTTGTGATGGAAGATTTATTTGTCCCGGGTGAAAATTTAATAGGTGGTTCGGAAGGACGTGGGCTTCAACAAATCCTAGGTGGGCTAGAGCTTGGCAGAATAAATGTTGCTGCGCGAGGTGTTGGAATAGCGAAAGCTTGCCTCTTAAAGTCGGTTGAATATTCTCAACTGCGAAAAACTTTTGGAAAACCTATTTGTGAGCATCAATCTATCCAAATTAAATTAGCCGATATGGCAACTCAAGTGGAATCTGCGCGATTGCTGACGGAGCAGGCCGCGCTTGCATATGATCGTGGGGAGCGGTGCGATATGGAAGCTGGAATGGCAAAATTGGTAGCGAGTGAAGCGGCTCTATCTAATAGTCTGGAAGCTATGCGGCTACACGGTGCTTACGGATACTCAAAGGAATTTGATATCGAGAGATATTATAGAGACGCTCCTTTACTGGCTATTGGAGAAGGCACTAACGAGTTGCAAAAGCTTATTATAGCAAAGCAATTGCTGGCGCGTAATCCAGTTTGAAATAAACGATTTTCTGCGGGATATTAGATAGTAACAGAAACTAAATTAGAAAATTATACTCGGTGCTAGGATTGTATCAGATAGTCTGATATTTGGATTTCTTTTCCGACATCTGCATAGTCGCCATCGGCGCGCTTTCGTCTGAAGTCTCCCCAATTAATGCTGTGGTAGGCACTCTTTTCGTTATTATTTGTGAATGGTGAAACAATGGTCTCATAGGATGGATTAAGGAAAAAAGGTATTGAGTACCGGTCAACTTTTTCCATTGCAACAACGCGGTGCATTGCAGCCTTATATTTTCCATTTGACCATACTTGGATCATATCGCCTATATTAATTACGAGGGCGTCGTTGATAGGTTCGATTGGTAGCCAATAATTATCTTTGAAGACTTGCAATCCACCGATGTTATCTTGACAGAGTATAGTCACTGCCCCGGAATCTGTGTGATGATGAACGCCCAAACCAGCATCTTCTTTGTCGTCTTTATCAATATCAGCGAGAGGATCGACCACCGGGTAATAATTTAGACGAAGGAAACTTGTATGATGAGGGTAAAAGCATTTTTCCAAGTGCCTGTTTTCTAATCCTAGGCTAACACATATAGCCTCCATTATTTTCAATGATAATGTTTCGCAAGTTTTAAAATGTTCCTGCATCGTTGTTTTAAAAACTGGCTGGGTTTCTGGCCATGGTGTTACTCCTGTGAAAGGATCTTGAGAATCTAGCATTGACGTATCGACTTTGGGCCCAATATCAAAGATTTCTTTTTTATCCCGTTTATTTTTAGTCAATTCTTGGTCGAAATATCCCCATGGGTTTTCGCTCGTTCGGTTTAAGTAGCGTTTTTGATTTTTAGGCAAAGAGAAAAAGTTATGGGTGCAATCCCATAGGGTTCTCATAGTCTCTGTGCTGATACCATGATTGACAACTTGAAAAAATCCCCATTCCTTGCACGCATTCCCTATTTCATTGGCGAGAAATGCTGTCTCTTGGGTCTTGGCGAAATCAATGACAGGAATGGTTTTGCTAGATTTGGCAACGTTCCAGACTTCTGCGGTTTCGTGGTTAATGATATTCATTATTAAATTCCAATAATTGTAATATAATGGTTTAAATGATGGATTTCATTCCCAGTTTTGTATAGCTAATGTGGTATTAAAAGAAGATTTTCTCTGAATCTACAAGATTTTTTATTTTTAGTTGGATTTTTTAATGACAGTTCATATCGGTGTTGATGTTGGCGGCACTTTTACCGACTTTGCCGTAAGTATTCCAGAAAAGAATATGCAACTCCTATATAAACTGCCTTCGACACCTGAGCGACCAGATGACGCAATCATCCAAGGTCTGAATCACTTTTTAAATACTCACAAGTTGGAGCCTAAAGAAATTGTTCGTTTTGGCCATGGAACTACGGTAGGCACCAATGCATTGATTCAAAGGCGGATAGGAAAAGTTGCTATGGTTACTAGCCGAGGGTTTAGAGACCTGCTTGAAATTGGTCGCCAGACGCGACCCAAGGTCTACGATATGCATCAGGATTTTCCCAAGCCACTTGTTCCAAGATGGCTAAGATATGAGGTGTCCGAACGAATGAGAGCTGACGGCGTTGTACACACGCCATTGGACGAGCCAGAGTTAAAAGAGATAGCAAATATCCTCCAGGAGGAGCAAATAGATTGCATCGCGGTTTGTTTCCTTCATTCACATGCTTTTCCTGAGCATGAGGAAAGGGCAGCTGAAGTGCTTAGGCAGAATATGTCTAGCGACGTTTCTATAATGACGTCATCTATGGTCTATCCCGAATTTCGAGAATATGAGCGTTTTTCGACAACCGTTCTAAACGCGGCTCTTTTAACTGTCATGAGTGCTTACTTAGATAGACTTACCAAAAATGTGGCAAAAACAGGAGTGGAGGCAGAACCAACAATAAGTCAAAGTGGCGGAGGTCTGATGTCTGCAGCATATTCGCGCCAATACCCAATCCGTTCAGCTCTATCGGGTCCCGCTGCGGGTGTTCTTGGTGCCGCTTACCGGGCTAAAGCAACCCAAGAACCGAATATCATTACCCTAGATATCGGAGGAACAAGTGCCGATGTTTCTCTATTAGCTGACGGTGAACCATCTGTTGTCCATAGTCGTCGATTAGCAGGTTTCCCATTACGACTACCCGCGTTGGATGTTAACGCTGTGGGCGCTGGTGGAGGTTCTATCGCTTGGATAGACAGAGATGGTCTACTTAAGGTTGGGCCTGAAAGTGCCGGTGCATTGCCTGGACCCGCATGTTATAATAAAGGGGGAGTTGAAGCTACGGTAACAGATGCAAATGTGATTTTGGGCCGCCTCCCGGATACGTCATTGTTAGACGGTAGAATGGATATTCGAAGAGACTTAGCAGAAGAAGCCATTGATAATTTAGCCGAAAAACTTAGTATGAGCAGAGAGGATACGGCGTTAGGTATTGTGCAGGTTGCCTCCTCAGTGATCGTGAAAGCTATTCGGGCCATATCAGTCGAGCGAGGACACGACCCATCAAAATTTTCTCTGTTTGCTTTTGGCGGAGCTGGCCCATTGCATGCTATTGACGTTGCGAAAGACCTTGGAATAAAAAAGGTATTTATACCCCCCAATCCAGGCATCTTGTGTGCCGAAGGTTTACTCGGTTCTGATCTAGTAGCTGACCTAATTCAACCTTCTCTAGCTGTTTTTGATCAAAATATTTTTGAGGTTCTAAATGCCGCAAAGTCTAATCTCTCTATGAGGGCTAACGATTGGTTCGCTGCTGAATCTGTTGATGTAAAGGATCAACGGCAGACATGGTCGGCTGATTTACGGTATGCGGGACAAAATTTTGAGCTTGCTATCAATTTTAAAAATGATCAATTTAATCGAGACACAGCGTTAGCGCTTAGAACTGAATTTGATAAGGCGCATGAAGTTGCATATGG
>Ga0114933_10005457_pt1 | contig 11571 bp, 18 predicted proteins | sample 4SBtaG_FD_89691 | JGI IMG/M metagenome (GOLD analysis project Ga0114933, IMG submission 89691) | Deep subsurface microbial communities from Kolumbo volcano to uncover new lineages of life (NeLLi) - 4SBTROV12_W25 metaG | ecosystem: Environmental > Aquatic > Marine > Volcanic | place: Kolumbo... | reverse complement strand
TTTAAACCTCAAAAAATGCAATAATCATGCAAGTAATTGATGAAAGAAGCAAACTTGAAACCATCATTTCCTTTATATAAAATGGATTTAAAGCGTTTGTATTCCAAAGTATATCTGCAATTGGCAACATAGCCAAGCCAAAAAGAATAAGTGAAATTTTAGCGATTATTTTAAGCATTTTTCAATCTCCAATATTGTTGTTTCTAAAGCAGAATCCCTGCCTATTGATTTATTATTATAGTCTATAGTAAACCATTGTGGACAATGTGTAAACATATATTCTTTATGTAATGTAACCTTGTCAAAAGCTGATAAAGATTTTTTATCATTCTTGCTGAACTTCCAATATGTTAATGGGCTAGTTTCTCGATTGTTCAATCTCTTATCTTGCTCTTGTTTAGAGATAGATAACCATAATTTAATAAAGATTATATTTTGCTCAACTTCCCAATCAACAACCTTGTTCATAAAATTTTCATATTGTCGTTGACTGCACCATTTCATAATTGGTTGTAACAATGCTCTTGAATAATGCGACCTATCATAAAAAACAATCTCACCTTTATTTGGCATTAGTAAAGACCAACACTTTAACCAATTAGCCATCATTGATTTAGACGGCATAAAAGAATTCATAACTCTATGTGTATATGGTGGCAAGTAATGGGTAAAATCTCTGATAGTGCCTGATTTTCCTGCACCATCTCTACCCTCTAGTAGAACAGCAACCTTTAAACCTTGTTTATGTATCTGCTCGGCTAGTTCGTTAAGTCTAATTAAATTTTGTAATCTGTAATTCATAATTAACCTCTTGTAACTTTGTAAATTGTTTCAACTAAAAATATTCCTAAGAATGTAAGTAGTAAGTACGATAAAATAAATGTCATTGGTTTTTCTCCTAACCTAAAATTATATATGTGGATATTAAGAATATGGCGAATAGTGTAAACTCTAAAGAAACTTTTAACATTATGCTAACCTTTCATTTAACTTGTTTGGATTAAAAACTTGAACACCAAGTTTTGAAACTTCTTTTTTAACTTGTAGGTTATCATCAAACATAACCTTAGTAGCTTTTTTAAACTGTTTAAGATTAAATAAACTTGCTAATTGTTTACGTTTTAAAATTCCATCGGGCAACATATTGCCTTTAGGTCTTGAAATAATCTTATGTGGATTAATTCCATTAATCATTAAAAACTCATAATCTGCATAAGTCATATTTCTAGCAGTTTGGACTAAAACATAGTCACCTTGTTTTTGTCTACGTCTAACTTGTAAAGCTAAAGGTAAAACTTTGTCTTTAAAAATTTTGCTAGGTATAGCATTTTTAAACCATTTAGATAAATCAAGATTACCTTTTGAATCTGCAACTTGTCTATGTGACGAATCAATTGTTGTTCCGTCTAAATCGAATATTGAAATTTGTTTAATCATTTTTAAAACTTTCTATTTATTTATTTAATATAATAGTTATAGCAATTAAATCTGCATAAGTCAAGCATCTTGTTAAGTCATTGATATATAAGAGTTTTTTACGTTGAATTATTAGCTGTTTAGTAACTAAATGTAGGATTCGTTTTTTGCCCTGCATACCATATATAGTATTGCTTAACATGTTAAGGGTAGGGCGGTTATTAGGACTTGACTTTGCTTGCTCGCGCTGCGCCACCCTCCTCGGCCTCGAACTGGGAAATTTTGAAAATCCAAGGAGAAACTTGACAACCTCTCTCAGAGGAACTATACTAATTTTTAGAGAAGTGATATGGAAAAATTTAAATTCGGACCTATAACATATAACTGTGTCGATGAAGAAGATGATTCAGGTAACTATTACTGGGCTGGAGAACCTCCAGTTTCCTACGATCGTTGGGGTATACCTGTAGATAGGCATGGTAAACAAACTTTACCTTTAGATTGTCCTTTTCATCCATTTCATAAATTTGAAAGTGTAGTAAAAAGCAAAGTAATTCCTCACATAAGTATACCCGCCTCTACGAAATGCTATTTCGATTGGTGTGATGAAAACTTTGTTGTTCCTGATGAGATACTATTCAAGAAAGATATTTGCAAAAAAGCTTTTAAGCAAGTAGGTATTAGAATGGGAGTGATTTCAGAAAAGCAACAAGCGCCTTTGTTTAGGGCACTTAAAGAGGAGATAATGAGTCTTGGCAACACGTAGAACTCAAATTATAAATGCACTAGTTTCAGATTTAGAATCAAATACTGATGTAGCTGCAGGAAATGTACACAAACGTTATAAATATTTAGACGAGGTAAATGATTTTCCTTCTATTACATTTGTAGCTAGAAATGAAGACCGCGTGCACTTCGGCGGTGCAAATAAATTTGCCCGCATATCAGTAGATTTAAGAGCCTATGTTTTTGCTGAGGACCAGCTAGATACAGCTGAATTACTTGCCTCAGATATAGAAACTAAAGTGATAGATAGCTTTGCAAGCAATCATCGCGATTTGGAGGTGGACTCAGCGCTAGTTACAAGCTTTAGAACAGATGAAGGGCTGATGGCTCCGTATGGCATAGGTGATCTGTCATTCATTATCACATACAGTTTGGAAGGAAATCAATGACAAATAAAATTGTACAACCACTTACTACTGTTGATGCACTAAACAAAAGTTTAGATGCGCCACCTCTAGATCCTGTGTTGTTAAGTATTGCGAACGACTATTTAGCTGGTCATGATGTTTCCAAGCTAAGTGAAGAGTATGGAATTAGTGAAGATCGTGTAACCGCAGTGGTAGAGAAAAAAGAAGTGAAAAACTATATAGATTCAGTTTTTGCTACTCAAGGCTATTTAAATCGAATCAAGCGAATCAATTTAATCAATCGCGTCATAGACCAAAAAATGGAGGAGGCGATGGAGACAGGCATATACTCTAAAAAAGATCTGCTCGATTGGATGAAACACCTTCAAGATATAGAAACTAATCTTAAGCCTAAAGCAAATGGCCCAGCTGTTGCAGTCCAGATCAATAACTATGATAAGCTGATGAAAGATTTAATGGACTAAAGTCGACTAAGACTTAAAAATTTCGCGTCAAAAATGACGTATCCCGCGGTGGAGGGCAAATGACGAATATTAAAATTAGAGCGCTAGAACACGTTGCCACTGTTCATGCTGATTGGACTCGTTTTGTGGCTGAGTTACCTGATGTAGGAAATGCAACTAAGCAAGTGTCTGAGCATGCTAAACGTTATTTTAAAGGGCAGTATAAGTTTGAGCGCAGTGAACTAAACATGATGCAAAAGCATATGGGCGATGAGCTGTGTAAACTCGTAGGCGCTCGCGTATGGAATATAAACAAGATTAACCCAGGAAGCATAACGCTACCCCACACAGACAGATTTACTCCTGCAGCAAAAGCCTTTGGAGAGTGGGCAGCCTATGAACGCGGAGACTTTGATCCGCATGAGCGATATATCAGATACTGGATTCCAATTAACGATAGAACGTTAGGACAGTATTTTGAAGCTGAGGGAGTAAGAACGCTATGCGACTGGCGAGCTGGTGACGTATTTGTTAGCCCTAGTGCGCATACACATTGTGGAGCTACTGTTGGAACTGAACCACGATATTTAATCATGGCAGACGGTATGCAGAGTGATGTAGGAGTGATACACGAAAAATTTACTGAATTGAGGATAAGGAACGAACATGAGTAAACAACCAAGAGATGACGCTAACGCGCCCATTCCCGTGTTAGGGTTACGACCTAGTGGAGGACAGAGTGTAAGTATAAGCGGTACAACTGCAAGAAGTGCTGAGATTAATTCACATATCCGTGTGGTAACTCTATTCAGTGATACAGATTGTTTTGTTGAAACAGGAAACAGCACTGTGACAGCGTCCGCTAGCACTTCTCACTTTTTACCTGCTTCTACACTATTTGATATTAGTTTAGGTAGCGATACCTCTGCATCAGATAGTGATAAGTTTATTGCAGCTATCACCTCTTCAGGTACAGGCACACTACGAATAAGTGAGCGTGAGTAATGCCCCTAGGAGTCAGCAGACTTAGTTTAGCTATATCTACGAGTGCGAAAAGAATTATAACTCAAATTGCCGATTTCGCAATATTTCAGTTTTTACAAACGCAATCAAATGATTTAATATTGACTCAAGATGACGAGTTCATAAGAATAAGACAGCAATTTTTTATCGCAACTCAAAGTGGTGACGTAATTATATCACAAGACGATGAAGTATTGAAGGGAAATACATAATGGCTAATGTAAAAATTACAACTCTAACTAACCTTCAAGCTCCTGCAGATGCTGATCGTTTTATTATTGATGATATTAGTGAAACTGAAACAAAGAGCGTCACTTTTGCAAACCTTAAATCACAAATAGACACTATTGCTATTTCTAACACTAACACTGTTAGTTCTAATGTTGATGCTGTAGAGTCTAGGCGAGTAGCTAATATTGCTGGCGCTGTGAGCAGTATACTCACTAGTGATTTAACAGCAAGTAGAGCTTTGGTATCAGGGTCGGGTGGTAAAGTTGAAGTGAGCGCAGTCACCTCTACTGAATTAGGACACTTAGATGGTGTGACTGGAGCAATCCAAACTCAGCTTAACAGCATTACCACAAATATAAATACTCTTGATGCAAACGCTGATGCTATAGAGTCAAAGAGAGCTTCGAACGCAGTTATTCAAACCGCTATTGAGGCCAGAAGAGTAGCTAATATTGCTGGAGCAGTTTCAAGCATTACAACTGCAGATCTAACAGTAAATAGAGCCTTAGTCTCTGGTAGTGGCGGTAAAGTTGAAGTAAGTGCTGTAACTAGCACAGAACTAGCTCACTTAGATGGCGTGTCTGGTGCGATACAAACTCAGCTAGATGCTAAAGCAGCACTAGCAGGAGCTACTTTTACAGGACAGGTAAATTTAGATGATGATTTAGTTATTACAGGCAATTTGACTGTAAGTGGTGATACTACAATCTCAGAGATAACAGACGTAGAGTCTAGACGAGCTTCGAATGCTGTTATTCAGACTGCTATTGAGGCTAGACGAACTGCAAATGTAGTAATTCAAACCGCTATTGAAGCTAGACGAGTGGCAAATGTTACAGAGCAGACTGCTATTGAGGCAAGAAGAGTGGCTAATATTGCAGGAGCCATTAGTTCCGTTCTAACCTCAAACTTAACAGCTGATAGACTCTTAAGCTCTGATAGTAGTGGAAAAATATCAGTGTCAACATTAGCTCCTGCTGATGTTGGAGCCTCACTTGGTAATCTATCTAATGTAAATACAGATTTTGGAACTTTAGATTCTGCTAATTTAACAGTAGATGCGTTTACAGTAGCCATAGGTGATTTAACAGTTTTTGATATGTTAACAGCTCCAGCAGGTGAAGTTGATGCTATTGATTTAGTAGCATTTAGTTAAAATCATTTGCTAAAATGCTCACATAGGTTATAATAAATTTAAATTGACAACTAAGTCACAAAAAATTATAGTAAGGATATCGAGAAATGACAAACAAAGTCAGCGCTTTTATGGGCGGACTCGGGAAAGACGCAACAGGGAAGTTTATCTTAGCAGATAACGCAACCGTCACGATTGGTGCGGCCAGTACTGGAAATGTTATTGTAGGTGGAGAGGTTGTTGCTACTTCTTTTATAGGCGATGGAAGTGCATTAACTGGACTACCATTACCTGATGAATTAGATCAATCTTTATTCGTAGCGGTAGATAGCGATTTTGGCACTTTGACTACTGCTAACACAACTGCCACTGACGCATTTGGAGAAGTTGTTTCTGATTTAGATATACTAGATATGTTAGATGAGCCAGCTAGAGAATTAAAAACACGAGATGCAGGAGCATTTAGTTAAAGGAGATATAAATGCCAACACAATTACAATTCAGACGAGGCACAACAGCACAGAACAATAGTTTTACAGGTGCCGTCGGTGAACTTTCTGTTGATACAAGCACTAAAAATATAAGAATACACGATGGATCGAACGCAGGTGGAGTAGAGGTAATACCCGCTGGAACTATATTAGCCTTCGGTTCAACTACACTCCCAGCAAACTCAGCAGGATATCTAAAATGTGATGGTTCGGCAGTAAACAGAACTACGTATGCACGACTTTTTGCAGTTATATCTACTAGTTTTGGAACAGGAGACGGAAGTTCAACTTTTAACGTACCAGATCTAAAAGATAGATTACCTCTAGGTTTAGGATCTAACAATGACGCCTTAAATGCAGCAACTACAGGAGCCGCTGCTTCTTCGGTTGTAACATCAGCCCAGGGAACTGGAGCTATAAGTGGTAACGTTGCTCAAGGAACTGGGGCTATAAGTGGTAACACTGCTCAAGTAACAGCTGAGGTAGATATTACTTCAGGACAAACTGCAGCTGCAGCTGGTAACTTAGCCGTAGCTCAACACGTTCATGCTTTTGGTAATTTAACTGTGGAGCAACACGCTCACGGAGTGGGTAACCTTGCTGGAGCGCAAGCTGCACCAGAAGTTGCAGGACAATCTGCTCAAGCAGCTGTAACAATCAGTGGAAATACTGCTCAAGTAACTGCAGAAGTTGACATTACTTCAGCACAAACTGCTGCAGAAGTAGACATCACGTCTGCTCAAGGTACTGGAGCCATAAGTGGCCAAACAGGTTCAACTACCCCATCATTTTCTACTTCAGGAGCAGGAACAGCTTCTGTAGGTGGTAAAGATACATCAGGTAATATATCAGTTATAGGTGGTGGTTCTGTAGGTGCACACACTCACGCTGCTGGTAACTTAGCCGTAGCTCAACATACACACGCAGTTCAAGGCGATACAGCTCAACATACACACGCAGTTCAAGGTGATACAGCTCAACACGCTCACGGTGTCGGTAACCTTGCAGGTGCTCAACACGTACACGCTATTGACCTAGCTACTGCTCAGCATAACCATGCTATAAGTGGTAACGTTGCACAGGCTACTGCAAACATCACAGGTCAGAGTGATCAAGGCACTGGAGCAGTAAGTGGAGATACAGCTCAGCATACTCACGCAGTACAAGGTGATACAGCTCAACACGCTCATGGAGTTGGTAACTTAGCTACTGCTCAGCACGTTCATGCCGCAGGTAACTTAGCTACTGCTCAGCATACACATGCTCATACAATCCCAGCAGTGATTATACAGTATATCATAAAGACATAACATGCCTGATACAAGAGAGTTAGACCAGATACAAACTGAGCTTGATCAACTGCAATCGCGAAGTAATTCTAATAAACAGTTAATTACTTCGCACGAAGCAGTGTGTGAAGAACGATATGAGCATATTGTAAAAACTCTTAATACAATGCACGAAAAAATTAATAAACTTGAAACCCTCGCCACCCAAGGTAAATCCTCTATTAGCACTCTTTGGTACATTGGTACTGCCGTAACCGCAGCTGCTGCATTTTTTTATACTATTACGCAATTATTTCCTAGATGAGCTTTTTTAAAATAAGTATCGATAAACTTTCTCAAAGACTACCTACCCCTGTTACGTTCAATAACGCTCAAAAATCAATGGTAGATGGCTTAGAGCAGTATAGATTTTTTGTTACAATTTCTGCTCGTAGAACTGGAAAATCTTTTGCAGCTGCAATACTTGCTTTTGCTAAACTACTAGAACCTGGCCAGCAAGTAATGGTTGTTGCTCCTAACTTCTCACTATCTTCTATCATTTGGGACTACGTTACAGACTTGATTAAACAATTAGAGATAGAAGTTGAAAGATTTAATCAAAAAGATAAAGTAGTTAAACTTATAAATGGTAGCACTTTTAGACTTTTATCTGCAAATAATCGTGATTCATTAGTCGGTCGTGCTGCAAACTTATTAATAGTTGACGAGGCTGCTATTATACCTAATGATGAATATTTTACCCGTGATTTACGTCCTGCACTCTCAACATTTAAAGATTCACGATGTTTATGGATAAGCACTCCACGAGGCAAAGGTAACTACCTTTTTAGTTATTTTAATAGAGGTGATGATAATGAATTTCCTGATTGGGGTTCTACTTTACACACTTGGAGATCTAATCCTTTACTGTCTGAGAAAGATATAGCAGAGGCTAGAAAAACAATTACAAAAGCTATGTATTTACAGGAGTACGAGTGTGAGTGGACTACTACGGAAGATCAGATTTATAAGGATATAAGCGAGGATAAGCATGTAAGTGAATGTGTTGGAGAACGTTTTGTTGAAGTAATAGCAGGCTTAGATGTTGGGTACCGTGATGAGAATTGTTTTATAGTAGTCGGTTATGACGGTAAGAATTATTATGTGATAGATGAGTACGTGTCTCGAGAATCTACAACCGCTGAATTAGCTTCTGTAGTGCAAGAAAAATCAGATGAATGGAATATAGATACTATTTATATAGATAGTGCGGCACAACAAACTAAAGCTGATTTTGCATATGATTACGATATATATTGTGAAAATGCTGTCAAGTCAGTTAACGATGGAATAGCGGCAGTACAAACTTTAATAGAGAATGATAGTTTAATATTTGATACCGAGGGAGCAGCGCATACTTTTTCTGCAATGAGTAGTTACAAATGGAATCCAAACACAGAAAACCCAAAACCTGTGCATGACTGGTGCTCTCATCCCTGTGATGCTCTACGTTATGCAATATACTCTCACCAAAGAATGAGTGCTGTAAGTGTTTTCACAGGTTAGAGTAATTATATTAAACTATTTACGGTGGGGAAATGTTGATGCAATTGTTAATGCATTACATCCTTATTGTAAAATTACAGTTATTAATAATTTAGCCGGTCATTCGTATTCAAATGAACATGCAGATGTTATCAATAATGATAGTAATAAAAAATGTATGATTAGATGGCATGCTACTTATGATTATCCTGAGCCTTATAAACTTATATTAGATGATGATATGCTGGTGCATCCTAAATCTATACAAACTTTGCTAGATAATTGTGAACACATAACAGGTATAATGGGATATAAAGGCGTTAATGAGTCTAACAACTATTTTGATTTGTCTAGAGTGTTTAATTTAAAGGATTCTGTTGATTTTTTAGTAGGGTCTGTTATAATGGTAAAACAATCAAGTTTAGATAAGATTAAAGATAAAGTAAAAAAGATTCCTTTTTTAGTAAGAGGTGATGATATAACTATAAGTTACCTACTAAAAAATAAATTTAACTTACAATTACAAACAACTAAATGCAAAATACAATTGCTTCCAGAAAAAGATACAGGTCTTAACTTATATAAAGACCATTATAAACTACGATGGAACGTAATAGAAAAGTTTAAAAAATTAGGTTGGACATAAGATAGTAAAATAAGATAATATGAATACATTAAAAAGATTTCCTATAAAATACATAAGAGATTATATTAAAAAAGAGTATAAGATTAAAGACAAGTGTTATATATGTGGTCACACTGAGACACTAGAGCTACATCATTTATATAGTGTAAGTCAGCTATTCGAAAACTGGTGTACTACAAAAAAGATTCGTGATATAGAATCAGTAGAACACATCATGTCTTTGAGAGTAGACTTTGCAGAAGACGAGAAAGAAGCTCTTTCAAATGATAATCTTTATACTTTGTGTAAAAAACATCATGTTAGATTACACAATCTTTATGGGCAACGATATTCTAATCACTTAGTACCAAAAATAAAAAATTGGTTAGAAATTCAGAGAGAGAAACATGGCTGAAAGTAAAAATCAAATACCACGTTGGAGAGAATGGCTTTCTGAAAAGTTAAATCCTGCACAGCCGTCTATTGCTTCCCTAGAGCCTTATGCCTCCCCCGAAAGTATTGTAGATTTTGAACAAGCGTATCGCGAAGTTGAAATTGTTAATCGAGCAGTAGAGATGTGTATTAATGCACTCACTGAAATACCTCTAGTTGTTGAAGGAGGTAGTCCTAGTAAAAAAGTAAATAAAATACTTAACGAGAGACCTAATCCTTTTGAGGACAGAGCTAAGTTATTTAGAAGAGCTTTCTTAGATTATTTTTTAGATGGTAACGTATTTTTCTACTACGATGGTAGCGACCTTTTCTGTATTCCTGCAAATGATGTAGAAGTCGTTCCTGATGAAAAAACTTTTGTTAAACAGTACAATTATTTAATATCAAATCAACAATCTCAAGATTTTTATGGTTTTAACAAGACAACAAGAAAAAGTGAAGCTATAGTTTTTGAGCCAAATGAAATTATTCATGTTATGAATGAAAATGAGCTTAGTATTTTTAGAGGCACCAGTAAGTTAAAACCTATAAAAAGATTGTTAGAGGTTTATTTTTATTTGATAAATTTTCAAAGACAGTTTTTCAAAAATAATGCCGTACCTGGATTTGTATTGACAACAGACAGTATTTTAAGTAAAAGGGTAAAAGAACGCCTTTTAGAGAGCTGGAGAAATTCATACACAACTATTTTTGACAACGCCAGAAATCCTGCTATACTTGATGGAGGATTAAAGATTGATCAGTTCTCAAACGTCAAATTTGATGAATTAGATTTCGAACAAAGCGTTGAAAGAATACAACAAGATATTGCTAAAGCAATAGGTGTTCCTTATGTTTTGTTAAAGTCTGGTAATAATGCTAACATTGATGCTAACCAAAAGTTATTTTATCAACATACAGTATTACCTATTTTAAATCAGTTTTGTAGTGCTTTTAGACACTTCTTTAATGGTGGAATACAAATCACCGCAGATAAGATGAGTATACCAGCTCTAAGACCTGAAATGAGAACTGAGGCTACGTATTACGCTCAGTTAGTGAATACAGGAATTATGACACCTAATGAAGCTAGAAAAGGTTTAAGATTGCCTAAGATAGAAAAACAAGACGGTATAAGAATACCACAGAATATTACAGGTAGCGCAACAGACGCTACTCAAGGTGGCAGACCCCCACAAGAGTCTGAAATTTCAAATGAAGAGGAAAGAGCAGATGAGCGATAAAAAGTTTTACTTAAACAGCGTTTTAGAAGCTAAGTCTTTCAATAAAAAAACGAAGTCAATAAAAATAGCTGGTTATGCAAATACTACTGCTAAAGACCGTGCTGGTGATGTTATTACTGCACATGCATGGGCAAAAGGAGTAGATAACTTTAGGCGCAACCCTGTACTTCTTTATCAACACAAACACGATTGTCCCATCGGTAAGGTGAGCAAGATCCAAGTTGATAAAAAAGGTATTTTCGTAGAGGCTTCTGTAAGTGAAGCAGCTGAAAAAACCCACGGAGTGCAAACCCTTATCAAAGATGGTGCGTTAAAAAGTTTTAGTGTTGGATTCAAAGTAAAAGATGGTAAATATGATCGAGAAAGTGACACAATGTCAATTACTGATGTCGAACTATTAGAGATTAGTGTAGTTAGTGTCCCTTGTAATCAAGATTCATTATTTAGTATTTCAAAAAGTTTTAACACTGATGAGGAGCGTAAAAGTTTCTTAGAGCAGTTTACTGATAAGGATGAGACAAAGGCACACATTAAAGCTGGGATTACTGACATGAAAGAAGGTCA
>Ga0114933_10005456_pt1 | contig 11572 bp, 5 predicted proteins | sample 4SBtaG_FD_89691 | JGI IMG/M metagenome (GOLD analysis project Ga0114933, IMG submission 89691) | Deep subsurface microbial communities from Kolumbo volcano to uncover new lineages of life (NeLLi) - 4SBTROV12_W25 metaG | ecosystem: Environmental > Aquatic > Marine > Volcanic | place: Kolumbo... | reverse complement strand
GCGGGCACGAAGACCGCGGTCCCGTAGGGGATCGTCTCCTGGTTCTTGTCCACGGCGATCGTCCGGTAGGGGACCAGGCGCCGGCTCTGGACGCCGTCGCCGTAGGGGCCGCCGGCGAGCCCGAAGCGCACGGAGCCCTGGGACCGCCATCGCTCCCCGAGCCAGCGCTCGCAGGGCACCGCCACGGCCGTCTGCCCGGCGTAGTTGAGCGTGATCGTCGAGCCGTCCAATCGGGTGACGCGGCCGCTGCCTTCCAGCGCCATGAAGCACCAGTCCCGGCCGGTGAGGTGCACGGGTGAGTCGGCGGGGAAGGGTTCTTCGGAGGGGTCCAGGACCGCGAACACGTCCTCGCCCCCCGCCTCGACCTCGGCGGCCTCCCACAGGTGGTAGTGGGTCGACCACAGGTCGGGGACCTCCCCGGTGGTGGCCGCGGGCGGCGGCAGCTCGAACCGCGCGGCGAGCGCCCACAGGTCGGCCTGGGCGAGCTCGGCGAGCCGACGTGCCTGCGCCTCGAGACCCGGCACCCCCGCCGCGGCTCGCTGGGCGTCCGTCACCGCGTCGCGGTCGAAGGGCTCCTGGGTCCAGGGGGCGTCGCCTTCCTTCGACGACTGGGTGCCGAAGACCTGGGGTCGCCCCTGCGACTGAAGCCACCGGTCGAGGGTCGCCGCGGCGAGGCGTCGGAGCCCGCGATCGTTCCGGGCCTCGGTCAGCCCCTGCAGGGCGTGGCGGTGGGCTCGCGCGTAGGCCCCGGCGTCGCCTCCGTGCTGGTAGAGGAGTGCGGCGGCGTGGTGGTCGGCAGGGGTGCGCACCCGCCCGGCCCGGACCAGCACGTCGAGGCGGGCCAGCCGCTCCGCGTCGCGCCGCATCACGTCGGCGGGGGCGCTGCCGTCACGTCGATCCTCCTGGTCGGCGTCGCGCAGGGCCGCCAGCTCGGGGTCGATCCGGGCGCCGTGGAGCGAGGTGACGGGGTCCCCTGCGAGCAGCGGGAGGAGGGCCCCGAGGTCGGGCTCCGGCGCGGCGGCGGGAGGGCGCGGGCGCAGGTTGGGCCGTCCGGTCGCGCAGGACGCGATCAGCAGGGAGGCGGCGAGGGCGAGGACGCCCGAGAGACGAGTCACGAGAGCTCCGACGGGGCCTCGAAAGTCTACCTCGGCGGACGTGGGGAGTCCGTTCGGCATGGGACCCGGCCGGACGGGACCAAGGTCCCCGCGAACGCGGTGCCGAGCAGGCCGATCCCGACACGAAAGTGCCACATGGCCTCGGTGGGGACGCCCCAGGCGTCCTCCGTGACCCAAATGTGTCGCTCTCCCCGCCGGGACTCCGTGCCTCCGCCGACCCGCGTCCTCCGCGGTCGCGGGAGACGGTCGCCGCCGGCTCGAGGTCCGGGCCCAATCGCCGCCGGACTTGTCCACCCGACCACGGGTACCAGGTTCGAAGAGCGCCCGGTGGAGGTACTCATGGGTCGAAGAAGTCGCGCGTCGAGGAAGCGTCGTCAGAAGCGCAAGGGCCTGACGGTCGATCGCAAGGGCCGGTCCGGCCACTACCAGGGCCACATGTACAGCGAGGTGTACAGCGACGGAAAGGTCTACGTGTACACGGCCTGGAACGACAACGAGGAGGTCGTCGGCTCGCGGATGCCGTTCGAGGCGTGGGTGGACTCGGTCTTGGGCTGATCTCCCCGCCTGCCCCGGGGCGCTGTGGTCCAATGCGGGCATCCGCTGCCTCGCCCTCGCGCTGGTTCTCGCGGGTTGTGCCGTGCCGGAGTCGCTGCCGGAGCCTTCGCCGACCCCGGAACCCGCCCCGTCGCCCACGTGCCCCCGCGGCATGACGGCCGTCCCCGAGGCGACCGTGCTGCTCGGCGAGCACGACCCGACCCACATCGAGGAGTGCGGCTGCGGCGACAACCAGGTGCTGGAGACCGAGTACGCGCTCGACGCGTTCTGCATCGAGACCCACCCGTTCCCCGGCGAGGGCCTCCCGCTGCCTACCCGGGAGGGGCACGGCACGCTGGCGTACGGCGACGTGCTCGACGTCGACCGAATCCTGACCCGATACGGGCGACGCCTCTGCACCTTCGCGGAGGTGCTCTACGCGTCGGCGGGCGACGCCAACCGACGCTTCCCCTGGGGCGACGAGTACGAGGACCGTTGCGAGCCCGATCATCGCCACCCGACGGGGCTCATCGGGGGATACCCGGCCTGCGTGACCCCCGAGGGCGTCGTGGACCTGGGCGTCCGGGCGTCGTGGGCGCGGCTCGATCCGGTCAGCCGACGCTGGTTCGAGGACCAGTTCGACGTCTCCGTGGCGCCCGGCGAGCTCGTCGTCACGGGGGCCCACGACCCCGACGAGCTCCCCTTCTTCGCCCCCAACAACTACGGCGTCCACGCCCACGTGCACGCGGGGGGCCTGTTCGACGTCGGTCGGTTCCCCGGGATCGAGTGGATGGACGACGGACTGCGCACCTGCGCCGACTTCGGGACGACCCTCGCGCCCGGGGTCGAGGACGACTGGGACGCAGTGCGGGTCGCGTTCGGGGAGCATCAGACGTACGACCTGCTGTGGGCCGCCGGCCCCCCGGCGGGGGCGGGCACGTTCCGCGCGACGGCGATCGGCGCAGGGCGGCACCACACCTGCGCCGTGGACGAGGACGGGGAGGCGCGGTGCTGGGGCGACGACGGCCACGGCCGGCTCGACGCGCCGCCGGGGCCCTTCACCGCGATCGACGGCGGTCGGCACCACACCTGCGCCCTCCGCGTCGACGGCTCCGTGGCCTGCTGGGGGAGCGACGCCCAGGGACAGTGCGACCCGCCCGAGGGACCGTTCGTGGAGCTGACGGTGGGGGAGCTGCACTCGTGTGCGCGTCGCGAAGACGGGACCGTGGCCTGCTGGGGGACCGACGAGTCCGACCAGCTCGCCGTGCCCGAGGGGGAGCGCTTCTCCACCATCTCCGCGGGGCGCTGGGAGACGTGCGGGGAGGCGATCGACGGAGACATGGTGTGCTGGGGCGGCACCGAGTGGCCCATCGCGATCGCTCCGCCGTCGGCCGAGGTCGTGGAGATCGCGAGCGGCGAGGTCCACCACTGCGCGGGCGACGACGGGGGGACCGTCGTGTGCTGGGGCGACAACGACCTCTCGAGCGCTCAGCCGCCGTTCCCCGACGGATGGAGCGGGCTCGTGGCGGGCGCGCTTCACACCTGCGGTCTACGCGCCGCCGGCCGGGCGACGTGCTGGGGGGAGACGCCGGCCGGCCTCGACTCTCCGCCCGACGTCGACTTCCGAGCCCTGGCCGCGGGCGCGGTGCACACCTGCGGGCTCGACGTCGACGGGATCGTCACCTGCTGGGGCGGGAACGCCGCGGGTCAGGCGAGCCCTCCCTGAGGCGTCCGCGGGCTCAGCCGCTGCCGGGCGAGAGGACCTTGCTGACGCCGATGAAGAGGTCGAACGCGGACCACCCGATGGGGGGCGCCTTGCCGTCCTCCTTCATGCTCTTGCCCGCGCTGCCCGTGACGCTGCAGCCGGGGTCGCTCCAGCTCGCGGCCGTGAGGGCGATGCCGTTGAAGACCGAGATCTGGCTGGGGCCGCCGCACGTCACGATGTACTTGATGCGGACGGATCCCACGCCCGACTGAATGGCTGTCCCCTCCAGCGGATAGGGGTTCGGCTTGCCCGGGATCGGCCACTCGGGGTGCAGCTGCGACTGCCCGTAGTTCCACGTGTCGAACTCCTGGTTCCAGGTGACCGACACGCCGCCCTTCGTGCCGAACGTGAGCCCGCCCATGGCGAAGATCACGTTGGCGGTGTTGGAGCCCTTCTCGTTCTCGGCGGTGCCGTGATAGTCGAAGGCCGAGCCGCCCACGAAACCGGCGGAGATGGAGCCCGTGACCGACGGCCCCGACCAGCGCAGCGGGTGCTGGTTCATCTGCCCGTAGATCATGTACATGACCCGCTGCAGGGCCCCGAGCCCGAACGTCACGTTCATGGCCGTGTGCCCCACCACGATGAAGGTGACGGCCATGGTCATCGTGAGCGTGAAGTCGCCCGTGGGGTCGACCCAGTGGATCGGGTCGCCCCGGCCGTACACGTAGGGGTGGAGGGTGAGGGGCTCGATGTCCCGCCCGGGGGCCGGATCGCGGGACAGGAACCGGCCTGCGTCGGGGTCGTACCAGCGCGCCTGGGCGTAGTAGAGGCCGAAGTCGTCGTCATAGAGGTGGCCCTCCCAGCCGAAGGGCACGACCGTCGCGCCGGTGCCGCCGATGGGGGCTCCGTAGGCGTCGTAGTGGTAGGTGTCCGTGACCGCGCCCGCCGAGCTGGTGAGCCCCCGAACGGACCCGAGCCGGTCCCGGATCACGGTGGACGTCGTGCCGCCCGAGCGGACCTGCAGGAGGCCGTGCTCGTCCCACAGGTAGGAGTCGATCAGCGCGCCGGTCGCGTCGTACGTGGCGAGCACCCGGGGGACGCCGTCGTGGCTGCGGTCCCACAGGTAGCGCGTCTCGGTCGCGCCCTCGAGTCGGCGGACGAGGAGGCCGTCGGCGTCGTACACGTAGGTCGCGGCAGGCCCCGCCGCCTCGGTCGTGCCCGTGAGGCGCGGGCCCTCCCAGGTCATCGACGTCGTGGCCCCGTCCGTGCGGCCCGTCACCCGGCCCGCCGCGTCGTAGGTGTAGGTCGCGGCGCCGCGGGCGGTGAGCCGGGAGTCGACGTCCGTGGTCCAGGTCTCCGCGTTGCCGTCCCGCACGGCGGTCACGACGTTGCCCGCGCCGTCGAAGGTGAAGGCGTCCGTGTACGGGTTCGTGCCCGTCCGGGCGACGTCGATGAGCCTCCCCGCCGCGTCGTACAGGTACGCCGACGTGCTCCCGTCCAGCTCGGTCTCCGCCGTCAGCTCGCCGCCGGTCCACCCGTAGGTCCAGCCCGCGAGGGGCGCGCCGCTCGCGTCGTCGACGTCGATGGCGGTGGGGCGGCCGAGGGCGTCGACGGAGTACGTGGACGTGGTGCCGTTGGCGTGGTCGATCTCGTCGAGGATCCCGGCCGCGTCGTAGGTGTAGGTGGTGACGTTGCCGTCCGGGTCGGTGACCGAGGCCGGGCTGCCTCGGTTGTCCCAGGTCACCCCGATGGTCTCCGTGGCGCCGCCCACGGAGATGGTGCGCGCCGTCAGCTGCCCGGAGCCGTCGTACGTGTACGTGACCGACGGCCCGTCCGGGGCGGTGTAGGACGCGACGCGGCCCGCGGCGTCGTAGGTGTAGGTGCCCGTGCCGCGGGAGTCGAGGACGGTGAGCACGCGGCCGGAGCCGTCGTGCGTGTAGTCGTACTGCGTCGCGGCGGGGAGCACCTTCTGGGTCATGCGGCGGCGGCTGTCGTAGACCCGAGTGGTGAGGCCGCCGTCGAAGTCGGTGTGCGCGGTGACGTCGCCCCGGGCGTCGCGGGTGAAGGTCTCCTGTCCGCCGCCCGGCAGCGTGCGCGCGGTCAGTCGGTCCGCGAGATCGTAGGTCAGCGCCGTCGTGTTGCCCGCGGGATCGGCCTGCGCGACCGTGTTCCCCCGGGCGTCGTACGTGTAGGCCCAGGCGTTTCCATCGCCGTCGGCGGCCGCGGTCAGGTTGTTCGCCGCGTCGTAGGTGTACGTCGTGATCCGCCCCATCCGGTCTTCGTGGGAGTCGTGCGTGGAGTCGGGCGCGAACGTGTGCGCGACGGTCTGCTGCTCGGGCGTGCCCGCGCCGTGCACCGTGGCCAGGGGCCGCCCGCCGGCGTCGTACGTGTACTGGGTGATCACGCCCGTGGGCTCCGTGATCTGCGTGACGCGCCCGTCGGGGTCGTAGTCGTAGGTGGTCACCTCGCCGTCGAAGGTGCTGGTGGTGAGCCGCCCGATCTCGTTCCGGGTCATGGTCATCGATTGGCCGCTCGGCAGGGCGACGGAGTCGACGCGGCCCGCGGCGTCGTACGAGTAGGTGTAGAGGCCCCCGTCCGGCAGCGTCTCGGTGAGGCGGTTGCCCGCGGCGTCGTAGGTGTAGGTGGTCGTGCGGCCCGCCGGGTCGGTCTCGGTGAGCATCCGGCCCTCGAGGTCGAACGTCCTTGCGGTCGTGGTGCCGTCGGGGTGCGTGATGCCCGTCGTGTTGCCGTGGATGTCGTAGGCGTACGTCGTCGTGTTGCCGAGCTCGTCGGTCTCGCCGGTCACGAGCCCGAGGAGGCTGTAGGTCGTCGACACCGTGTTGCCCAGGGGGTCCACGCGCGACGTGACCCGGCCGTTGGCGTCGCGGAAGAGGTCCCACGTGGCCTGGTCCGCGGTCCCGAAGGCGCGGACCGTCTGGAGCAGGCGGCCCGAGGCGTCGTGGGCATACTCGGTGACGGTGCCCAGCGGGTCCGTGCGCGACGCGAGGCGGCCCGAGGCGTCGTAGGTGAAGGCCGTGACGGCGCCCTCGGCGTCGGTCTTCGAGAGGGCGCGGCCGTTCGTGTCGTAGGTCCACGCCTCGGTGCCGAGGGGGTTCGACATCTGGTCGAGGTTCCCGCCCGTCCCCCGGGCGAAGGAGAGGGTGCGGCCGGACCGATCGGTGACGCTCGTGAAGTTCGCGTCTCCGTCGTAGGTGGTGGACGACGTGTAGGGGACGCCGCCGATGGTGACCGTCTCGCTCGTGTCGTCGCCCTCGGCGTTGTACGTCCACGTGGTGGTGTTGCCGACCGGGTCGGTGGTGCTGGTCTGGTTGCCCGCGGCGTCGTACGTGTGCGTAGTCGTGTTGCCGAGGGGGTCGGTCTCGGACAGGACGTTGCCCGCGTTGTCGTAGGTCATCACGGACACGGCGCCCGTGCGGTCCTGCACCGTCTCGCTCTGGTTGGCGATGTCGTGCGTGAACACCACGCAGTTGTCGTCCTGGTCGCACTGCTGGATGAGGCGGCCGTCGGTGTCGTAGACGTTGCGCACGACGGGCTCGCCGTTGGGGTCGATCACGCGCTCGAGCAGGTGGGCGTGGAAGTCGTGATAGACGAACGTGGTGACGGCCCCGTCGCGGTCGGTGACCGACGTGAGGTTGTCGTCGGCGTCGTAGGTGTAGGTGAGGGAGTTGCCGTCGGGATCGGTGATGGCGGTCACGAGATCGGCGGCGTTGCGCGTGATGCTCACGGCCTGGCCGTTGGACGACGTGAGGCTGCTCGCCGTGATCGTGAGCGAGTTGCCGTGGGGGTCCTGGATGTACTGGAGCCCGTCGTCCACGTCGACCTCGAAGAGCGTGCCGTCCGGGTAGGTGATCTGGTAGGCGTCGGGGTCGTAGAGCAGCACGCCGTTGAGCACGTCGACGAGCTCGCCGCCCTGGATCGACAGGGTGTTGCCGACGCCCCACCCGTTGAGCGGCACCATCGTCGCGCCGGGCGTGGAGATCGCCGTGTACTCGGCCTGGTGGAGGCTGGCGCCGAAGAAGGCGTCGACGGTGAACTCGAAGTGCTCCCGCACGCCGTAGCCCATGTCCAGCGTGATGATCCGCGCGTCCGGCGACGTGATCTCCCACTGCAGGCAGATGAAGCCGCAGCCCGGAGGGCTCGTATCCAGCGTCCACGTCGCCTCGTACTCCACGACGCCCTTCTCGACCGCGATCATGTCGGCGATGTCGAGCGTCCAGCCGTAGCCGAAGTCGCCCAGGCGCCCCCGTCGACGGGAGTCGTACGAGCGCGTGAGCTGCATGGGGATGCCCACGCTCTCCACCGCAAGGTCCTCCCAGCTCAGCGTGAACAGGCCCGGGGCGGCCTGGCCGTCCAGCTCCACGGTCACGGAGGTGGACGCCGTGTTGCCGCCCGAGTCCAGCGCCGTGAGCGTGAGGTCGTAGTGCCCCTCGGCGAAGAGCGTCGGGTCGATCTCGCCGAGCAGCCCGCCCACCACCTCGGTGGTGCCCGTGGCCGCCTCGAGGGCCAGGCCCCCGCCCGTGGGCGCGAGGGTGACCGTCCACTCGATGAGCGTGCCGCCGTCGGAGGCGGTGCCGGTGATGTTGGTGAGCCACTCGATCACGTCACCCGTGGTGGGGGAGCTGATGGCGACGGTGGGGGGCGTCGTGTCCGTCGGGTCGACGACGAGCAGCTCCTCGAAGGCCTCGTCGATGTTGCCCGCGGCGTCCTCCGCCAAGGCGTGGACGAGGTAGTTGCCGTACGTCGCCGGGGTGTAGGTCCCGACGCCGGCCGTGAGCGGGACCGCCGCGCCGTCGACCTCGACCGTGTGCAGCGTGACCCCGGTGTCGTCGGTGGCCGTGCTGGTGATGGTGACCGCCTGCCCGACGTTGGCGGGGTCGGGCGCGACCGCGAGGGTCACGACGGGGTCCACGAGGTCGGGCCCGCAGCCTTCGTCGACCGTGCCGTCGCAGTTGTTGTCGACCGCGTCGGCGCACACCTCGGGGTTGCCGGGGAACGCGAGGCCGCCGGTGGCGAGAGTGTCGTCGCAGTCGCCGAGGACGGTCGTGTATCCCGCGGGGGTGAGGCACTGGGTCAGGGTCGCGTTGCCCGCCGCCGCGAACCCGTCGCCGTCCACGTCTTCGGTCCACACCTGGCCGGGGAACTGGAGGGGGTCGGTGTCGTCGCAGTCGGTGTCGTCCAGCAGGTAGCTCGCGGGCTGCTCGCACTGGGTGAGCGTGACGTTCGGGTCGCCGAACAGGTCGCCGTCGGCGTCGGCGTACCAGACCTGGCCGGGGAACTCGTTCGGGTCGGTGTCGTCGCAGTCCGTCGCGTCGGCGACGTAGTCCGCGCCGGGGTCTTCGCACTGGGTCACGACGGCCGACGCGGGGTCGCCGAAGCCGTCCCCGTCGTCGTCGACGTACCAGGACTGGCCGGGGAACTCGAGGGGATCGGCGTCGTCGCAGTCGTCGTCCGCGGTGCCCGCGATGCCGTCGGGGCCGCACACCGTCACGCCGTCGTTGTCGTCGTCCGCGAGGCAGGGATCGACCACGTCGTCGTCGTCGGTCGCGTCGTCGTCGTCGGTTGCGTCGTCGTCGTCGGTGGCGTCGTCGTCGTCGGTTGCGTCGTCGTCGTCGGTGGCGTCGTCGTCGTCGGTGGCGTCGTCGTCGTCGGTCGCGTCGTCGTCGTCGGTTGCGTCGTCGTCGTCGGTTGCGTCGTCGTCGTCGGTTGCGTCGTCGTCGTCGAGGACGGTGTCGTCGTCGCCCTGATCGAGGCAGCCCGGGAGGAGGAGGAAGGTCAGGAGGAGGGGGAGAAGACGTGCAGACATGGTCCGTCCACTCTAGATCGGTGGACTGAAAGTCTCGGAAATCCCTCCTACTCGGCGAGTAGAGGCGGAAAACGAGACTTCTCGTCTCGGGTCATACTCCGCCCATGCGCATCTGGGTCGACGCCGACGCCTGCCCCCGCCCCGTGAAGGACATGATCTGCAAGGCCGCGGAGCGCACCGGCACGCCCGCGGTGTTCGTCGCCAACGCCTACATCCCGCTGCCGCGGTCGCCGCTCATCACGGCGGTGCGCGTCCCCAAGGGGTTCGACGTCGCCGACGACCACATCGTCTCGCGCGTCGAGGACGGCGACCTGGTCGTCACCCAGGACATCCCGCTGGCGGCCGAGGTGGTGGCGAAGGGCGCCCTGTGCGTGAACCCTCGCGGCGAGGTCATCGACGCGAACAACGCGCAGATCCGCCTGGCGTCCCGGAACTTCGTGGAGGAGCAGCGCAACGCGGGCCTGCTCACCGGCGGGGGCCCGTCGGCGTTCGGCGACAAGGACAAGCGCAGGTTCGCGGGCGCCCTCGATCGGTGGCTCGCCCGCGCTCGGAGCAGGCGGCCGAGGTAGCGCGCCGCGCGGTCGGGTAGCTTTCCCGCCATGAGCGACGTCGCGATCGTGGGGGGCGGGCCGGCCGGGATGACGGCCGCGCTGCTGCTCGCCCGGGCCGGGCGCACGGTCCGGCTCTACGACAAGGCCGACCACCTGGGCGGCCTGTGGGCCTCCCGCCTCGACGCCGACGGGTACTTCCGCGGGGACAACTCCTGCAAGGTCTATCAGTGCGACTACACGACGGCGCCGGCCCTGTTCGGCCTGCTGGGCACCGAGTGGCAGGAGCACTTCGTCGAGCGCTACGACTTCACCGATCACTGGCTCCACCCCTTCGTGGCCGACTGCTCCTGGCGCGACATCGCGACGTTCGGGACTGCGCTCGTCCGTCATCGCCTGGGGCGAGGTCGCTACCACGAGGTCACCGTCGTCGAGTTCATGGAGCAGAAGGGCCTCACGGAGGCCTGTCGGGCGTGGCTCCGCGCGACGGCCCTGGGCGGGATCGCCGGCACCTTGCGCATGACCATGTGGGAGTTCTTCATCCGCGTGGACGGGAACCTCGGCGAGATCTTCCGCAAGTCCCCCGCGCCCCTCTATTGGAACCGCGTCCCCCAGAACTCGCCCACGGGGTTCGTCACCCTGTGGGACCGCGCGATCCGCGAGGCGGGGGTCGACGTGCGCACCGGCGTCGGCGTCGAGGCGCTCGATCGGGAGGCGGACGGCCTGCGCCTCACCCTCGACGACGGGCGCACCGACACCGCGGCCGCCGTGCTCCTCGCGGTGCCCCCGCCCGCCTTGGGGAGGCTCCTCGAGGCGAGTCCGGACGCCGTCGCCGAGGGCTTCGGGCGGTCCCGCGCGGAGCTCCGGGACTACTTCGCCGCGTCGGTCTACGAGCACCTCGGCATCACGTGGTTCTTCGACCGCGAGCTGCCGACGCCGCTCCCTCTCGGCGGCAACAACGCCCAGCGCGGCTGGCACCCGATCCTCGTCGAGCACCAGCAATACCGCGAGCAGCTGCGCCCGCCCGCCCGCAGCGCCGTCGTCGGGTCGGTGGCCCTGGACACGGGGTTCCGTCACCACCGGCTCGGCACGCTCGCGTCGGACTACCCGCACGACGAGCTCGCCGCCCTCATCTGGGCCGACGAGCAGGAGCGCAGCCCGGGCCTGCCGGACCCGATCGACTTCGAGATCATGGGCGAGTCGAGCGCGACCCAGATCGTCGGCCGGGGGCCGCTCTCGCCGGCCATGGACGGCGCCCCCGTCTTCCTCGCCAGCAACATCCACGGCCGCGCCCCCTACTTCACCGCGTCGCTCGAGTCCGCGATCCAGGCGGGCGCGCTGGCGGCGCAGGCCTGCGACCCGAGCGTCGAGCGGCTCCCGATGGGCCCCCCGCGCGATCTGCCTTGGGGGCAGGACTGAGCGTGCGCCGCATCGAGCTCGTCGCGGCGCTCCCTGCCCCCGCCGACGCGGCCTGGGCCGTCTTCATCGACACCGCGCGGTGGCCGGAGTGGGGTCGCCTCGTCCGCTCCGCCGAGGGTGAGTTCGAACCGGGCCGACGGTGGACCATGACGCTGCGACCGGAGCGGGGGGACCTCCCGCGCGTGCTCCGCCCCCGCTTCGTGGCCCTGGGGCCGGGGTCGCGGGTCGTCTTCGAGACCGTCGTCGGGGCGGCCTGGGCCGTGCGCATGGTCCACACGTTCGAGGTGCTGGCGGACGGTCCCGAGGCCTCGATCCTGCGTCAGACCTTCTCGACCACCGGGCTCCTCGTTCGGCCGCTGTGGCCGCGGCTGGCGGCGGGCATGCACCAGTTCGACGCCGTGGGCGACGACCTCGCGGCGCGCCTCGC
>Ga0114933_10005455_pt1 | contig 11572 bp, 10 predicted proteins | sample 4SBtaG_FD_89691 | JGI IMG/M metagenome (GOLD analysis project Ga0114933, IMG submission 89691) | Deep subsurface microbial communities from Kolumbo volcano to uncover new lineages of life (NeLLi) - 4SBTROV12_W25 metaG | ecosystem: Environmental > Aquatic > Marine > Volcanic | place: Kolumbo... | reverse complement strand
TCCCAAGAACGCTCCCAAGAACTATCCCAAGAACCAACTTTACTAATTTTCCAAATAGAAGAATAAACATAAATGGAGATAACATATCAGGAAGTGTAGAAATAACGGGGTATAGTGATACTGGAAATATTTATGAACAATTTAGTACAATAACCCAAAATATTTTAAATTCTTTGGGAGAAACACAAAATAATGGTTTAAGTTTGAGTGATGTTGGAAACAATACAACATTGGAAATAGCAAATGGTGTTAGAGAAAATTGTATCATTTGTTATAACACAATGGAAAATAATTCTATCTTGAGAAAAATTAATTCTTGCTCGCATTATTTCCATCAGCAATGTATTGATACTTGGCTAGAAGAAAACAATAGATGTCCTATTTGTCGAGGATATATTAATCAAAGTTCCAATAATACCAATTCAAACACAAATCATGAAAACCAAAACACAGAAGAAAATGAGGGTGGAGAATCACATGAAAGTTTTGAAAACGAAAGTGAAAACTCAGAAAACGAAGATTCAGAAAACGAAGATTCAGAAAATGAAAGCTCGGAAAACGAGGAACCAGAAAATGAAGATTTAGAAGATAAATATTCGGAAAATGAGGGCTCAGAAAATGAAAATTCAGGAGATGAAAACTCTGACGATAAAAGTGAAGATCACAAAATTGATAAAATGGTCAAAAACATACTAAATCAAAAAAAATCATAAGACATTTTTGAGTTTGTTGTTTAACTCTGGCAAATCATAAATGAAATTTTCAGTGTGATTGTCAGAATCATTGATATCTCTGAACAATTTGTTTTGTATTTTGTTAAATTTCGTATTTTGAGATTTAGATTTTGGTTCATGTTCAATTAAATCCAACCTATATTTTTTTGAATTTTCCATATTTGGATTACTGATATAACTGGGTACATGACCCCAATATATCAATAAATGATCATTATGAATTTGTGATACTTTAAATCCTTTGTTGACTAATATTTCATAAATATAGTCACAACAATTTTTAACATTAAATATGGGAATTCCAATAACTATTTGTGGTATTCTAAAAAAACAATAATCTCTATTTTTTGAAACGCTTTTAATTCTGTTACAACATTTTCCAAAAATTTCACTGAAATATTCGAATCTTTTTTTGATCCTGAGATCTCTGTTGTTATTTAAAGTGTAAATATTTATCATTAATTAATAAATCACAATATTTTTGTATGATTAGGAACTTGATATTTAGCGGTGGTTCTATACATGTATTATCATATATTGGTTGTTTAAAAGTTCTAGAAGAACATAATTTATTGCAAAATGTAAATACATATTCCGGAACATCATCTGGCGGAATATTTTGTTTGCTCTTAAATTTGGGGTACAATCACAAAGAATTAGAAAAATTATGTTTAAAATTGAATTTTAGTAAATTTAAAGATATATCATCCAAAACAATATTATCTTTTATGAACAATTATGGAATTGATTCTGGAAACAAATTACTTAATTTTGTAAAAATACTAATTAAAAAAAGAATGGGACATTTTAATATAACATTTTTAGATTTATTCAAAAAAACAAAAAAAAAACTTGTATTGACTGGAACTTGTATCAACAAACAATGTTTGGAATATTTCAGTTACGAGACAAGACCAAACATGAAAATTATTGATGCCATCAGAATAACTTTCAGTATACCACTAATTTATGCTGCTGTTAAATTATGTTCTAAATGTTGGAATGTAACATGCAAATGTAATGTTAAAAAAAATATTTTTGTGGATGGTGCCATATTGGAAAATTATCCAATATCAATTTTTAAAAATTGTAAAAAAGAATGTTTGGGATTTATGTTGACCAGTAACATTAACAATGTTGAGATAATAGACATGAGTATTTTTATGTTTGATTTGTTACTTGGGATAAAAAGAAGATTGAGTGATTATCAATTTAATGGGTATGAAGATATAACTGTAAAAATTCCAGTCAATGGAAATGGGTTGGATTTTTCACTGAACAAAAAAAGAAAAAATAAATTGATGGGACTTGGCTATAAATACACAATGGAACATATCAAAAAAAATAAGCTTGGAAAACAGGATCACAAAAAAAATTAAAAATTATCCATAAAATTTGAAATTTGATTTTAATTTTATTTACATCTTATTGGTGGTAATATTGTTGTATTATACCATTTAATTAGTTTTTCATGTTTATTTTTAATTAATAAACATTTGCCATAAAAGAACATTTGACGTAAAACAATCTTGGTAATTTCATCAAATGTTTCATATAATTTAATCAACCATTCAATAACAGGTTTTCTTCCTTTTGTACAGCTGTAAAAGAAAACTATTTTGAATATATGACAAATGTTAATGTTATAATCAAAATTAATATTGTTTAGTTCTAAATAATATTCTTGTAAACCTTGTAAATCAAAAATATCTATGAAATATTTACATTTATTAATTATTTTTCTTTGGAATGTCATTTTTCAAGAACCTGTTTAAATTTAGCTTCAAAACTTGAATCAAATTTAAAATTTCAAATAAATTTTATCTTTTAGAAACCTATCTGGGGTTCTAGAGGGAAAGATTGTGGTGGACCAACTTGTTGGGCCATAAAAGGATAAAGATTTATTTAATATTTTAACCTGTTCTTTCAAAAACCCAACAAGAAACAAATTTGATGTTTAGTGAGTGGTTTTATCTAAAAAATCAAATGAGTTTTGTGAATGGATTCAAAAAACCCAAATAAGTTGAACCAAACTTTAATAAGAAAGAAAATAGGATGAATTTTATTGAGTAGCTTTTCTTCCAAAAACCATGATTGAGGTAAATGAATAGAATAAGTCTGTTTAAAAATATATTTTTTTTTTTTTTAAAATGAATGTTGTATTTGTGCCATACAGAGACAGAAAAAAACATTTTAGGTATTTTTCAAAAAATACTGTTCCATTGTTAAAAAAATATTTAAATAATTTAAAAATAGTGATAATCGAACAAACTTTTGAAAAAGATTTTAACAGAGGAAAATTATTAAATATTGGTTGTAAAGAATACAAACAATACACAGAACATTTATTTCGTCATGATATTGATAATATTCCTTGTGAAGAAATTATCAAACAATTTTACACAATTAAAAATAACACCATATTAAGACTACATGTTCCGCACAATGAATCATTAGAAGGAGTAATCAAATTTCCAAAATCTATAATGATAAAAATAAATGGTTTTCCCAATAATATTTGGGGTTGGGGAATAGAAGATTGAGCTTTTATTGGAGAGCGAAAATTATGGGAGTGAGCATGTCAAAAATATTTAATATGCAAATTCTTCTAAATATATGATATTACCCCATAAAAGAAATAATAATATGTATTTGAACAAGAAAAAAAATATAAGTGAAATGTGGAGTCTAAAACACATCAATACTTTAACCACTGAACAAAAATATACTTTAGTGATGAATGATGGTTCACACTGATGAAGATTTAAAACGCCGTTTTTACATATTGTTTAATTCTTTAAAGTTTGACCATTTCAGGCCGTGTAAATTTTGGTTTTGGAGATTATCTTAAAAGATAATGGATTAGCAACTTCCTACCGTGACCCTCTAAGTAATACTTAAAGGTGAACTCCTGACAGCAGTGGTTATACTGCTTCGTTTGCTAAATGGTCATATTTCTTTAGCGATTAACATCCAGTAATGTTTAATACATCTTAAACCCTAACCAGAAATACAACACGAAATGTATATGGATGAGCATAGCGAACAGGACGATTTATCCTCATAACCATACTTACTGCGTCCAGTAAAATAGACCATTCTAAATATCTTTGTTTTACAATATGTATTATATTCTTATCTTTGAGTAGTTTTATTTATCCTTTGATGTATTATGGTGAATATTTACACCATGGTTTCAATTAATATTTGTTGAAAAATATATTTGTTTAGGTTCTTGTGTGGTAATAAATCAAAACAAAAATACCCTGAATCATAAAAACTAATAAATATGTTCAGTCCATCAAAGGATAAAAACGGCGTTTTTAATCTTCATAAATGTAAACACAGCGAATTATAAAATAATAAAAAAAATAGTTTATAATGATTATATTGAAAAAATAGCTGTGGATATTTATAAATTAAACCTTCAAAAGTATGTTTTGATCATATCCTTTAATGGACTTTATTATATTCATATGATGGTTTCAATAAATATTTGTCGAAAAATATATTAATTTAGGCTTCTTGTATGGTCATAAATTAAAACAAAAATATATTTTAATAAATATGTTCAGTCCATTAAAGGATAATTTGCTCCCATAAAATCCATACAAATCTATTTCTTGATTTAAAATATTGGCATTGTTAATGAAAATATCTTACTTGAATTTTTGGCAACAAAAACATAGCATTGATTTTTGGTTATCTAATTTTTGTCAGAGTATTTTTAATGAAAAGATAAAGATAGCTCATTATTCTGATAACCCAGATATACTATTTTGTTCTTGTTTTGGACAAGTTAAAACAATTACACCTATAAAAGCTAAAATAAAAGTTTTGTTTATTGGAGAAAACACGGATAGAAAATGTTTCTCAGAATACAAAAATGAAGAATTAATATCTGAGAATTTTGACTTGATATTATCTTTTGATCATAACGATATCAAAAATAACAAGTTACGTATGCCATTATGGCTTACCTTTTATGATTATTTTACTATGGACAAAGAAGAAAATTTTATAACAAATATCCAAAAAAAACATGAAAAAAATAAAAAAATGAAAAAGTTTTTTGGATCATTGGTGTGTAGACATGATAGAAATAATTCAAGAAAACCAATATTCAATGAATTATCCAAATATGGTAAAGTAATTTGTGGAGGAAAATACATGAATAAAGGATTAAATATTGGGATAAAATGGAAAGATAAATTAAATTTTATAAAACATTCTGAATTTAATATTTGTTCTGAAAATTCGGCAAGAACAGGATATTGTACAGAAAAAATCATTCATGCTTTTGAGGCTGGCTGTGTTCCCTTATATTGGGGTAAAGATTTACCTGAAAAAGAAGTATTGAATAAAAATAGTTATATATTTGTTAATATAAATAATCCTTGTCTCATGAAAAAACAAATAAAAAAAGGAATAGAAAATAAGGATAAATATTTGACTAATGATATTTTTACTAAAAAAGCTTCTTATGTATTGAACAATTATTATAAGACTTTGGAATGGCAATTAAAATTAAAATTAGGAATAATACCAAAACAGAAAATATATGGAATATCATATGCTTCACGATATTTTATTGCTCGTAAGAATCAAGAGAACAAAATAAAAAAATGTAAATATTTTCATGAGTTCAAAATGTACGGAGAAGAAGATATAAGTGATAAATTTAAAATACAAAACAAAGAAATATGGTATAATTCTGAAAGAGGAGGAGGGTGGTGGATTTGGAAACCCTATATTATTTATGAAAAATTAAATTCTATAATGGATAATGATATATTGATATATTTTGATGGAGGTTGTACTGTGAACAATACCACACAAAAAGCCAGAAAAAGATTCAATGAATATATAGAAATGGTGAATAATCATTGGACTGGTCATTTGAGATTTAGATCAAATTATAAAGAAATAAAATATACAAATCAATATACCATAAAATATTTTAAAAACAGGTACAATATGAATATGGTAAAACACATATTGTGTGAACAATTATTGGGAGGAATTCAAATTATTAGAAAAACCAAATTTACAATGGATTTTTTTAAAGAAATATTGGCCATATTGGAAGATAATAAATATTTATTTTGTGAAAAATATACAAAACCAGGAGAATTCCATCGACATGATCAATCGGTTATGAGTGTTTTATATAAATTAATGGGAGGGAATTTAATTATACCAGATGAAACATGGTGGAAAGGACCTCATGGTGGTTTTAAGGCAAACTACAATTATCCAATATGGGCCACAAGATTTAGAGTTAAATATCTAAAATCAGTTCACAAACATAAAAATTAATTATCCAAATCGATTTTAATTGCAAATAAAATCTAAGTTTTTTTATGTGTCTATTATATAATGAATTCAATATTTAACCCGGAAACTCTGTTACAAAATGGATATTTCATAGCTTTATTGTCTATTTTTTTGGCAATGTATGGACCAAGATTACATCCTAAATTACCTAATTCTTTAAGAAATTTATTTAATAATTCATTATTCAAAATATTAATAATGTTTTTAGTGGTTTATTTGTCAAACAGAAATTTAAGACTGTCATTAACAATAGCAATAATATTTGTGGTTACAATGAGCATGGTAAATCAAGCAAATGCTCTCGAAATGTTAGCTATGGAAAACTTCTATGGTAAACCATTAAACGAATGTGATAATTATAAAAATATAAACATGACTGGTTCTGTTTTTTATCCATTAAATGATGATAGTCAAAAATTATCAAGTCATAATGAAATGGACCAAACAACCTATGGAAACATCTCACCTTTGAAACTTTCGGTTGAAATGACTAAAAGATAAAAACCAAGTTGTATTCTTTAATGGACTTTAGTATGTTCATATAATGGTTTTAATTAATATTTGTCGAAAAATATATTTGTTTAGGCTTCTTGTATGGTTATTAATCAAAACAACATTTTAATAAATATGTTTAGTCCATTAAAGGATATTTGTAAAAGAATAGTTTCTATAATGCCAAATTTGCGAGGATGTAAAGACATTTTTTGTTGTCTGGACAATTTCCTAACCAGAGAATATTTGCTAATTCACACTTAAAATACATCAAGTTCCACTTCATTGGTTATTGTTCATAAGATTAACTGCTTGTTAGTTAAGGAACATAATTAACTTTATACGGGTATGAAAATACTCAACTTTGGAAGCGAGTACAGAAAGACTCAAATGTTTATTTGAAAATTCCAAAGGGTTGTAAAACAAAAATTAACAACTCTTGTTTTCAGCCAACACTGGTTAAGTAAACAGTTGAGCACTTGGTTCAAGAAATTGATTAGTTAAGTAGTGGTCAAGAAAGTTGAGTAGCAGTTAAATAGCAATCAAATAGCAATCAAACAGTAATCAAACCGCAATCAAATAGCAATTATAACAATCAAACCGCGATCAAATAGCAATCGAATAGCAATTATAACAATCAAACCGCGATCAAATAGCAATCGAATAGCAATTAAACAGCAATCAAATAGCAATTAAACAGCAATTAAATAGCAATTAAACAACAATTAAAATGGAAATCAAGTTTTGAAAAATGCTCTTTTGAATTTTGTTTGGATTAAACATCACTGAAACCACCCATTGAACTAGGTATGTTTAATTTAAAATTCCAAATATTTCTCATATTATCATGTTTCACTGATTAAATATTATCCATCAAGTATATGGCTTTTACACAGACCAAATATCTTCAAATAACATTTTGGAAGATTTTTTGAAAACATCAAAAAAAATTTTTATTTTTGGGTAAAATAAATTAAAATAACTTTATAATTAATGGATGGAATAACGACTTTAAGAAACAAAATCAAAGATAAAAACTATAATTCATACAAAGAACTCAAATCAGATAAAAATAAATTACATGTTTTGTGCCAAACAAAATCAGAGGGTAATTTTATCTATAATGGTAATCTTCAAACTATATCTGGTTCAAGACAAAATAATCAATATTTTTCAACAAAAGATAGACTGAATTATCTAAAACCAAAATAATTAAAAATGCTTAATGGAATCAATCAAAATATAAATTCAATGAATTAATAAATATTAAAGAAATTTGATATAAATCTTAGTAAGATTTTGAAATGTCCAATATTACAATTCAAGAAATATCATTGGAACAAAATTATTTGTATTTTTCATTGGATTATTTGATAATCTCACTAATCAAATTGTCATTATCTTTTTTATTTTCTTTTATGATTGGATTTGAAAGAGAATGTCACACTCATCCAGGTGGTGTTTGTACTCATACTTTGGTAGGTTTTGGTTCTTGTTTATTTACACTGGTATCTGTTCATCTTAAAGACAAGTTTGATTCGGCTGGAGATCCAGCTCGTATTTGTGCTCAGATAGTTAGTGGAATGGGATTTCTTGGTTCTGCAACAATTTTTAAAAGCCAAAATTATGTAAAAGGAATTAACACCGCAGCTAATCTATGGATATCAGCTGCAATTTCTATGGCAATTGGAGCAGATTTGTGGGAATTTGCTTTAGTAACTTCAATATTCACATTCATTGTTTTATTCGTAAATAACAAATGTAAAAAAAAAAGATATAAAAAAAGAAATAAAAATCAAAAAACTTAAAATTAAAATAGTTTATTTGATTTGTTTGATTTGTTTGGTTCATTAAGTTTAGATAAATTTTTCTAAAAATTTTCCTAAATTATTATAGAATTATGGTTCCTTTAAAAACTCACATATCAAATAATGAAACCTATAAAAAACAAACTTTTAGTGGTTACAAAAGAACACAAGTGGTAAATGCTTTAAAAAAATGTATTTTAAAACAAGAAGTTGACAGAGCTTGTAAATGGGGTGTAGAATTAGACATATCCGGATATACTGAAAAATTATGGGAAATATTGATATTATTTTCTTGTCATGAAATTAACATCATTAATCCAAATCTTCCGATATATTTGTGGAAAAGATATGAAGAATTTTTGAAAATAAAACAAACCTATAACTCCAAAGATATAACAAGTATGAAAAACAATCAAGAATCCAGAAATAGACTATGTGATTTAATTTGTGTATTAGCATTGTCACCTAAAAAAAAAATGCCAAAATTCCAAAAAATGACTCATAATTTTTTAGATATTGAAGCACTAAAAGATAAAATGTTAAAAAAAAAACATTTAATTAAAAATTTATTAAAAGAGGATGATCCAATAGAATTACAAATATCAATTAATGAAATAGCTAATTATTTATCTCTAAATAAAAAGGGAACAAATGTAATAGAAAAATGTTTTTTTTGGTTAGATTGGCTATTTTATTATGAAAAACTACACATTGGAAAACATGGTAATTTTTATTGTAGTTTTAGAGAGATAGATAATGTTGAACCTAAATATTTCCAAGATTGTGTATGGTTAATTTGGGAAATGATTTTAAAAGAAGTGGAAAAATATAAATTTTATGACTATTATGATTCTCTCAAAAAATCTATCAATTCTTTATTTAACCTTTATAAAACTGATTTTAAAAAAGGAAAAAAAAATCTTAGAGTAATTTTTATCAAATATGGTCTACTGTTATTATTAAATTGTAATCCTAAAATAGATTATAAAACTCCAATATTTCATAAAGATTTTTTACGTATAAGGGCGTGTGCTAATATTAATAAATTATATGATGATATAAATAGATATAAACAGAGACCAAAAGAAAATAAAAAAAGAACATTTGTGGTAAATGATTCTATATTTTCATTAAAAAAAAGAGAACCTTTCAATCAGAAATTTCAGGATTATTTGGAAAAATTAAGTTCCAAAAGAAATTGTCCTCAACGTCAAATGTACAAACAAAAAATAATAGATAAACAAAATCTTGAAAAAAAATTGGAAAAAGAAAGAATAATGGAATTAAAGAAAAAAAATGAAATTTATTCTGGGATCAAAAAACAAAAAAATGAAGCAATTTATTCAAAAAACAGAGATAGATTAAAAAAAACTTATAATATTCTTAAAAAGATTTGAAAAAAAAATTTTGTAAAGAAGTTTATAAATTTCCATTAAATTATCAGTTTAGATGAAACTCATATTGAACCATCAATGATAAATGGAATATTCACATTGTTCATTGGGTAAAAGATATGTTGTTAAAACAGATGATAGTTTTTCGTGAATTTACTTTACTTGTTGCTATTTCAAATTCTCAACACATTGGATGGATTTTATGTGATTAAAAAGTAGTATAACGAAAGAAAAATTAGTTGGTTTTCTTGAAAAGTTTAAATTTTCCAAACATAAAAATCATTAATATGGGTGGTCATAAAAATAATTGTGTAAAAAATGTTATCATAAATAGTGGAAATAAATATTCCTTATCCTTTCAAATCCAACAAGTTGGCTTTTACAGTCTATTTCTTTAGGAACCTATTACAGATTAATCATATAATCGGTTCCTAAAGGTTACACCATACGAATGGTGCTATTGAAGCATATTTTAATTGAAAAAAAAGCATAATTATAAAAATTATTTTTTGTGTGTTTATCCTTATAAATCAGTTATAGGTTTCTAAGGGATAAAAAAACAATATTAAAAAGGTGTTTCTATCCTTTTAAGCCTAACTTGAGTTGGGCTTATGAAGGATTAATCTTTGTAACCTCTATTCAATTTATCAATTTAATATTTAATTTCAAAAATTTAACAAAAATACAATTGTTGGCGAGTTTTCAAATAATACAATTCTCAATGAATTTAATTTCTTCATGTGTCATATTGAATAAATCATAGATATCATCATGTGTCAAATTTTTTCTATATAATAATTCCGTTGGATATCCAAATTGATTCATCATGTTGTGATATATAACATTATCATATCTTGTCACAATATTAATAAATTTAACCAAAGAACTTTTCAAAAATTTCAACATGTTTTTTCCCTCCTGAATATTGTTATAGTCAATATATAAAAATGTTCCAGTTTTTTTGATAGGATTAATCACAGGTTTAATACATGAATTTTTATAATTTATATGGTTCAATCTTTTAAAAACAACTTTATTGATGAAATTAGTATTTTTATCATCTCTGTACATTTTAAAATTTTTGTAGGATAATTTGTTTAAAATATCAAATGTTATTCTGTTTGGAATCAATGAAACATAATTGTCATTGAGTATTAATTCATCTTTATAAATCTTGTTCCCAATTTGACTTATAAAACAGCCTTTCCTTTTTTTTGAGTTTGTTATCACATAATATGTAAAATTACTTCCAATATTTGGAAAGTATTTTTTACATTCATTGATATTTAAAAATATGATTGATTTATCAGTTAAATTTGTGATACAATTGCCTTTTTTGATATAATTTGTTGTTTTGAATATACCCAATGGTGTCACAAAACACAAAAACCCATTCTTAGATATTTGATGTATAAACTTATTGAAAAATTTTTTGTATAAATTTTTTCCACCTTTTTTAATTCCACCATTATTATTATAGGGTGGGTTACCCATCACAATATCAAATACTTTTACGCCCCATTCTTTTTCTGTATCTAATGTTAAACTATCACCACAATATAAATTTAATTTATATTTATTTTCAATATCAAATATTTGTTTTGATATAAATACATTTTTTTTGTTAAACTCTGACATGTATAACATATTTTCCAATATATGTGTTTTTCTTTCTTCATCATTTGGTATTTGTTCTTTTAATTTATCCATTAATCTATAATAAACTGCTATTGGAAAATTACCCATACCATTTGCTGGATCTAACCATTTAAAATCCTTTTCTTCAAATATACTTTTAGAATGTTCT
>Ga0114933_10005454_pt1 | contig 11574 bp, 7 predicted proteins | sample 4SBtaG_FD_89691 | JGI IMG/M metagenome (GOLD analysis project Ga0114933, IMG submission 89691) | Deep subsurface microbial communities from Kolumbo volcano to uncover new lineages of life (NeLLi) - 4SBTROV12_W25 metaG | ecosystem: Environmental > Aquatic > Marine > Volcanic | place: Kolumbo... | reverse complement strand
TCGTCTCGCACCTGAGCTCCGATGCGAGCGAGGTCGCTCGCTTGCACCTGGACGGCGTGTCGTCTCCCATCGAGGCGGAGATCCTAGACCGAGACGGGCGTTGGCTGACGGTCGAGCAGGAGCTGCCGTTCCTCCAGATGGGCATGGGCGTGACGATCGAAGGCGGCGGCGGCGCGCCCCGCGGTCGCTTGGTCTCGGTCGATCTGCGACTCGACGACGGCACGCCCCGACTCGTGCTCTCGGTCGAGCTCGAAGACCTCGCCGCGCCGAAGGCGAGCGAGGACACGTTCGACGAAGATGACCGTCTCGAGGCGGGCGCCGCCGAGACCTTGGAGCACGAGCTCGAAGACGCGTATGACGCTGGCGACACGGACACGAGCGAGCAGACCGTCCAGGACTACGAGCTCTCTGCGGAGCTGCGGGACGCCGTCGACGACCACGTGCCGCCGGACCGCGACGACGTCGTCGTTTTCGCCGTCTCCGAGGAGCGCGAAGAGCGCGACGCGTGGGTCGACGAGGACGAAGAGAGCGGTGAACGCGAGGCGTGGGTCGACGAAGACCAGGCGAGCGAAGATGACGAGGACGTCGACTTTCGCGCTCGAGATCAGGTCACCGCCGACGAGCCCAAGCCGAGTGCAGCCGACCGCCTCGGCACGCTCAAGGCGCGGATCGCTCCGATGTGGGCGGCGACTCGAACCAAGGTCGGCGCAGGCCTCGGCAAAACCAAGCCGGCCCTGAGCGCGGGATGGACCAAGATCGTGGCGCTCTACGCCCTCGCGGCGACGAAGATGGGGCCGGTCGCCAAGGCCTTCTTCCTGAAGGCCAAGACGTTCTTTGCCAAGACGGTTCTCCGCCGCGGCAAGCGACGCACCACCGCCGCGCCGCCGACCAAGCGCGTTGCCGGCGCCCGCCGCAGGCAGAAGCGCGAGGAAGCACCCGCCGCGCCCAAGCGCAACCGGAGGAAGGTCATCGCGCTCTCCGCGCTCGCGTTCCTCGGGATCGGGAGCGCGGCGTACGCGCTCATAGGCGACGACGAGGCGAGCGCCTCGGAGACCAGCGTGGAGTTGCCGGCGCTGCCCGCCGCCGCTGCGCTGCCCACGTTGCCCGCCACGCCGAGCGCCGCCCCGGCCCCAGCGCCCGCCGCTCCGGCCCCCGCCGCCACCCCGGCCGCACCGGCAGAGACGGCCGAGCCCGCCCCGCAGGGCGGTCGACTCGGGGAGCCCAGCTTCCCCACGCTTCGCGACGCCGACCCTTCGTCGGCGCCGGTCAGTGAAGGTCAGGCGTTCGGAGCCGCTTCCGTCTCCGAGGGACGCTCGGCCACCATCCGGATGAGCCAGCCGGTCGAGAGCCTGCGAGGCCAGCCGCAGGACGGCGGATTCACGGTCACGGTACCCGGCGCGCTAGCACTCGATCGCGCCGGCCCCATCGCGGCGGCCAACCCCTCGGTCGAACGAGCGATGATCCTCAACCGGGGCGACCACGCCGTGCTCACCGTCCGCTTCGTCTCCGGGCGCACGCCCGACTACCGCGTCGTCGCGCGCGGCCGCGCCATCGAAGTGGTCATCGGGCAGTAGCTTTCAGCGGAACGGGCCCTGTCGCGAACGGAGCGCCAAGAGCTTCTGCGAGAGGGCCTTCCGACGGGCGCCGAGGTCAAGTCGCTCTGCGGCCGCCACAGCCTCCTCGAGGAGAGGCAGCGCCTCGTGGGCGCTCGGGGCCGTGTCCGCCAAGAGCTCCATCGCCAGCACCTCGAGCCGCCGAGCTTCACGCAGCATGAGCGGGCGCAGAACGGTCAGCGCCTCGACCGCGAACGCACGAGCCCGGGATCGCCAACCCGCGTCGAGCTCGAGCCGCGCCCACCGGAGGCGCGCTTGGGCTTCTCGCGTCGGCTGGGCAGAGCGGGCGAAGAGCGCAACAGCCCGTGCGTAATGGTCGCGGGCCACCGCCGGCGCTTCGGCTCGGCGCTCATCCGCCAGGGCGAGACGAACACCGGCTTCCCAGCTCGGGTCTGGGTGCTCAACCAGAGCGACGAGCGCGGCCTCGAAGTCCTCGACACAACCGTCATCCTGGCGGGCGAGTCCGCGAAAGTAGAGAAGCGGCCCGATCGCCTCGGCTCCCGCGGCGAGTCGGTCGATCGCTTCGTCGCAGAGCTCGCGGGCGCGCTCGTACTGCCCGAAGGAGAGCTCGCGGGCGACCCGCTCGATCTGCTCCTCCGCGCTGCCTTCGTCAGCGAGCCCGAGCGCCTGCCGAGCCTCGCTCACCGCGCCTCAGCCTGAGCGGCCGGGAAGCCGGACCTCGAAGACGGTGCCCACCTTGCCGTTCGGCGAGACCTCGATCGTACCGCCGTGCTGCTCGACGATGTTGCGAACGATCGAGAGGCCCAGCCCGGTCCCCTTGCCCTCACCCTTGGTGCTGTAGAAGGGCTCGAAGATCTTGTCGCGCACCGGCTCCGGGATGCCCGAACCGTTGTCAGCGACCTTGACCGAGAGATAGCCCTCCGTGTCGACGCTCGTGATGCTCACGATGAGCTGACCGCCGGCGGGCAGCGCGTGACACGCGTTGGTGATCAGGTTGATGAAGACCTGATGGAGCTGGCCTTTGACGCCGTAGACACGAGCGTCATTGACCTCGAAGCGGCGCTCGACCGCGGCGTCGACGTCAGAGACCACGTGGTCGCAGAAGAGCAACGACTGCTCGACGATGTCTCGGACGCGGACGAAGGCCGGCTCTTCGGTCGAGGGCCGTGCGTAGGTCACCAGATCCCGCGTGAACTTCAAGATCCGGTCGGCGCTCTCCACGATGCGGCGGAGCTTCTCGGTGTCGGCCGTCTCGAAGCCAGCACGCTGCCCCTTGCGCAGGAGGTACTCGCCATAAACCGAGATGCTGGTGAGCGGGTTGTTGAGCTCGTGCACGACCCCGGCCGCGAGCTGCCCGAGCGTGGCGAGCTTCTCGGCCTGAATCATCTGGTTCTCGAGTTCGCGGATCTCGGTGAGGTCGCGGCCGATGGCGATGACCGCGTCGATCTCACCGTCGGCCGCGAGCACCGACGCGGTGTTGATCGCGATGCGGGAGATCCCGCCGTCCGGCCGCGCGAAACGGATCTCGAAGTTGCTCGTCGGGTCGCCGCGCAGCGCCTTGATGAAGACGGGCAAGATGCGACCGCGCTCGGTCTCCGGGAGCAGCTGGAGAAAGTCTCGGCCAAGCACCTGCTCGCGGCTGGCGCCCACCGCAGCGAGGAACGCGCGGTTGGCGACCCGGAGCTCACGGCCCCGACCGATCACGACGATCGGCGCGTTTGCGTGATCGAGCAGCTTCGAGAGGTTGTCCCGCAAGTAGTTCGACTCACGCAGTAGCCCTGAGTTCCTGAGCGCGGCGCCGAGCTGTACGGCGAGCGGCACGATCATCGACCGGTCGTAGTCCGGCTCCTCGAGGCCTTGCTCGTACTCGACGCTCATGACGCCGATGAACTGCCCGTTCTGGATGAGCGGAATATCGAAGCCGTTGCCGGGATCCTCGAAGACGGGCCGGTAGGCCAGGTCGACCGAGACGCCGACCCGCTCCACCTCGTCCATCGTCAGCTCGTGCCGCTCGAGCGCCTCGACGCTGAGCACGATGCGCTCACGCTGCTGCGGATCGAGCCGGCCGGTCGCGTACACGAGCGTGAGCGCGCCCGTCTCACGCGAGATCAGACGGACGGCGATCCGGCGCCGAGGGAAGAGGTCGCGCTGCGCCTCGACGTAGCCATGAACGATCGCCTCGTCCTGCATCTCGACCCGCACCGTGCGGTTGAGTTCGAGGACCTTGAAGAGCATCTCCTCGTTCGACGGCGGCTCGAGCACGCCCTCGTCGGCGCGGGCCGCGCGGCGCGCCGCCTGCACCTCGTGACGCTCCCGCTTGCCGCTCTCGCGGGTCGGGCGTCGGCTGACCTGAGAGTCACGGTCCAGCGCGCCGTCCGGGAGCGTCTCGCCATCGATGGCCGTCGCGTCGTCCTGCGAGCTCATGGGCGACCTCCCTTCTCGACGTCCTCTGGGCTGGATTTGTCGAGGTCGAGGATGCGCTGCGTGCCGACGTAGCTCTTGGTCTCGTAGCGCGTGATCTTGCCGATCTTGCGCACGATGTCAGCCATGCGCTCGGCCTCGCGCACGATCACGTCAGCGGCGTGGTGTTCGGGTGTTTCCTCGGACAGCTTTCGTTGCAATAATTCACCGTAGCCGATCACGCTCGTCAGCGGCTGGTTGAGCTCGTGGGCTGCGGTCCCGGCGAGCTCCGCGATCAGCGCCTGCTTCTCGCTCACGGCGAGCTTCTGCTGGGCCTGAGCGAGACGCTCCTCGGTCCGGAGCTTGTCGCGAAGGTCGGTGAAGATGCCGACAGTGGCGAAGGGCACGCCATCCGCGTCGTAGATCATCGCTGCGCTGAGCATGATCGGGACGGGCACGCCCTCCCGATCGATCGCGTCGAAGCGGATGCTCGAGAGGCGCCCCTCCCCGCCGTGGCCAGAGGAGCGCAGCAAGCGCATGACCTCTTTGGCGCCCGATCCGGGGTAGAGCTCGGTCACGTGGCGTTTGCCGATGACATCCTCTTGGCCGTACCCGTAGATCCGCTCAGCGCCTTTGTTGAAGAGCAGGATCTTGCCATCGAGGGTGGCGGCGATGATCGCGTCGACGCTCGCGTCGATGAGTGACTCGAGGAAGTCCTTCGTCTGGACCAGCTCCGCAGCCGTGCTGCGCTCCTGGGTGACATCGCGGAAGGAGACGAGGATGGCGCCCTCGCTATCCATCAGTGCGCTGAACGCGCAGCTCACCACCCGGGCGGTGCCGTCGGGGCGGCGCATGCGCAGATCGACGCCCCGCGGGAACTGGCCTTCTCGTACGCCCTGCCAGATCGTGACGAGCCGGCGGTGGTCCTTCGGATGGATGAGGCTGCGCAGCGTCTTGCCGCGCGTGTCCTCCTCCGTCACGCCCGCGATCTCATAGGCGCGCGGGTTCGCGAAGAGCATCTTCCCGTCGGGGTCGACGGCCGCGAGGCCATCCGCGGCGCTGGTGAAGAGGTTGGCGTAGCGTTTGAGCGCTCGCAGCCGACGCTCTGCCTCGAAACGCGCGTAGTTCACTTTCTGCGTCTGGTCGCGGAGCGACTGCATCACGCGCGCGTTTCGCAGGGCGACCGCCGTCGCGTTCGCCACGATGCGGCAGAAGTCCATCTCCCTCGTGCTGAGCGCTCCCTTGAGCGCCGACCGCAGGAAGAGCACCCCCATCGCTTCGTCTTGCCAGACGATGGGCAGGAGGGTCAGCGCTCCTACTGCGTGATCGGGCACGCTCTCGCGAACTCCGTCGAGCACGGGGTGCGTCGCAGTGTCCGCGATCGTGAGCGGCTCTCGCGTGCGCAGCACCTCGATGATCTCGGGGTACTTGTCGAGCCCGATCTGGAGGTTGGAGATTTCACGATCGTCACTCGTCGCGACGACGTAGCCCGTGCCCGGCTGCTCGGCGCCGTCGGGAGCCAGCACGATGGACGCGCGGTCGACGTTGACGACCTCCGCGATGCGGCGGACCACCGTGTGGAGGATCTCGGAGAAGTCGAGCGAGGACGCCAGCGCCTGCGTGAGTTCCAGCATCGCCTGCGCGTCCCGCTGCTTCTGGGCCAGGCGGTCGAGGTAGTCCCGGTTACGCAGGAGTCCCCGAATGCGGCCGAGAAGCTCGATCTCAGAGGCGTCGGCGGCGACAAAATCGTCGGCTCCCGCCTCATAGGCCGTCGTCAGCGAGGCCTCCGTCGGCTCGCCTCGCACGACGACCGCGAGCTGCACGCCGCTTCCGCGCGAACGGATCTGCTCAATCGCGTCCCGGGCCAGCGAGTCATGCACGACGACCATGGAGCAAGGGACCGACGAGAGCAGGTTCTCGGCGTCGTCGAGCACCCCAACGCCTAGCGTCGAGAAGCCAGCACGTTCCAATACCCGACGAACCCGTGAGAGCTCATCGGGGTCGGGGTCGATGACCAGCAGCGTGCGCGGCTGCTCCGGCACGGGTGTTCGCGGTGTGCTCAACCCGCCCAATGTAGCAGAAAACTCCGGAGGTCCCCGCTGACCGCAACTGGCCGTCTTGCTGGGGCCCCACTATCATCGCGCGGCGCCGTCCATGCCTTTCCTCCGCGCCGATTTCCGTCTGGTCTTTCAGTTCGCCTTGGCGACGCTGATCGCTCTCGGTTCTGCGCCGCACGCGTGGGCACAGTCGACGGACGTCGAAGCCGCCGCGGACCCGGCAAGCGCGTCAGGGCCCGCCGAGTCCGATGCGCAGGAGCCGGATCCTGTGGCGGGATCGGCAGACGTGAGCGAGCGGACGCGGGTCGCGGTCCTGATTCTCGCGACCGGAGAGCTCGATCCAGCGATGGCCGAGGGGCTCAGCGAGGTGCTCATCGGGGCGCTCGCGGCGCGTGGCGGGCTGACCATCGTGGGTCAGGAAGAGTTTCAGGCACAGCTCGGGCAGGGGGATGAGCGCACGCTGGCGTGTGTCTCCTCGATGGCCTGCCTCGGCCGGGTCGGCGTTCAGCTCGATGTCGTCGAGGTCATCGCCGGCACACTCGCGCAGCGGGAAGAGCGGTGGGTGTTCAACCTCAACCGTGTCGACGTGCGTGAAGGCGAGATCGTCGGGCGGGTGTTTCGCGAGACGGCCGGGGACCTCGGCGCGGTCGCCGACGCCCTGAGCGCAGCGATCCCGGAGCTCTACGCGCCGCCGGAGCCGCCGACGCCCGTCGTGCCTCCGGCGCCCGCAGCGCCTCCCTTCGGCACCCTCGTGCTCTCGACTCCCGTCTCCGGCGCCGATGTCGTCATCGATGACGCGCTCGTCGGACACACCGCCAACGGCGGGCTCCGCCACGAGCTTCAGCCCGGCGAGGCCCGCGTACGTGTCAGCGCCCCGGGCTACCACATCTGGCTTCGCACCGTCCGGGTGCAGGCCGGCGGTGAGGTGCACATCGCGGTAGCCCTCGACGACGCGATCGAGGAGTCCGCGCATCCGTGGGTCTTCGTGGGTGGCGCCCTCACCGCGGTCTCCCTCGGCATCGGCATCGGTCTCGGCGTGCTCTCACAAGAGACGCTCCTGATCAGCGACACCCAGCGCATGAACGGAGAAGTGCTTCGGGCAGACCTCGTCGCCTTCTACGAGACACGTCGCAACGAAGCCATCGCCGCCGACGTCTTCTTCGCCATCGCCGGCGCGGCCGCGATCAGCACCGGCGTCGCTCTTTTCTTTCCGGAGCGTCGGCGCGCCAGCGGCGCGGTCGCGATCGTTCCCACCCCCGGGGGCGTACTCGTCCGGGGCAGCTTCTGATGCGACTCGTTTTGCGCGGCTGCGCCTGCCTCCTCTCGCTCCTGGCGTTCGGATGCACGGTCGAGTTTCCCTCCGTGCTCGACGACGGCTTTTTTGTCTGCTCGGCGCCGGAGGACTGCGGGCCGGGCCAAGGCTGCGCCGAGGGCAATGTCTACAGCGCGGACTTCTGTCGGCCGGCCTGCGACCTCGACGACCCGAGCACCTGCCCGGATGGCGTCTGTACCATCAGCGGCGCCTGCCTCGACTCCTGCACGATCGACGCGGACGGCACACCCTCGGACTGCCCAGGCGACGAGTTCACCTGTGTGCGCATCGACGCGTTCCGCGACGAGGGGGTTTGTTACCCCGTCACGGGATGTAGCCGTACGGCCGACTGTCCCCCCGACGGCATGGTCCCGCAGCTCTGCTTGAACGATGCGCTCGGCCTGCCCGCGACCACGGTCAGCGCCGCGATCCGCTTCGACAACCTCTACTGTTCGGCCGCCCCTGACGACGAGGGTCGATGCCCCACCGGGTACCTCAGCTTCGGCATCAGCGACGCAGACGGCCGCACGCAGACCGCCTGCTTTCCGCCATGCATGCTCGGCGGGGACGGCCCCTACTGTCCGCCGACGACGACGTGTTTTCGCGGCTTCGGGGAACTGGTCGGCGTGCCGAGCACGCCACCTTGTCTCCCCGGTATCTGGGGCCTGCCCTGCGGGGACGACACCCACTGCTTGATCGGGCGCTGCCTGCCGGTCGGGCGGGGCGCGCGCGCTTGCACCGAGACGTGCGCCGAGGCCGAGGAGCAGGTCGGCGACTGTTCTGGCCTGGAACAGATCGGGGCCGTGTTTGGCGTCGCCTCCCGGATGACTTGCGAGGCCGTCGGCGGCGTGGACACCTGTGTGCCGCGCTACGATCTGCTCACGCTCTGCGACAGTCAGCTCGAGTGCGCCGGCGGCAACGACGTCAATTGTGTGGAGGTCGCTTTTGGCACCGAGACGCGCGCTCACGTCTGTGTGCGCCTCTGCACGACCGACGCGGAGTGTGCCGAGGGTACCGGAGGCGACGAGAACGACTACCGATGTGTGCCCACCACAGGCTCCGCCTCGATCTGCAGCCGCCGCCGTCGCCTGGGCGCGCGCTGCACCGAGGATCTGGACTGTCGTGAGGGCCAGTGCTGCGACGTTGGCGACTTCCGGGCCTGCCTTCGGTCGTGTTCATGAGCGCCGGTCCCCTGGACCCGGATGCCCCGATCGGGATCTTCGACTCTGGGCTCGGTGGGCTCACGGTGGCTCGCGCGGTTCGGCGCGCGCTGCCCAACGAGCGTCTCGTCTACCTCGGCGACACCGCCCGGGTGCCCTACGGAACACGCAGTCAGCACACCGTCCTCCGGTACGCACGGACCTGCGGACAGCACCTCGCCAAGCACGACATCAAGCTGCTCGTCGTAGCTTGCAACACCGTGAGCGCGGTGGCGCTTCCCATGCTCCGCGTCGAGCTCGATGTGCCCGTGCTGGGCGTGATCGGACCGGGCGCGCGCTCGGGCGTGGAAGCCACCAAGACCCACCGACTCGGCGTGATCGCGACCGCAGGAACGGTGGCGTCCGGGGCCTATCCGCGCGCCGTTGCGTCCGTCAGCAGCCGCACGCAAGTCATCCAGCGGGCCGCGCCCCTGCTCGTGCCCTTGGTGGAAGAGGGCTGGACTGAGGGCGAAGTGCCCAGGCTCGTCATCGATCGGTACCTGGCTCCGCTGCTCAGAGAGAAGATCGACGCGCTCGTGCTCGGCTGTACCCACTATCCGCTGCTGGCGGAGCTGATCCGCGAGCGAGCGGCTGCCCACGCTGACGCGCCTGTCGCCGTTGTGGACAGCGCCGAAGCGACGGCTCGAGAGCTCAGCGAAGTCCTGCTCGAGCGCGGCATCGCGAGGCAAGAGCCTGGCGACCTCCGCATCTGGGTGACGGACCGACCGGCCCGCTTCCAAGAGGAGGCCGCGCGCTTCCTGGGCGAGTCGGTCGACGGCTTCGAGGTCCAAGCGATCGACCTTTGACGCAGATCGTCAGGTCGCTAACCCCGAACCTGCAAAGCCGGCACAACCTTGGGCGCCAGTGAAACCGCCCAGGTTTCACCCCCCCCATGATCGGGGGTGACGCGTCCTGGCATCCGCGTTGCACTACCCCAACCGCATGAAGTGTTGGTGGTCGGAGATCAGCCCAAGTTCATGTGCGGTGGGCCCATCTCAGATGGCGGTCTGGATGGGCCCACCCTCTCTTTTCCTCTTTGCCCTGTGCGTGGCGGCGTGCAGCGGCAGCTCGGGAGTTGCAGATGGTGGAGCGGGTGATGGCAGCATCACCTTTGACGACGCGGCACTGACACCGGACGCGGGCACGCCCTCGAACATGTGCGGCGACGTGCGCACGACGCGGCTCGTGTATTTCGGCACCCCCGAGCCGACGGAACTCCCCATGAGCCCCGGTCAAACGATGGCGGTGGTCGCGTTCGGCGGCTGCTCGGGCACCTTCATCACCGATGAGTGGGTGCTGACGGCGGAGCACTGCGGCATCCGCGTCGGTCGAGAACTCTGCGTGGGCCCGGAGCCCGCGAACCCCAACGTGTGCTTCAGAGCGGCCGAGGTCATCGCCCACCCCGAAGTGGACATGGCGCTCGTCCGGGTGGACGCCCCGGCGTCGACCCGGATCCCCGAGCTGATCCCGATTCCGATCATGACGGAGGTGATCGACGAGAGCTGGATCGGGCGGATCGCGGAGGCTTCCGGCTACGGAACCCAAGAAGACGGATCCAGCGGTGAGCGAGAGTTCACGGCCGAGCCGATCGACGGCTTCGAGGGCCCGTTTGTCGTGATCAACGGCATGGGTGAGCGCGGCGTCTGCTTCGGTGACAGCGGCGGCCCGGTCATGGTCCTCGCGAGCGACGCGACGGTTCGGGTGCTCGGCGATCTGAGCTACGGCGATCCCAGCTGTGTTGGCCGCGACCGCTACACCCGGGTGGACCGCGTGGTGGACTGGGTCGAGAGCTACACCGGCCCGACCGTCATCGAGGGCGCACCGTGTGGGCGGATCAACCCGATCGGCGAATGCTCGGGCGCGACCGCGATCTGGTGCGATGCGTCGGACGAGCTCGCGTCGGAGCGCTGCGGCGACGGCACGACGTGCGGATGGGACAGCGCGGCGAGCGCCTACCGCTGCATCAGCGGCGCCGACCCCTGCGAGGGCGTGAACGCAGAGGGCGAATGTCAGGGCAACACCGCGGTCTGGTGTGACCAAGGCACGCTGCGGCGCCGGGACTGCGGGATGTGTGGTGAGGTCTGCCAGAACCTGAGCGAGGTCGGCGGCTACTACTGCGGGGCCGACCCGTGTGACGGCATCGACTACCAGGGTGAGTGCCAGGGCGACACGGCCGTGTGGTGCGACGAGGGCGTGCTCAACTCGCGTGACTGCGGCGCGCGCGGGCTCCGCTGCGATTACGTCAACGACCGTATCGGCAATTTCTGCACGCGTTGATGCGATCGAGGGAGACCCCGGCGGGGTTACACCGCCGCGGGTGGGCCTTTGAAGGCTACCGTATTTGTGCCAGAATCCGTGCCTAGCGGAAGGTTCTGGCGCGATGCGACTTGCTTGTCTCCCCCTGGTAGCGGTTTCGGCCCTCTTGTTCTCTGCCTGCGCGAATCCAGGGCCCGACGGTGACGTCGGGGCGGCCGAGGCCTACGCGATGGCGAGCGCCGAGGAGTGTTACCTCGCCGGCGATGACGACAACCGGCTCTCGGTGTTCACCAAGTCGGATTTCAATCGACGGACCAACGAGGTCAACGTCGGCGGATTCGGTGGTGGGCACGGGGCCATAGAGGCGATCGCGTACAACCCGGTCACCAGCACGCTCTTCGGTGCAGACGCGGACGAGCTCGGCACCATCAACGTCGACACCGGCGCCTTCACGACGATCGGCAACTTCGGTCGCGGTGACGGTGCCTTCGGCATGATCACGATGACCGACGTGGACGGCCTCGCGATCGACCCGTTCACGGGTCGCATGTGGGGCTGCCACCGCCGCGGGGGGAACGATCTGCTCTTCCAGTTCGACCCCGCGACGGGCGACCTGACGGCCGGCGCGTTCGCCGGAGACGACTACGCGGCGATCGGCATCGTCGCTGGCAACGCCGACTGCGACGACATCGCCTTCGACCCCTTCAGCGGCACCATGTTCGCCAGCCTCACGGGAGGCGGAACCGGCCACATCGTGAGCGTAAGCCTGACCGATG
>Ga0114933_10005453_pt1 | contig 11575 bp, 10 predicted proteins | sample 4SBtaG_FD_89691 | JGI IMG/M metagenome (GOLD analysis project Ga0114933, IMG submission 89691) | Deep subsurface microbial communities from Kolumbo volcano to uncover new lineages of life (NeLLi) - 4SBTROV12_W25 metaG | ecosystem: Environmental > Aquatic > Marine > Volcanic | place: Kolumbo... | reverse complement strand
TTCTTTCTCGCCTTTTTTCCCCAGTTTGTAGACCCGGCACGGGGCGATCCCGCCATGCAGTTCTTGCTTCTCGGTCTGATACTGATTGGGCTAGTTTTGGTGACCGATACACTTTTTGCCCTTGCGGCGGGTGCAGTGACACAATATTTCAAGGGCCGAGCCAGACCCTACCGCTGGCCCCAGGCCGTGGGAGGTTTGACGTATATCACACTGGGGATTTTCAGCGCTACCATCGACCCGTCTACACGACGGTGAGGTCTGATCAATAGCAAGCACTATTACGGCAGATCTGCATATACCCCGGGAGGCGACGGACAGTCCACATCGGGAGCGCTTTCATACCAGAAACGGCCTGTAAGCTCCCCGCGCCAGACCCATAACGCCAACAGGGGTGCATCGGTGGTTTCCATCGCATGGATGGCGCAGGGCATGTGGTGGATGAGGTCACCCGGCCGGGCGGTGAACTTCTGCGCGTCTACGTGCCAGTGCGCCTCACCGCTTAAGATAAAATAAAACTCTTCGGCATCGTGCGCGTGGCCCGGATAAGCGATTTCGGCCCGCTGCAGTAGTAGGCCCATCCTGATGGGGTCATCACTCGCTGGTGGTGCTTCATCTACCAGACTGGCGTAGGCATAACCTCCTGCGAAAAACTCCGGCACACCTCGGCTGGCCTCCTGCCAGGGAGCACGAACGGCCGCAACGGATGCGCTATCGTGAAGCCCATGATCGGGTGGAATCGCCCCAAGGGCGCTCTCAAGGCATTCATCTACTGTGGGACAGGTTGAGGAAGATTTCTCAGTCTTGTTTCTGGGCACATTATCGAGTTGGATAGAGAGGGCCTGGAATGCTGTCGTATTACTGTCCCGGCACAGTCGCGAGACATCGTCTAAAAGCGTCAGCAGGTAAGCACTCATTGACAACCCTCCTTACATATAGGTATGTAATTTAGCGTGTGGGGGAGATATTTTGTAGATAATCGTGAATAAGGTAATCTCTGTGGTCGGCTTATATCAGAACTAAAGACTCTCTATGTAGGTGTCTACTGCCTGGTGCCCCGAATCCAAGCCAAAGTGGGCCCAAAACCTGGAAGAGGAGTTTCCTGTGAGTGAATTGTTACTGGACATACGCGATCTCATCATCGAGGCCGATATCGACGGAGATTGGAGGCCGATCGTAAATGGCCTCAGCATGGCATTACACAAAGGGGAGATCATCGGGTTGATTGGTGAGTCCGGGGCAGGCAAATCGACATTTGGCCTTGCGGGCATGGGGTATACCAAGCCCGGTTGCCGGATCGTTTCCGGGTCGATCAAATTGGAAGGTGAAGAGCTTGTAGGGGGGTTGCCCTCACGTCTTCGGGAAATTCGTGGAAACAGCGTGTCTTATGTGGCGCAAAGCGCGGCAGCAGCCTTCAATCCCGCCCACCGCCTGATCGACCAGTTTGTCGAAGCTCCGGTTCAACACGGCAAGTTGCGCAGCGAAGAGGCCGCACGCCGGGGCCAGGACCTCTACCGGCAGCTGGACCTTCCTGATCCGGATCACATCGGCAACCGTTTTCCCCATCAGGTCTCTGGTGGTCAATTACAGCGCGCCATGACTGCGATGGCGATGGGCTGTGATCCGCGCCTTATTGTCTTTGATGAGCCGACCACTGCGCTTGATGTCACCACCCAGATAGAAGTGCTCTCAACTATCAAAGAAGCCGTTAGAGCAAGAGGTGTCGCTGCCATCTACATCACCCATGACCTTGCCGTTGTCGCGCAGCTCGCAGACCGCATAATGGTATTGCGTTACGGCGACTTGGTTGAGGAGGGCAATGCGCGTGATCTCCTGGAAAACCCCCAACAGGACTACACCCGTCGTCTGCTGGCGGTTCGCTCGCTCCGCGAGGAGAAAGGTGCCTCCGAGAAGGAAGACACCGTGCTCGAGGTCTCAGGTGTCAGCGCACGCTATCCGCGGGCCGAAGAGACGGTACTAAAGGATATCTCGGTCCGGGTGCAGAAAGGCAAAACAGTTGCGGTGGTAGGCGAATCAGGGAGCGGCAAGAGCACCCTCGCGCGAGTGATCACCGGGCTGTTGCCACCCTTTGAGGGAGATGTCCGTTTTCGCGGCGAGGTGCTGAGTCAGGCGCTTGCCAACCGTGGTCGCGAACAGTTGCGCTCGATCCAGATGATCTACCAAATGCCGGATGTTGCATTGAACCCCCGGCAGAAAATTTTTGAGATCATCGGTAGGCCGTTAGAGTTTTATCTCGGCCTTAAAGGTGCCGACAAAACAGCGGCGGTCAACCAGCTTCTCGAGCAGATCGAGTTGCCGACCGATTACGTGGACCGCTACCCGGCGCAGCTCTCAGGGGGCGAAAAGCAACGGATCTGTATTGCCCGTGCTCTGGCAGCAAAACCTGATCTCATCATCTGTGATGAGGTCACCTCGGCGCTGGATCAGTTGGTTGCGGAAGGTATCCTGGAGTTACTGCAGAACCTGCAAAACCAACTGGGGGTTTCCTATCTTTTCATCACTCACGATCTCGCTACGGTAAAGGCCATTGCCGACAGTATCGTGGTTATGTACCAGGGCCAGGTGGTCGAGCAGGGCGCCAAGAGCGAGATTCTTTCTCCTCCACACGAGGCCTACACTGAGTTGCTGCTGTCGTCTGTCCCGGAGATGGACCCGGACTGGCTGGACACCCTCGTGGAGCGGCGTAAGCGGGGGGAACTGCCGACCGCGGACTCTATCAACTAGTTTCCCGTTTTGGCCTAGTGATTGAAGGGGGGTTTCAGTTAACGCTGGTGCCGCTGGGTCAAGTAGGGAGCTTAGGTGAGGTGGTCTGTCACAAGTTTTAGGTTCTGTGGGTTTTCCAGTTGGTGCCGTGATACAGAATTTGTCTCCGGACTCCTGGTGGAATTCGACAGTAACCGGATCAAAGTCGTAACGGGGAGCGTGCGTGCTGAGAAGCTGGTTGTTCGCTGCCGGGATAGAGAAACCGGTGCAGGCGGCTAATCTTGAGTTAGTTCGATAGCGCTGACTTGGCGCTTGACCCGCTGCACCATAGCGTAAACACCGACATGACGACTGGGGCTCAGGTGCTCAAACAGGCCAAGCTTCTCGAACTCTGCATCTGCGTCGAACTCTTCTATTTCCTGCGCAGTTTTCCCATTGAACATTGCGAGCAGAATTGCAACTACGCCTTTCACGGTTGAGGTGTCACAGTCACCACGAAAAGTGAAGAAACCTCCAGAGCCACGAATAGCCCGGATGTACACAGTGCTCATGCACTCTGGGACGAGATAAAGATCTATGCGTTCCTCGTCAGGGTAATTCTCAAGTTTTTCCCCAAGCTCGGTAATGAAGTGATAACGGGCATCCCAGTCTTGAAGAAACTCAAAGGTCTCTACTACTCTGGGATAGTCAATCGGGAAAGTTTCCATTGTGAATTAGTGGTATTGGTAGCGCTGATTCAGGCGGTAGTAATTGATTATATCGTCGCGCTTGAGTAATGACTGAATAGGTTATCGACAGGTATGATCTTGGTTAGACACTAGAATAAAAATTAGGTCCCTACCGATACTAACGAATGAAATCTACCGATTATCGATTGACAATGAAACGATGGCAGACGCCAATAGTGGTGTTGCTTGGAGGTTGCCTGATTTCGCTCATTGGGTTTGGAGCGCGATCAAGTTATGGCCTCTATCTTGGGCCGATCACCGAAGCGCTTGGCTGGTCGCGAGAGACCTACGCTCTGGCGATGGCACTACAAAACCTTTTCTGGGGACTGTGTCTCCCTATTGCAGGAATATTGGCGGATCGCTACGGGCCGGTTTGGGTAATTAGTGGCGGCGCCCTTGTCTATGCTGTGGGGACCTTCGGTGTGACGATAGTCGATACCGCTGTGGGACTCCATCTCATGGGTGGTGTTCTGGTGGGAACAGGGGTGGCGTTTACTGCATTTTCTCTTGCTACAGCGGCGATGCTCAGGGTTGTGGGAGTTGAGCGACGTACTTTTGTGATCGGTCTTTGTACCGCAGCTGGCTCGGTAGGGCAGGTGCTGTACTCACCGATTACACAAGGAATGATCAGCGGGTACGGTTGGCCGATAGCCCTAATTGTCACAGCTGTTTCTGTCTGCCTCATCGTGCCGCTGGCATTTACGCTCCCAAGTGACCCACGCGTCCGTAACGAGAACGTGGTGCATACTGATAGCTTTGGTGCCATTCGTGAAGCTTTCGCGCATCGAGGATTTATGTTGTTGACTGCAGGATTTTTTGTCTGTGGGTTTCACGTAGCATTTATCACTGTCCATCTTCCGATTTATGTTGCCGATCTTGAACTGGCACCCATGGTCGGTGCGTTAGCGATTTCCCTGATTGGGATATTCAACATATTCGGTTCCCTACTCTCCGGCGCCTTTGGGCAGCGGTTCAGCAAAAAGCTCGGGCTTAGCGGTATCTACGCATTAAGGGCTTTGGTGCTGACTATTTTCCTGCTGTCGCCCAAGACCACTGAGGTGATCTATCTTTTTGCGGCCAGTATGGGAATCCTCTGGCTCTCGACCGTGCCGCTTACTGCAGGCCTGGTGGCTCAGGTGTTTGGTATTCGTTACATGGCAACCCTTTATGGCTTTGTATTTTTAAGTCATCAGATCGGAAGTTTTATCGGAGTGTGGATGGGTGGATACATCTATGATCTGACGGGCTCCTATGATCTTATGTGGCAGGCGGGCATACTGCTTGGATTGGTTGCTGCAGTCATCCACCTCCCGATCGACGAGGCTCCGGTAGCGCGCCTTCGGCGGGCCTGAGCGAAAATTCCATTAATCCCAGGGGGAATATTGCGACTATCGCTCGTTACACAGTTGCCACTGATTTGCCGGAAAGCGATCAGGGCTAGCGGTTCCGCCACGGCTTGCGGTAGCGGTTGATCAAAGCAGTAAATTGACGCACAGTAAGACCCATCCGGCCTGGAGGAGTAATGATCGACGCAAGCCTTAGGGTGTTACGAACCGACGTATCTGGAATGCCAGTTGAATGGATTGGCTTCGAAGATGCAGTCCGGCTCCACTGCCTCGAGCAGGTGCTCTACCCAATGGGCTCCGTGCTCTATCACGTCCGCGGTGGCATCAACGCCCGCTCGGGTGAGCAAAGTACACTGGCAATCCACTCGATCCTATGTACCGCTGGACAGTCCCGAGCTCATCTGAAGCGCCTCCCGGCTTATGCTCCACCACTCAATAACACTACTCTTTTTCGACGTGACGCAAACCTTTGTTTGTATTGCGGGGATCAGTTTTGCAACGCCGATCTTTCGCGTGATCACGTCGAGCCTCTGAGTAAGGGCGGTCGTGATATTTGGCAGAATGTCGTAACCGCCTGCAAGCGGTGTAATCACCACAAAGGTAACCGTCTTCCTGAAGAGGCCGGAATGCAACTGCTCGCGGTTCCCTTTGTGCCGACGCATGCAGAGTACATCTACCTGTCGGGCCGCCGCATATTGGCGGATCAGATGGAGTTTTTGCTGGCGCATTTTCCACGAAATAGCCTACTCCATAGTCGACTGGATGCAGGGACCGTTCGTGCGGACGAATATCCGGGCTAGGAAGCGCGGGGTAGGGAAGCGTTCCGGACCCCGCCCGGCAGTTGGTCGTCGGAAGCCTAGTGGTGCAGTATCTGGCTCAGGAAGAGTTTGGTTCGCTCATGCTCCGGGCGTTCGAAGAACTCCACAGGTGGTTTTTCCTCGATAATCTCACCGCCGTCCATGAAGATGACCCGGTCGGCAACGGCCGTTGCAAAGCCCATTTCATGGGTCACCACGAGCATCGTCATGCCGCTTTCGGCGAGTTCGATCATCACATCGAGAACCTCCTTGATCATTTCCGGATCAAGCGCAGAGGTCGGTTCATCAAAAAGCATGATTCGGGGATTCATACACAGGGACCGAGCGATCGCGACACGCTGTTGCTGGCCACCGGATAACTGACCCGGGTACTTCGCGGCCTGCTCGGGAATCTTCACCCGCTCCAGGTATTGCATCGCCTGTTCCTCGGCCTCGGCCCTTGGGAGCTTACGTACCCAGATCGGCGCGAGCGTAACGTTCTCGAGTACCGTGAGGTGGGGAAACAGGTTGAACTGCTGGAAAACCATACCGACCTCAGAGCGGATGATCTCGATATTTTTGAGATCCTGGGTAAGTTCTGTTCCATCAACAACGATGGAGCCTTGTTGGTGTTCTTCAAGGCGGTTAATGCATCGAATCAGGGTGGACTTCCCGGAGCCAGAGGGTCCGCAGATGACAATGCGCTCAGAGCGGGCAACCTGAAGATCGATGTCTTTCAGGACATGAAAGTCGCCAAACCATTTATGCATGCCTTTTATTGAAATGACTTTTTCATCAGAGGGATCCAGTCGCGACTGGGTAGAGGCTGACGTCGTTTCTTGGTTCATGATTTGAGTCCGTCCGTTTGGGCTATTTCTAGTGACCCGTGTGCAGTTTCTTTTCGAGATTCAACGAGTAACGTGACATCGCAAAGCAACTGATGAAGAAAAACAGCGAGATAAAGATATAAAGTTCGGGTGCAAGGCCAAGCCAGTCGGGGTCATTCAGTCGGGCTCGGCCAAGGCCGAGGATATCCATCATGCCAATAATCAGAACCAATACGGAGTCCTTGTAGGAACCGATGAACGTATTGACGATACCCGGGATTGAGATCTTAAGCGCCTGCGGCAGGATAATAAGGCGATGAGATTTCCAGTAACTGAGGCCTAAGGAATCAGCGGCTTCGTACTGCCCTGTGGAGAGACCTTGCAGCCCACCGCGGACCACCTCGGCAATGTAGGCGGAAGCGAAGAGTGTGACCATGATCAGCACCCGCATCAAAAGATCAAAAGTCGATCCCGGAGGCAGAAAATAGGTCAGCATTGTTGACGCCACGAAAAGAAGGGTGATCAGTGGAACGCCACGGATGAATTCAATAAAGATGACACAGACACCACGCAATGCGGGAAGGTTGGAGCGGCGTCCAAGAGCTAGTGCGATACCTAGCGGCAGCGAGAAAGAAATTCCTGTTACGGCAACCACCAGGGTCAGCAAAATGCCACCCAACTTGTTGGTACTCACCGGCTCAAGCCCAAATCCCCCAAGCAAAAGCCAGGCAGCAATAAAGGGGAAGGCGGCAGCAAAGATAAGCCAGTATTTCTTGCCTGGAATATTTTCCCGCAGACCGCCAACAATCGCTGCGATAAACAAAATAAAAGTCAGATTGACCCGCCACCGTTCGGGTTCGGGATACCAGCCATAGACAAAAAGCTCAAAACTGCCACGGATGAATGCCCAGCATGCGGCATCCCGGGGTTCATTCATCAAGGCCCAGCATTCTTTTCTGTCTTGTGCGGACCAGACCGCTTCGGTGAAGAGCCAGTGGATCGCCGGTGGCAGGATAGTCCATAGGAGCCAGATAGACAGCAGCGTCAGAACCACATTGAGCGGCGAAGAGAGCAGGTTGGCTCGAACCCATCCAACAATGCCAGTGGTGCGCACTGGTGGCGGGAGATCGGGGTGGGTGCCCGGAGCGTAATGCGAAGGTGCAGATCTGTCTGACATGCGACGTCCTCAGCGCTCAGTAAGCTTGATACGGTGGTTAAACCAGTTCATAAATGCCGAGATCAGTAGAGAGATCACCAGATAGACTCCCATGACAATCAGCATAGTCTCCATTTCCTTTCCCGTCTGCATTAAGCTGATTCCGCCCAGAGTGGCTGTAATATCCATATAGCCAATAGCGATCGCGAGGGACGAATTTTTGGTCAGATTAAGATATTGGCTGCACAGGGGAGGTACGATAACCCGCATTGCCTGCGGAATAATGATGAGCTGCAGAGTGCGGTTGGGTCGCAGACCGAGTGCGAAAGCCGCTTCACTCTGTCCGTGACTGACAGCGGCGATTCCCGCCCTGACAATCTCGGCTATGAAACATGCCGTGTACAACGAGAGACCCAGCCAAAGCGCGAGAAATTCGGGCTTAATAGCCATGCCACCTTTAAAATTAAAACCTTTCAGTACTGGCACGTCCCAAGAGATCGGCATGCCCTTTGCGACAAAGGCGATGCCGGGTAGCGCAATGAGAATGCCTATCGAGATCCACAGTACAGGGTAAATTTTGCCGGTTTGGTCTTGGGCGCGTCGCGCCCAGCGTTTAAAGAAGAAGACCAGCGCAATACTGATCAGGATGACGATGCCCACAAACGTGGCCCCATCTTCGAAAACCGGTGAAGGGACATAAAAGCCCCTGTTGGAAAGAAAAAATGCATCTGCGCCAACGTTGATGGCTTTTTTCGCGGAAGGTAACAGCGTGACCACCAATGCATAAATGGCCAGAATGTGGATCAGTATTGGGACATTCCGCATGAACTCTACGTAGACATACGAAACCTTATTGACCAGCCAGTTGCTGGAAAGCCTCATGATGCCGAGCACAAACCCGAGTATCGTCGCAAGGATGCAGCCCCAGAAGGCCACGAGCAGTGTGTTGAGCAGTCCAACTACCCCTGCACGCAAATGGGTAGACTGATTGGTGTATTCAAGGAACGGTGAGAAACCGATATCGTAGGCCGCTGGCCACAGAAGGAATCCAAAACTGAATTCCTTTCCGACCGCTTCCAGATTAATAACGACGTTGCGGGCAATAGCCGCCAATAGGGCGAACACCACCAACATCGTGAAAATTTGAATGATGACGCCGCGCGATTCCTTGTTGCGCCAAAGTTGCAAAAGGGGATTTGAGACGCTCGGTGTCGACTGGGTCATTGCGTAGGCGGGGGGTTGTTTATTGGAGGGTTAGCGCAGTCCAATCACTGCGAGACACCGGAGGCCCGATGGGCCTCCGGTGCCGTTACAGCATGAAACAGCAGTTTCCGGCTTAGCGGAAGGGCGGCGAATAGATTAACCCGCCATCGGTCCACAGAGCGTTGAGACCGCGCGCGATACCCAGAGGGGTATTTACGCCGATGTTGCGCTCAAAGATCTCGCCGTAGTTACCGATCTGGCTGATGATCTGGTATGCCCAGTCATCCGAAAGACCCAGCTCCGAACCCTGACTGCCATCAACGCCCAGTAGGCGTCGGACTTCGGGGTTGTTGGAGCCTTTCATCGCGTTAACGTTGCTGCTGTTAACGCCCAGTTCCTCAGCCGTAATCGTGGCGTTCAACACCCAGGTCACGATGTCCGACCACTGGTCGTCGCCGTGGCGGGTTGCCGGGCCAAGAGGCTCTTTGGAGATGATCTCGGGGAGCACCATGTGGGCGTCGGGGTCAGGCAGTGCAGAACGAGTGGAAGCGAGACCAGAGGCGTCTGTCGTGTAGACATCGCAACGGCCGGCTTCGTAGTTCTGACGGGCTTCGTCGTTGGTTTCAATGGCAACTGGCTCATACTGCATGTTGTTGGACGAGAAGTAGTCCGCCAAGTTGAGTTCGGTCGTGGTGCCGGTCTGGATACAGACGGAGGCGCCGTCGAGTTCACTGGCGCTGCTAACACCAAGATCCTTTTTGACCATGAAGCCCTGGCCATCGTAGTAGTTGACGCCATGAAAACGAAGCTTGACGCTAACGTCACGCGAGAACGTGATCGTGGTGTTGCGCCAGAGCACGTCACCTTCACCAGCGTTCAGCTTGGTGAAACGGGTTTTACCGGTGGAGGTTACGGCCTCGATCTTGCTTGCGTCACCCAGTACGGCGGCTGCCGTCGCGCGACAGAAATCGATGTCGAAACCACCCCAGACACCGCTGGCGTCTGGTTGGGCAAAGCCTGCGATACCGGTGCTGACTACGCAGCGGAGTACGCCTCGACTTTGCACATCTTCGAGGGTACCTGCCTGCGCAGTGCCGGCCATGCCAAGTACCAACGCGGCAGCCGACAGAACAGCAGTCGTTTTTTGTCTCATTACATTTCCTCCCTCACTTGGTGAGTGTAGGTTGTTGATCACCTGCGCTTTCCAATGGTTCACTGCAATAAAAGCAGCGCATGGAAACCCAAACCGCAAGTGTTACCCGAACTTTAACTCGATACCACTGTGTTTTTGAAGCAAAAAAGCCAAAAAAAACAAACAAAGCTAACTACACATCAGGCGAGCTTCGTCTTCAGTGTGGATCAGGTCAGGGTGATTCATTCGTGAAAACCGCTGAAAAAGCCGTTTTGTCCGGTTTAGGAAGCTTGACTGGCCGCTCTTGCCTGCTGATCGGCATGATAGGAGGAACGGACCATGGGCGCTGATGCCACGTGAGAAAAGCCCATCCGGTAGCCGCTCTTGGCGAGTGCTTCAAATTCAGCGGGAGACAGGTAGCGCTCGACCGGCAGGTGATGTTTGGTAGGCTGAAGATACTGACCCAGGGTCAGCAGCCTTACACCGTGTTGTCTTAGGTCCCGCATGACAGACTCAACCTCTTCAATTTTTTCACCAAGCCCCAGCATCAAACCGGACTTGGTTGGGATATTGGAAAAACGTTCTCCAAAGGTCTTGAGAAGGTTCAAGGAATGCTGATAGTCGGCGCCAGGGCGAACTCGTTTATACAGACGGGGTACTGTCTCGAGATTGTGATTAAAGATGTCTGGCAGGTCTGTACCCAGAAGATTGAGCGCTTTTCCGCTACGAGTGCGAAAATCAGGAGTGAGAATTTCAATCTGGAGTCCAGGGCAAGCGGCCCTCAGCGCACGGATACACTCTGCAAAATGCTGCGCTCCGCCATCGCGCAGATCGTCACGGTCCACCGAGGTTATTACCACGTAACTTAAGCCCATCAGCCGAACCGTCTCCGCCAGTCGCGCCGCTTCTTCGGTATCGACCGGTTGCGGCCGGCCATGCGCGACATCGCAGAAAGGGCACCGCCGGGTACAGACGTCACCCAGAATCATAAAGGTCGCGGTGCCATTGCCGAAACACTCCCCAAGATTGGGGCAACTCGCTTCTTCGCAAACCGTATTCAAGCCGCGCTCACGAAGGACCTGCTTCAGGCGTGCCACCTCTGGGGTGCCAGGAAAACGCGCCCGGATCCAGGCGGGTTTCTTCAGTCTCTCGTTACGTTCTGTCGGGGCGAACTTAACGGGGACCCGGGCGACCTTTTGTTCGGCGCCGGTGCTTCCATATTTACTCACGGTGTATGGACTTCCTCTTCGTAATAGCCAATGGGCGGACAACTGCAAACCAATGTTTTATCACCTTGAACGTTGTCTACGCGTCCAACCGGAGGCCAGTACTTGTCGCGACGTGTAGCAACGGACGGGAAAAAGGCGGCTTCGATGGGGTAGGGTCGATCCCATCCGCCCTGAGTCAGAAGATGAAGCGAATGGGGTGCATTCTTGAGAAGGTTGTCCTCAGCATCCTGTTTCCCCGACTCGATCTGTCTGATTTCCTCCCGAATCGAAATCAAGGCGTCGCAGAACCGATCGAGTTCATCGCGAGATTCGCTCTCAGTCGGTTCAATCATGAAGGTATCGGGCACTGGCCAGGACATAGTGGGAGCGTGAAATCCGTAATCCATTAGCCGTTTTGCCACATCCTCGACGGTAATTCCGCAAGATTCTTTGATCG
>Ga0114933_10005452_pt1 | contig 11576 bp, 8 predicted proteins | sample 4SBtaG_FD_89691 | JGI IMG/M metagenome (GOLD analysis project Ga0114933, IMG submission 89691) | Deep subsurface microbial communities from Kolumbo volcano to uncover new lineages of life (NeLLi) - 4SBTROV12_W25 metaG | ecosystem: Environmental > Aquatic > Marine > Volcanic | place: Kolumbo... | reverse complement strand
TATCAAATATTATTGGAAAATCTTTACCTAAGGCATTTCTAATTAAAGGAAGCGCTTCTATAGAAGTAGTTGCGCTATCTAATTGTCTCCCTTCATGATTAGATACTTGTATTGCATCAACTCCTTCATCTTTGATTTTTGTGGCATCCTCTGGCGACATCACACCTTTTATTACTAATTTTCCTTTCCATTTTTCTCTTACTCTTTTAAGAGTATTCCAATCTGTAGATCCTCTGCTTTCACTTCTAACAAATTTGTTTCCTTTCTTAGATGTATGATAATTCATTGGTTTAGGTATTCCATACATCAATGTACTTATCGACCAAAGAGGATGTGTTGCAAAATCAAAAAATTGTTTGGGACCCAGATTAAATGGAACAGTAAATCCATTCTTATTATCTTTAGCTCTTCTAAATTGTATTGGTACATCAACAGTTAGAATTGCAACTTTATAACCTTTTTCATGAGCTCTATCTAAAAGCTCCATTAAGAATTCTTCATCTTGAAAATTATATAATTGTAACCAACAATTTCCTTGTGAAAGATCATACATTTTTTCTAAAGATGTTGATGACGCCATAGAAACACACATGGGTATATTGTTAACTCTACACTCATCAGCTAGCATTTTATCTGCTCCTGGCCATGTTAAATTACACATTCCCATCGGAGCAAAACCAAATGGCTGATCATATTCGGTGCCTAAAAAATTTTTTTTAATCTTTCTTTTTTCAATATTTCTAAGTACTCTTGGTTGTAGTCTAATTTGATCTAGAGCTTTACTATTACTTTCGCATAATTTTTCATCTCCCGATGCACCATCAACAAAATCAAACATCATCCTAGGCATTCTTTTTTTTGCTAGATTTCGAGCTTCTTCTACACTATGAATTTTTTTGCTTGTTAAAGTATTATTCATAAGTTTTTTTTATATGATCATTTAAGAGAATTCTATTATTTTTATTGATAAAATACGCAGATCTATTTTTTTTAGACGAACATACTGTGTTTGGTTTACCATTAATAAAAAGCACTGCAGCTTCATCATCTATAGCAATTCCAGAAGGTATTTTTTTATTTTTGATGTTCAATTCAAATTCAGTTAATCGATTTTTTTTAGATGCGTGAGGTGTGCAGCTTCCTGAGATAAAGTTCATTCCTTTTAGAGGCTTGTATCCGCTTCCTAAAGAGTCGGTTAATATCCATTCAAACCAACACACAGCGCCAGCACTTACACCTGATAAAATGATACCCGCATTATAAGCATCTTTGAAATTTTTATATAATTTATGTCTTTGCCATAAGTTAAGCATAAAATAAGTATCTCCTCCTCCAACATAAATTATATCCTTATCCTTAATCCAATCTGAAAAACCCTCTACTTCTGAACAAAGTTCAAAATGAGATAGTTCTAAATCATATTTCTTTAATTCTTTATAAAATGATTTAATTTTATTAGGGTTATCTTTACTTGCTGTCGGTAAAAAGCCAAATTTAATATTTCTTTTTATTTTTTGATTAATTACAAACTCATCTAAAATTTTATCAGACTGATGAGTAAATCCACCACCTCCAATAGATATAATTTTTTTTTCGACTCTTTTCATTTAAGAAATTTAATTTTTCTAAATTCCTGCCCAAGGTTCTGGTTTACTAGGTATATTTTTCGACAGCCCACGAACAATTTCGTTTTTCTCATCGTACATTGGTAATTTGCAAATCTCACCTTTATATAGATTCCCATCTAAACACTTAACATCTATTACAGATCCTGGACCAATATTATCATTGTTTAAATGAATTATTGCTACACCACAAACCTGAAAAGGTGACCAAGTACTTGATGTAACTTTTCCGATTAGTTTGTTTTCAATAAAAATATTTTCACCTTTTAATGCTACACTTTCCTTAACTCTCAGTCCCCATGTTCTGCACTTTTTCTCAACGTTTGATAGTGCATTTTTTCCAATAAAATCCTTTTTATCTAAATCTACAAATTTTCCGAGACCAACTGAGAAAGGATTTGTATTTTTATTAAAATCTTGTCCAGCTGAAAGAAGGCCTGCCTCTATTCTTCTACCTCTAAAGGATGGTGTAGCTGTTAAAATCATTCCCATTTTTTGTCCCTCAGAAAGAATTAAATCTCCAATTTTTTCGGAATTATTTTCAGGTCTAAAATATATTTCCCAACCTAGTTCGTTGGTAAATCCAGTTCTACTAATAATAACTTTTTCATTTAAAATTGTAACTTCCTTACAATCAAAATAATTCCATGTTTTTGCTGTATCCTCTTTTATTAATTTTGACAAAAGTTCCATAGATTTAGGACCTTGAATTTGACTAATCCATACATTCGGATCAGATATTTTCACCTCATAACCTTCAGAGTTTGCTTTGTACCATGAAAAAAGATCTCCATCAGCTTGTGCAAACCAATATTTTTGATCTTCTAATCGTAAAAGAATTCCGTCTGTGATCATCCCACCATCATGGTAACATGCAAATTGGTAAGAACATCTTCCAACTTTTACTCTTGAAATGTTTCTTGGAAAAATTCTTTCTAAAAACTTTAATGAATCTGGACCAGATATCTCATATGGATATTCTCCAGTATGTCTTAAAATAATTTCCTTTCTTGTTTTCCAATACATTTCCTCAGGAGTAGCATTTGAGAGTTTTTCTAAAGTTAGTCTCCCTGCATAATGTGAATATTCTGGGTCATAAGGCAGTTCTTGATATGTGAGAGGGTGAATTGGAAGAGTTCTTGCTAGCTCAACCTCATTACCGCCATTCAATTTTGTTGGTTTAATAGAAAATCTGACTTTTTTTAGCGTATCATGCATTTTATTTACCTTAGATGATTATTAAACAACAAATGTCAATAAAACAATAAAGTTTTCTTTATTGATCTCGAAGTAACGAATTGTTAACTTTATATTTTAAAAAGAGGGGTTAATTTATGAAACAAATATACAAAGTGATATCATTTTCATTGATATCTTTAATGTTGTCTTTTTCATTAGCAAATGCATCTAGCGGAGTTTTTAAATTATCGCATGATCTTGGCTTTGGAAAAGATACAAACCTTGATGCAATTACTAAAGGTCGTTTATTCCAAGTGGTTATAATGACTCAAAATCGTTTAGTAAGAAAAGATTTAAAAGGAAAAGTTTCTGCATCATTAGCAACAAAATGGTCGGCGAACTCTGAAGCAACTGAATGGACTTTCAACCTTCGTAAAGGAATTAAATTTCACGATGGTTCTGACTTTGATGCAGAGGATGTTAAATATTCATTAATGCGAGTTAAAGATCCAGATATTGGATCTCCGGCTAAGAAAAGTATGAGCTCTGTTACTGACATTGAAGTAGTAGATTCACATACTGTAAAAATGAAATTAAATACTTCATTTGCAGATTTTCCATTATTATTAACTGATTACAGATTAAGAATGATACCTTCAGGCTCTGGTGATACCATTGGTAAAACTGGTATAGGTACTGGACCATTTAAAGTAGACACATTTGATCCAGAAGGAACAACTGTTCTTAAAGCAAATCCTGATTATTGGGAAGGTGCACCTGGCGTAGGTGAAGTACATGTAATTGCTATACCTGATGGGGAAGCAAGAGTTCAAGCACTTCTTACTGGTCAGATTGATATGAATAGATATGTTCCGTTTAGTCAGAAAAAAATTTTCGACGGCAATAAAAAATTTAACGTTTCTGTAGTACCAACTGGGAACTGGAGAGGTATGGTTATGAGAACAGACACTGCTCCATTCGACAATCCAAAAGTGAGAAAAGCAGTTAGATTAGCAGTTGATAGACAAGAGCTTGTTGATTTAGTTATGGGAGGAGCAGCTACTGTATCTTGCGATACACCTGTTGCACCATCAGATCAATATCGTCTAAAAATGAAATGTCCTCAAGATATTAAGAAAGCTAAAAAACTTCTTAAAGAAGCAGGATATCCAGACGGTTTTGATATGGTAATACACGTATCAACTAAAGAACCTACTTGGCCAACAATTGGTGAAGTATTACAACAGCAATTAGCTAAAGCAGGGATTAAAGCTGAAGTTAAAATGACACCTTCAAAAAGTTACTGGAAAGAAACTTGGATGAAAAAAGCAGTAGCAATGACTCGTTGGAATGAAAGACCAGCAGATAGTATTCTTCACGAAGCTTATCATAGTGGAGCAAAATGGAATGAGTCATTTTTCAAAAATGGTGCATTTGATAAAAATTTATCTGATGCAAGAGGTGAATTGAACTTCGGTAAAAGAAAAAAAGCTTACCAAAATGCTCAAAAAACTTTATGGGAAGAGTCTGGTACAATGATTCCTTATCACGTATCTAAACTTGTTATAACTTCATCTAGAGTTAAAAATTTAGATGATGTAGAAGTTTTTTCTGTGCGTTGGCATAAGCTAAAAGTAGACTAATACAAAAACTTTTTTTACAGGCCTTTAATTAGGCCTGTAAAATCTAATTCATTTATTATAAATATACTTAAATTAAATATTTATAATCATTATTATGTTAATTTTAGTTTTAAAAAGAATTCTTCTTGGATTGATAACTTTATTTATTGTCTCATTAATTACTTTTGTTGGTGTTGAGGTTTTACCAGGTGATGCGTGCACAACTTATCTTGAACGAGAGGCCTATGGTGCTGCTCTTGAGGCATGTTATAAAAGATTAGGATTAGATATCCCAGCTTATGAAAGATATGTTAATTGGGCAGTAGGTGTAATCCAAGGTGATTTTGGTTATTCATTGAGTGGGGAAATGAAAATAAATGATGTGTTAGGCCCAAGAGTAAAAAATTCATTAGTTTTGGCGTCAGCTTCAATTTTGATAGGAATTCCAATTGCTTTATTGTTGGGTATTATCACAGCATTATGGAGAGATAAATTACCAGATATAATAATTTCGACTTTTACAATTTTTTCAATGACAATTCCTGAATTTATAAGCGCAACGTTATTAATATTAATTGTTGCAATTTGGTTAGAATGGTTGCCAGGAATAGTTATAGTGCCAACAGGTGCTTCAATATCAGAATTGTTGCCAAATATAATTTTACCTGTAATTGCAATTTCAATGATTATGACTGCTCATATGGCCAGAATGGTAAGATCAAGCGTTATACAAGTTATGTCATCAGACTATGTTCAAATGGCAATACTCAAAGGTGTACCTTATTGGAAAATGGTATTTAAACATGTATTACCAAATGCATTATTGCCAGCAATTAATGTAGTTGCCTTAACAATTGCATGGTTATTAGGTGGAGTAGTTGTTACAGAAGTAGTATTTAATTATCCTGGCTTAGGTCGATTAGTAATCGAGTCTATTTCAAATAGAGATTTACCAGTTGTGCAAGCTTTAGCAATTATTTTAGCTTCTATATATGTCGTTATTAACCTGATCGCGGATTTATTAACTTTAATGTTAAATCCTAGATTAAAATCACTTCAAATTAAAAAATGAACTCAACTATTAAAGAAGAAAAACCAAAAAATACTATTTCAAAAGTATTAGAAGTTATTTTAACCATGGTATCAAGACCATCAGGTTTAATTGGCTTAATAATTTTAATTTTTCATGTAACGCTTGCAATAACAAGCCCTTTGTATGTACCTCATGATTATAAAGCTATAGATCCATCTTTGATGTTACAACCACCATCTTCGGAATATTGGTTTGGAACAGATAGCTTAGGTAGAGATGTTTTTACAAGAACCATACTAGGAGGTCGTACAGCTTTAACAGTTACTTTTTTTGGTTCTTTAATTGCCCTGTTGTGGGGAGGTGCAGTTGGTATTTTTTGTGGTTTAGTTGGAGGAAAAATTGATGATGTTGTTATGAGAATAATTGATGCGTTTTTATCTATTCCATGGATACTTGCTATGCTGTTAATAGTGTCTTTACTTGGCACATCCATAATAGTTTTAATTCCTGCTCTAGGATTCTTTTATGGAAAGGGAATTGTAAGAGTTGCAAGAGCGGCAACACATGATGTAATCGCTAAGGATTTTATAGTTTCTGCAAGAGCTAGAGGTCATAGTAACTTTTCTATAATTTGGAATGAAATACTGCCTAATGTGAGAGATGCGATTATGGTTGAGGGTGCAATGAGGTGGTCATGGATGTTGTTAGGTTTTAGCTCATTATCTTTTTTAGGTTTTGGTGTGAGTCCTCCAACTCCTGATTGGGGTTTAATGATATCTAATGCAAGAGGATTAATGTCGTTTGCATATTGGTCAGTTCTTGCTCCAATATTTGGATTAAGTTCACTTATAATTGGTATTAATTTAACAGCAGATGCCTTTGCAAAAGCTTTAGGCATTGATAGATCAACAAAAGCTCCAGTTTAAAATGCAACAGGTAGTTCAAGAAATTAAAAATTTATCAATTGGTTTTACGAGTAAAAAAGGTCAACAAATTTCAATTTTAAAAAATATTAATACAAAAATTAAAAAAGGAGAAACAGTTGGCATCGTAGGAGAATCCGGATCAGGTAAAAGTACTCTTGCTTTAGCAATGATGGGATATGTTAAGCATGGATTATACACAATTTCAGGTGAATGCTTGTATCAATCAAATAATATTTTAAAAATGAAAAACAGAGAACTAGAGGGTATTCGTGGAAGAAAAATTGCAATGATACCCCAAAATGCTGGACAGTCTTTGACACCAAATTTAAAAATTGGATATCAGATAGATGAAGCTTTAAAATTACACACCAATCTTAAAAAAGAAAATAGAGATAATAAAATTTCTGAATTACTAAACAAAGTAAGGCTACCTTCTCCAGAAGCAATTGCCAAAAGATACCCACATGAACTTTCAGGTGGTCAACAACAAAGAGTAGCTGTAGCAATGGCTTTAGCAGGTAATCCAGATTTATTACTATTAGACGAACCAACTACTGGCTTAGATGTTACAACCCAAGCACATGTACTAGAGTTACTTAATTTTATTGCAAAAGATACTGGCACTTCGATGGTTTATGTTAGTCATGACCTAGGTGCGATTGCACAAGTTAGCGATAGAGTAATTGTAATGTATTCGGGTGAAATAGTTTTAGATGGTCCAGTTAGAAATATTCTAAAAAATCCTATCCATCCGTATACTTATGGATTATTAAAATCTATACCAAAGTTAACCCTTTCAGGTTTGCCTGACTCGATGTCTGGCAGTCAGCCGCAACCTGGAACAATTAAACAAGGATGCAGTTTTTATGTAAGGTGCCAATTTGCAGAGGATAAATGTAAAATAAATTCTCCAAAACTGGAATTTGTAGATGAGTTTAATACTAGCGTCAGATGCTTTAATCATAAAAAACTTCATAAACAAAAAAGTATAGACACAAGTTCCTCAAAACAATTAATTAATAAAATTCAAAAAAATGAAATTTTAGATATTTCTTCGGTATCTATTAGTTATGCTAAACAGAAATTTTTGGAGCAATTATTAAATAAGATTGATGATAGCAATCCAACAGTCAAAGATATAAATATTAATATTGATAAAGGTGAAACACTAGCTTTAGTTGGCGAGTCAGGTAGTGGAAAATCTACTATTCTAAAATCAATTGCAGGTCTAATAAAAACGAAAGATGGTACAATTAAATTTGATAAAAAAAAAATATTATCAAATGATCTTAAAAAAAGAGATGCAAATAATTTGAGGGCCATTCAATTGATTTTCCAAAATCCGGATGAATCTCTTAATCCAAATCACACAGTAGAGGAAATAGTATCACAGCCACTAAAACTATATTTCGGTTTGACTGGTGAGGAGTTGAAACAGAAAATTATAGAAGTTTTAGAAAAGGTAAGATTGGGGGAATTTTATCTTACAAGATATCCGAGACAACTTTCAGGAGGAGAGAAGCAAAGAGTAGCTGTAGCAAGAGCATTTGCTGCAAAACCTGATATTATTCTTTGTGATGAGGTTACATCTGCATTAGATGTTTCAGTTCAAGCTGCTGTTTTAAATTTACTTCAAGAACTTAAAGAAGATTTTGGCACAACGTATATATTTGTTTCTCATGACTTAGCAGTTGTGAGAGCAATAAGTGATAGGGTTGCTGTTTTGTATCAAGGTAGATTATGTGAGATTGGCCCATCAGACAGTGTCTACAAATTTCCTTCTCATCCTTATACAGAAGTTCTTTTAGGTGCCGTTTTAGAACCAGATCCTGATGTAAAACCAAAATTAGTTGCAGAGGATATTGTTGAAGAGAAGCCACCAGAAAAGGGCTGTTCTTTTCAAGGTAGGTGCCCAAGGATTCTAGGTGAAATTTGCAAAACTAATGTTCCCCCTTGGCAAATAGATGAAAATGGAAACGCAATTCGTTGCCACATTAAGATTAATGATTTAAAAAAACAACAAAAACTAAATTAAGACAATTTTTTTATTCCATGTCACAACTAAATTTAATATAAAAACATTCCATGAAAATAAATAAAGTAGTTGTTATTGGTTCAGGAACGATGGGGAGTGGTATTGCTGCTCATCTTTGTAATGCAAATATTCCAGTCACATTATTAGACTTAACAACAGAAATAAGTCAAAAAGCAAAAGAAAGAATTCAAAAATCTAGACCTCCTCTGCTAATTGATAAGTCAAAAATTAATGGAATTAATATTGGAAATATAAATGATAATTTTAATGAAGTTGCAGAAGCAGACTGGATAGTCGAGGCTGTTGTTGAAAGAATTGATATAAAGCATGATATTTATAAAAAAATATTTGATACTAGGAAAAAAAATACAATAGTATCCTCAAATACATCATCTATACCAATTAGCATATTGTCAGAAAAGTTATCTGATGAAGATAAAAAAGATTTTTGTATTACGCATTTTTTCAATCCAGTTAGATATATGGGGCTTTTAGAAATTGTTAAAAGTGAGAGCTCGGATTTAGAAAAAATAAATTATCTTAAAAAATTTTGTGAGCATGAATTAGGTAAGGGGGCCATTATTTGTAATGATACCCCAGGATTTCTAGGAAATAGAATTGGTGTATTTGCGATGCAAGTTGCAATGACTGAAGCTTTTAAAATGAATCTATCTATTGAGGAAGCTGATGCAATATTTGGAAGACCAATGGGTATACCAAAAACAGGAGTATTTGGTTTATACGATTTAATTGGTATAGACCTTATGTCAGATGTTTTAAAAAGTTTTATTAAAGAACTTCCCGAAAACGATCCATTTCAACAAGTTGCGAAAGAAATTCCACTTATCACTAAATTAATTAAAGATGGTTACACCGGTAGAAAAGGCAAGGGTGGCTTCTATAGAATGAATAAGCATGAAAATAAAAAAGTATTAGAAGCAATTAACCTTGAAACAGGGGAATACTCACCATCGAAAAAAATAGAACTAGGTATTGAAACAGTAGATTTAAACTCATTAATCAATAGAAAAGATAAGTTTGGCGAGTACGCTTGGTCAGTAATATCAAAAATTATAAAATACTCATCATCTTTAGTTCCAGGCATTACAGATAAATTTAACGATATCGATGAAGCTATGAGATTAGGTTTCAATTGGTCTATGGGACCATTTGAAATGTTAAAATCGATTGGTGTGAGTAATTTTTTTGACAAAGTGAAAGACGTAAAAGGGAATTCTTTTTTAGAAAACTTATCAAAAACAAAAGATGAAAACTTTTACGGTGAACGTCAATTATATACTGATATTGAAACACTAGGAAAAATAAAACCAAGAGCAATAAAGGTCGACAAAAATAAGTCTGCTGACATACTTAGATTTAAAGATTTTAATATCGTAGAATTTACTACGAAAGCTTGCGCTTTAGATTATGATTCTATGGATGCACTAAAAAATGCGACCGATAAACCTTTAATAATAATTAATGAAAGTATGCAATTTTCAGCGGGTGTTAATTTAAAATATACAATGGAATTTGTTGAAAAAGGTGATTTTAAATCAGTTGAAAATTTTATAAAATATTTTCAACAAACTTGTAAACATTTAAAATATTCTAAGTACCCTGTAATTTCAGCACCATCAGGATTAGTGTTAGGTGGAGGAGAAGAAGTTGCAATTCAATCAAATTTTGTTGTATCTCATACTAATATTGTAATGGGACTAGTTGAAACTGGAGTAGGAGTTGTTCCTGCAGGAGGCGGATGTAAGGAAGTATTATGGAGATGGTCACAAACTGAAGAAGCTAAGAAAGATCCAGATTATGCACCGTTACAAGTTTTCAATATTATAGGTTATGCAAAAACAGCTACATCAACTGTAGAAGCATTACCATTAAAATTTTTAAGACCTGAAGATAAAATGGTAATGAATAGAAATAGCTTATTGGAGGAGGCTAAAAAATTATTAGAAAGTAATAAAAATTTTCAACCACCTAAAGAATGTACATTTAATTTATCTGGTAAACCTCTTAAAGACAAAATGATAAAATCTTTAGAAAAACTTTATAATGAAAAAATTATTTTAGATCATGGCTTTAAAGTTGGAGAAGAGCTTGCAACAGTTTTAAGTGGAGGTGACACTTCTATCGATAAAGAACTAAGTGAGGATAATCTTTATAATTTAGAATTAGAGGCATTTATGCGATTAATTGAGACTAAGCAAACACAAGATAGAATTAAACATACTCTTTCTACAGGTAAACAATTAGTAAATTAATTAAATATTTTTTGTTGTTGGTTATGCCACTTTTCAAGTGCTGGACTAAGGGCTTCACAAGAGTAATACTTTTTCCTTTTATCTTTTTTATCGATAAATTTTTTTAAGTACCCCAACTTAACACCCTCTAATAAAATTGTTTGTATGGTCGTTCTACTGACTGTTGATTGAGTTATTTTACACAAATTTTCAAAAGTAATCTTGTCGTGCCCATAAATGTAACAAATTATTATAAAATGTACTTTTGTTTTAAAAACAAATGAAAAAACACCGGTATCATGCACGTGACTTACTAAATCAGAAGCTATTTTAATGAATTTGTTTTTCATAATATTAAAATTTATTACTAAAAAACAATAGTATTTTTTTCACTACTTATAACCAATGCTGATATAGATTTTGAGCTATGCAATTTGATCATTTTAGAATTAATTTAAGTTAATGATAAATAGCAAAATACAGAATTCAAAAAACCCCCATTTTAAAGGCTAATCTGAACCTATTTTACTATTAAATTTTGGTACTAAATTTTAGTGCGATTTTAAAATTATATTACTTTAAATATCATTAGCTAAGATGCTTAAAACGTAAGGGATTCAATACTTATTTAATAAATTTGGGAGAATTAGACCAATATGAAATTGTTAATAAATAAATTTTTAAATTGGTTTTTAATTATTTTTCTGAGTTTAACCAGTACAAATTCTTACGTTTTTGCTCAAAATATTGATCAATTTGCTTTACCAACAGGCGGTCAGGTAGTTATTGGTAATATTGATATTAATCAACCAAGTGTTGGAAGACTTGATGTAAATCAAACTACCCAACAAGGCATTGTAAATTGGAATACATTTAATGTTGGATCAAGTGCATCAGTGTATTT
>Ga0114933_10005451_pt1 | contig 11576 bp, 15 predicted proteins | sample 4SBtaG_FD_89691 | JGI IMG/M metagenome (GOLD analysis project Ga0114933, IMG submission 89691) | Deep subsurface microbial communities from Kolumbo volcano to uncover new lineages of life (NeLLi) - 4SBTROV12_W25 metaG | ecosystem: Environmental > Aquatic > Marine > Volcanic | place: Kolumbo... | reverse complement strand
CTCCCCCTGAAACTATTACGGTTGATGGGCACACCAGCGTCCTGTACTCGCTAGGCGACGTTAACAAACGCGGCAACACAGTCCGCGACGAAATGAAAAGCCCAAACACTATGTTTGCGGTGCCTCCAGTAGTATTAGCCGGTGGCGTTGCAGCCTTGTCCCCAGGCGAAGCCGAGGCCATGCAAAAAACCATTGAAAAGGCCGAGCGAGATTTTCCGGGCCGTTCGGCAGACAGCCTGACCGGTGCAGGAGACAGCCTGACCGGTGCCGGAGAAGTGGCCTTGGATTTCTTGGGTGATTTAGTTTCCCCGTTTTTCCGGGCATCTGCCCCTGAGCTTATGCAAAGTTTGTCGCCAGTTCCGCTGACGGCAGAACAAATCAATCGGCTAGGCGATATGGGCGCCGACCGTTTTGATTATGAGATCAAAACGCCTACCGGCAAGAGATACCGCGAAGCGGTGACGACGGGCGTGGAGTCGCTTTTTGATTATCTCTTGGCGTCAGAAGAAGAAGACAGCCTTGACCCGCTCCAATTCGGGGCTCAAAGAGTTGTGCTTCCTGCCTTGGAGGCCCTTGAACCGGTGTCCGAATGGCTTGTCGAGGGGGCGCTTGACCTTGACGCGGCGACGCGACCCGCCGAAACAAAAGCAGCTTGGCGCAAACAAAAAACACCGCAAAGCGAAAGGATTGTAGAAAAAGTATTGTAGAAGCAGTAGGCCCCTAACTGCAAAGAGTTGCAGATCGACACGGGATGAATCATAATCCGACCCCTACTTATTAAGGGATTGGGGTTATGGCGGTCAGCAGGAAAAAGCGGTTTTACAATCGCGTGCGGCGGACTTGTAAGTTGCACGACATCGAGATCCGGTACGACGGCTCCCCCAAGATGTATCGCGGGGTAGAGCTGCTCAAGGACGGTCAGGTCATGTTTGCCGATCGCGCCTTGGAGAGAAAGCCGCTGGACATCAATTGGGAAAAGCTGCACGAGCAGCTTGCGGACTACGGCTACAAGGGTGGCGTCAAGTGACCGCGCCGGTGAAGCCGTTACAGGTCGGCGAGTCGGTGAAGTTTTCTTGCATTGAGGATGCTTTGGAGTTTTTTCGCGAGCAGCGCAAGTTGTTGGGATCGAAGGATCGTCGCAACAGCCTGAGCATTTCCCGGCCGGCCAACGGCCATTGTGTTGTGGGGAGACCGGAATGAGCGTCAAGGCCATCAAGCAGATTAACCGCGTATTCGGCTACGTCCGTGTCTCGACGCGCGAGCAGGTGCGCTCCGGCATCTCCTTGGAGACGCAACAGCAGGCGATTACTGAGTTTGTGAACGAGAAGTACAACCGCCCGGTTGATGAGTTTTTTATTGATGACGGGGTTAGCGGCACGATGCCGATTTTGGATCGTCCGGGGTCCAGGGAGATGACGGACTGCATCGAGGAACACGATGTCATTATCTGCACGCGCCTTGATCGCCTGTCGCGGAATGCCGGCGACCTTCTGAACCTGATACCGGATCTGGAGGCGACCGGGATTACGCTCTACTTCTGCGAGCAGTTTGGCGATGTGCCGGTGGTGTACCCCAAGCCGGTTGACGGCAAAGGCTTAAAGAGCCGTTTTGATATGAACGAAATGGCCAACAAGATCATGCTGATGGTGTTGTCGGCCGTTTCTGAGATTGAGCATGCGACGGTGATTGACCGGTTTGGTGAGGGCAAGATCGACTGGGCGTCTCGTGGGTACTTTATTGGTGGCTCGCCGCCTTATGGCTACAAGCTGGTGCCGGTCAAGATTGGGAACAAGCAACGCACGCGATTGGAGCCAATTCCAGCAGAGATGGAGATTTTGAAGACGATCTACGCGCTGCGCGATCGTGGATTGGGGTCGAGAAAAATCTCTATGGAGGTCCAGAGCTTGTTTTCGGTCCCGTTTAGCTACCAAAAAGTTGACAAGATTCTGCGGCGCAAATTTCAAGGTCTTTCAGAAGCTTCATAGGCTATGATTGGCGTCATGACGCCAATCCAATACGTTAAAAACGCCATCGCGTTGCTGGAAGCCAGTTTGGCGACAGACTTTTTGACTGATTCCGTCAGGGACATCATGACCCGGTCTGTTGCCGACCTGAAAGAAGCCGAAAAACAGCTAGAGGCCTAGAAAATGGCTCAAGAAGGCTGGGGTCGAGGCACATGGGGGTTGGGCGCGTGGGGAACCCCGCTCAGCACCTCTGTCTCGGTTACCGGCCTTGCAATTACCAGCGCCCTTGGATCGGTTACTACTGATGCCGAGGCCAATGTCTCGCTTGCGGGCGTGGCGGCAACTGCCGGACTTGGCGCGCTCAGCGTTGACGCCGAAGCTAATGTTTCTGTTACCGGCGTAGGCGCAACCAGCGCCGTAGGCTCGCTCAGCATTGACGCTGAAGCGAACGTCACTCCGACCGGCCAAGCGATCACGTCTGGGGTCGGCTCGATTCAGATTGTTGCGCGCGCGATCACCCAGATTACGGGTGTGGGCGCAACGTCAGCGCTCGGCTCGGTTACTACGGACGCTGAAGCCAACGTCACGCCGGCCGGCCAAGCGATTACCAGCGCGGTGGGCACACCCACGCTGTCATGCGAAAACAACGTCACGGTCACGGGTCAAGCCGTCACGTCCGCAATTGGTGCGGTCACCACGATTGGGCCTTCGATTGTTAACCTGGCTGGCCAATCCATCACGTCTGGAGTCGGCACCGTTTTGGTCTGGGGGATCGTTGATCCAGACATGACGCCTGATTATAGTGTCGTTGACGACAGCCAAACTCCGGGTTACTCGGCCGTCAGCACGTCCCAGACCCCAAGTTTTGTTTCGGTCAGCACGTCGCAGACTCCGAGTTTTTCAACCATAAGCACGTCTCAGACTCCGTCCTATGAGGACGTAGATGCAGCCTAAAGGAACATAGAAATGGTCACTTATGTTAACGATCTTCGCTTGTCTGAACTCGCCACCGGCGAAGGTTCGGGCACATGGGGCACAACGACCAACACCAACTTGGAGCTGATTGGTGAGGCGCTGGGCTACGGCACTCAGAACTGTTTCAGCAGTGACGCGAACGCGACCACGACGGTAGCGGATGGTGCTACCGACCCGGCACGTGCCATGTACTTTAAGGTGACTTCCTCAGCGACGCTGAGTGCAACGCGCGAGCTGACAATTGCGCCGAATACGTTGAACCGCGTGATGATCATCGAGAACGCCACCACCGGCGGCAGGACGGTCACCGTCAAGCAAGGCAGCGGTGCGACGGTTGATGTGCCCAATGCTCAGGTGGCGATTTTGTATATGGACGGCGCGGGTGCGGGAGCTGCGGTTACGACCGTGGCCGACTTGTCTGCTATCAGCGTAGCCCTCAAAGAATCTAACTCAATCTATATTGGCTCTGATCCTTCTGGAACTACCGACACTGCTTCTTACAACACGGCTTTAGGTGTCAATGCGCTTGATGCAATAACGACGGGCGATAACAACGTAGCTATTGGCGCGGAAGCTGGAGGGGCAATTACCACGGGCCACTCAAATGTAGCAGTCGGCTATTTGGCACTGGACGCAAATACTCAGGCAAATAACAACGTAGCTATAGGGAGGGAGGCTTTAACTGCTAGTACCACAGGCACAAGTTTAACGGCTGTTGGATATAGTGCTTTGTACGCCAATACCGAGGGAGATTCTAACACTGCCTTGGGTTTTGAGGCTGCGCTTTCTAATACCACGGGAAATACAAATATAGCTTTAGGTGGCAGAGCCCTTAGAACCAACACGGTCGGGGACAGAAATACGGCGGTTGGCTTTGACGCTCTTTATACTCTAAACCCTGCTGGCAATGCAGATATGTACAACGTGGCGGTTGGTTATCGCGCTGGCCACGGTCTGACTACTGGGGTCAACAATACTCTCCTTGGGGGGCTTACTGGGTTAGAAATTACTACAGGAAACAATAATGCAGCAATAGGTTATCGCGCTGGCGGGGGACTTTCGGCGGCAGATATGACGGGAACCCATAACATTTCTATAGGAAATGATGCAGGGGGCCGTCTTACTAGCGGCGAGGACAACATCTTCATAGGTTACGCCGCTGGAACAACGCACACCACCGGCTCTAAAAATGTATTTTTAGGCATAGAAGCGGGAGAAGCTTCTACTTCAGCCGAAAAGAATATTGGTATTGGCTACCGCTCTTTAGAGGCACTTACTACAGCACAATACAACGTAGCCGTTGGGTCTTATTCCCTTGATACAAATACTACCGGCGAAAGAAATACCGCGCTAGGGCATAGCACATTAGCCGCAAACGTAGCGGGAGATGCATCAACTGCCGTAGGTTTTCAGGCGCTTGTTGCACAAAATCCTAGCGGCAATGTGGATATGTTTAACACTGCCGTGGGTAACGTAGCAGGCACCGCAGTTACTACGGGGACACAAAACACTTTAATTGGTTCTCATGCTGGAGACGCAATTACAACAGGTGGTGACCATACGGCTGTAGGATATGCCGCTCTTAGTGCAGAAGACACTAACTCTGGCTCAACAGCCGTTGGCAAAAGTGCTTTAGCCGCCCAGAACGGAGCCTCTTATAACACTGCCGTTGGACATAGCTCTGGAGCAGTAGTTACTACCGGCAGTCAAAACACTCTCATAGGATACAACGCGGGAGTTAAGGTCACTACCGCAGGCTACGCCACGGCTATTGGTTATGCATCACTAGGTTCTAACGCAGCGGAGACAACAGGAAATTACAATACGGCGTTAGGTCGCGCCACGATGAATCAAGTGACCAGTGGCACTCAGAATACGGTTGCTGGGTATGTTTCTGGAGCAAAATTAACAACCTCTAGCTATAACACGGCTATGGGTTCCCAATCTCTCTACTACACAACCACCGGGCATTCCAACGTGGCAATAGGCTACCTTGCGATGTATGGAGAAGATGGGGCGACAATGAACGGGATGAACAACGTCGCCCTTGGCAGAGAAGCCCTAAAAGTTAATACCACCGCGTTTTACAACGTGGCGGTAGGCTCTCAGTCGATGATGGCGAATACTACGGGCAACTACAACACTGCTGTCGGGTATGGGTCTCTAACGACACAAAGCGGGGATGCCAGCTACAACACCGCAGTGGGCTATTTAGCGGGAGAAGAAGTTACCACCGGAGATGCCAACACTTTTGTCGGGGCGTTTTCTGGAGAAGAAGTTTCTACCGGCGGTTCTAACACCGCCATTGGTTACAACGCTGGTGGAGGAGCTTCTTCTAGCGCGTCAACTGCGGACAATAACACTTCTATTGGTCACTCTGCCCTAGAAGCAGTTGAAGATGGTCACTCTAATAGCGCTATCGGCAAAAACACCCTGCTTTCAACAACTTCAGGAGATTACAATACCGCTGTTGGTCACGCTGCGCTTCAAAATAATTCCACCGCAGATGGCAACACTGCTGTTGGTGGTTTTGCAATGCAAGTTAATACCACAGGGGCAGACTCTGTGGCGATGGGCTATCAAGCCTTAGATGCAAATACCACCGGCAGTCAAAATACGGCAATAGGGCATGGAGCGTTAAGCGCAAATATAGATGACTCTGGCAGCACCGCTCTTGGTTATCGGGCGCTATATAACTCTAACTACACAGCGTCTGCGACTACCATATACAACGTAGCTCTAGGCTTTCAGGCCGGATACAGCGTATCCACCGGGACTAGTAATGTAATCATAGGAGGCAACGCAGGACAGGCGGGGACCGCCCTTACTACCGGCCATAGCAATGTATTAATCGGTAGGGACGTCCAGCCGGGGGCCGCCGACGCTGCCAATAGAATTGTTTTGGGACGAGATGTTCTAGGCAACGCAAATGACTCTTTTGTAATTGGAAACGGATCTACAGACTCTGCAATTGCTTTTGGTGCCACATCAATAACAGCGCCGTCAGATGTTCGCTATAAAGAGAACATTGAAAGCCAGCAGGCAGGGTTAAGTTTTATCAATGATCTACGCCCAGTAACTTTTGACTGGAAGAAGAAAAAAGATTTGCCGAAAGATCATCGTGCTTATGAAGATTCTGAAGAGCGCGAGATGAATGACAAAACCAACCACGGTTTTATAGCGCAAGAGGTTAAGGCCGTTATTGACGCGCATCCAGAAATAGCTGACGGGTTTGATATGTGGTCAGAAGACGAAGCTGATGGAAGGCAAAGATTAGGATCAGCCGCCCTCATTCCAATACTGGTTACAGCAATTCAGGAACTTTCAGCAGAACTCAAAGAAATTGAGGAGAAATTATAATGGCATCAGAACCACGCACCACCGAGCAGAAAGCTCAAGACTACACAGCAATGGGGCACTCAGTTGCCCTAATTGACCTCATTAGGACGGACTCAGATTCTGAGTACACAAAGAACGAGACCGCCCAAGAACTCAAAGACACTGTTTCAAGAAATGTCGAACATCTTGAAATTATGGTTGGTCTTAAAGACTGGGGTTCTGAGGACATGACAGCCTCAAAGGCAGCGATCACCAACGGCAAGGCGTATGTAGCAGCATGAATGACGAAGCATTGGATTTTGAGGTAGAAGAAGAAACAGCAGAGGTTGTTGAGCTTCCGCCTGCGATTGAAAAGTTGCAGGCCAAGCAAACCCGACTTCAGCAAGAAATTGCCAACTATCAAGCTCAGATTAACGAGCTTGTTGAGCGGCATGAAACGGCACAAATGGCGTATGCCCAGTGTGCGTTGTTGATTCAGGCTCAGACCGAAGCGAATTAAAATGAGTGAGCTGGACCCCGCGAACAAGGCTCTTGCTGAAATCGAGGCTCACGAACGAGAGTGTCGGCTGAGGTACGAGGCAATTGAGGCGAGCCTTAAACGCGGGGAAAAGCGTTTTGACAAGCTCGACAACATGATTTGGGGAATATACGCAGCCCTGATTGCAGCAGTAATTTTCCCCCAGGTGCTTAAACTTGTGACGTAAATGGCCATCAACAGCATCGATCAGGCAAGCGGAAATCCACCAGCAATTGCGTGGAGACGGGTTGCTAATGAAAAGATGCAACAGTTGGTCGTAGCAACTGATGGCGCTCCGGTTAAACGGGTAACTGAAGTTGCCGAGACCCAGCTATATCAGCTTAGGGGCGGCAGGGTCACTGTCACTGACATTAGCCAATCAACGGCTACCGTTGACGTTAAAGTTTGATGATGCTGGCTTTTGTTTTAGTGGTAATAGTGAACGGCGAAAAACTCGCCGATGATGCAATCTTTTTCCGCGACGTAAAACGATGCAATCAGTTCGCGCATTGGATCAGCACAGGGAGTTTCGATAAGGCCAGACACTTTTCATATCTCAGGCATAAAGGGAATGTCGCGGCTTATTGTATTCCTCGTCGCGTGCCCACCAACGTGCAGACGTTTGACTGATGATTGCTGAGCTAACAGCCGCGTTCGCCGCGCTTAAAGCGGTCAATGAAGGCATTCAAAGTCTGCGTGATGCCCACGGGCATGGCCGGGATCTTGGCAGCATTCTTGGCTCATGGTCTGAAGCTGCAATGGCAGCTAAAGAATGCGAAAAAGTCCAAGCTGCCGGGAAGATGAGTTACCAAGAGGCTTTGAGGCTTGAGAGCGTCACCCGTCAAGTTGCGAACATGGACAGAATGCTCCATGACATCTGTTTGCTTCAGGGCCAAGGGGATCTGTATAAGTCAATTAAGAAGCGCATGGCTGAGGCTGAGGCGAATGCAGCGAAAGAAGTCGCTAGAATCAAAGCAAGGCGAAAAAAACGCATTAAGTTTTGGAAAGAAATTGGCCAAATTTTCTCAATTATGACGGGCATCTTTTTAATGGCAATGGTTTCTCTCTGGATTTTCTTTACTTTCTTTTACGGGGCTGAATAGATGTTTTACTCGCCGTACTCGCCGTTTGGCGGAGGCTTCTCCCCATACCAAAGCATGATGGGGGGCGGATTTTACGGGCGCCCGGCCGGGTTCTCGCCTTTCGGCGGGGGCATTGCAACGCTAAGCCCCGGCAGCAAGCCGCCTGAGCAGCCGGCAGAGACAACGGAGACAGGCTCGCCCCCGGAATTGAAAACAAACCAAGAAGCTTTCTTGGAAAACATGCATCCCAACGACCGCGCCAGGTTTGACAAGCTGTCCGAAGATGAGCAACAAAAATATTTTGCCGGCGCGAATCAATCTCCAATGGGAAGCTTTTCTCGCCCGCCAATGCGTGGCGGCATCGGATCATTCTTTCCGTCGCCCATGATGGGCGGGGGGTTTGGCTCTCCACTGATGGGCGGATTCGGTCGCCCAATGATGGGCGGATTTGGCCCTCCAATGATGGGCGGATTTGGTCACCCCATGATGGGAGGTTTTGGTCGCCCAATGATGGGAGGTTTTGGTCGCCCAATGATGGGAAACTCCTATACCCACCCAGCGGAGACTCAAGGTCCAGAGAATTTGGCTAAGAATCGCTTCTATACGGGAGGCTTTGGCCGCCCGATGATGGGAGGATTCGGTCACCCCATGATGGGAGGTTTTGGCAGGGGCGCCATGTTCCAGCCTAGAGGTCAAAACCTCCCGCATATGGCGGCATATCAAAGGCATCAGTCAGTTTGAACGGAGGTCATCGTGGCAAAAGAACTTGAGCCAAAATCTCAGTACGCCGAGTTTGATTTAGATGGTGATGGCGTCGTTACTGATGACGAGATACGTCGTTCTCAGGACATGCTTGAGCTGGAGATGCGAGAGGAGAAGGCTGATACCCAACGGCGAATGGCGTGGGTGGCTATGTGCTCAATGTGCGGATTTGCAATCCTGCCCCTGATGCCTTTTGTCCCTGAAACACGGTTAGCTACGTTGGCAAGTCTTAGCGATATGCTGTTTCTTTCTCAGGCATCGGTGGTTGGGCTTTACTTTGGCGCGACGGCTTATATGGCGAAAAAATAATGTGGCAGATTGCGGGGGTTCTCGGCGCCGCTCTGGTTATGGGCGGGGTTTCTTTTAAGGTTTATTACGACCGCACTGAGGCCGAGAAAGATGCTTTGCAGGCAGAGCTTCAGACTTCCATCAACAATCAACAGGTTCTGGAAAACACGATTCGGGATCAGAACAATCGGATTGCTCAGGCGATAGAGGCGCAAAAACAGCAGCAGGAACAGATTCAAGGTTTGCAGGAAAAAAACCGGGAAGCTACCGAAGAAGTGTCTTCGTTGCGCCAGAAGTTTGCCCGCCACGACCTCAACAACCTTTCGCTCAGAAAGCCGGGCCTGATTGAAAAGATTGTCAACAAAGCAACTAAAGAGGTTGGCGATGAGCTTGCCCAGATCACTGATCCTAATCGTTAGCCTGACGCTGCCGGCTTGCTCCATCCTCGATAGACCTGACCCCGTCCCGCAGGTTAAACCTGTCGAAGTAATTACTATTGAAAAACCCGCGCCCGTTTATCATCCGCCGTTGCCTGAGCAGATCACGTTTCTCCCTGTCGAATGGAAGATTCTTACGCCGGCGTTAATGGAGCAGTACATAGCCGACCTCAAGGCCGGCGAAGCGCCGGTAAATGTGTGGTACGGGCTCCCAACCAAGGGCTACGAAAATTTGTCATCCAGCATGGCGGACACAAAAAGATACTTGCGCCAGATCCTCTCGATTGTAGACTATTACAAAAATTTGCATTTGGAGGAGCAAGATGAAGACTAGCGCAGAAGGCATTGCCCTAATCAAAAAATTTGAGGGGTTGGAATTAGATTCGTACCAATGTTCAGCCAACGTATGGACGCTGGGGTACGGCCACACTCAAGGCGTCGCAGAAGGCGATAGCTGCTCCGAAGAAGAGGCAGAGATCATCTTGGTCAATGATCTCAAAGAGTTTGAGACATACGTTAATGCGTTAGTTGATGTCGAGCTTGATCAGAATCAGTTTGACGCGCTTGTCGCGTGGACATTCAATCTTGGCCCCACCAATTTGAGAACAAGCACGCTGCTCAAAAAGCTTAATGCTGGAGATTACAACGACGTTCCATCGGAGATAAAACGATGGAATCGCGCCGGGGGTCAGGTCTTGGACGGTCTAATCAGGCGCCGGGAAGCCGAGGCGCTGCTGTTTGCCGGAGAGCAGTGGGAGAATGTCTGAGCTTTCGCTGAAAGACTTTGACATTCTGAGCAATCAGGATCAGCAAGAAGCTATTGCGCTTCTTAATCGATACAAGCAGCTTGAAAAACAAGATGATTGCCAGGGCGATTTTATTCGCTTTGTTAAATCTCAGTGGCCGGATTTTGTAGAAGGCCGGCACCACAGAATAATCGGCGAAAAGTTCAACAGGATTGCTGAGGGCAAACTTAAACGACTGATTGTTTGCCTGCCTCCTCGCCACACCAAATCTGAGTTTGCTTCGACATTTTTTCCTGCATGGATGATGGGTTTGCGGGGCAATCTAAAAATTATCCAGACGACTCACACTGCGGAGTTGGCCGTAAGATTTGGTCGGCGCGTCAGAAACATTATCGATAGCGACGAATATAAAGAAGTTTTCCCGGCCCTCAGCTTGCAGGCTGACAACAAAAGCGCAGGTCGCTGGACGACGAATCAGGGCGGCGAATCATTCTACGCAGGCGTTGGCGGTGCCATTACAGGGCGTGGCGCTGACTTGCTCATTATCGATGACCCGGTAAGTGAGCAAGATGCGCTAAGCCCGACCTCGATGGATGCGATCTACGATTGGTACACATCCGGTCCTCGTCAGCGTCTCCAACCGGGTGGAATCATCGTTATTGTTATGACGCGGTGGTCAACAAAAGACCTTGTGGGTCAGGTGTTGAAAAAGCAGGGTGATGATTACGCCGACCAATGGGAGGTTGTTGAGTTCCCGGCGATCATGCCAGAAAGCGAAGAGCCTCTGTGGCCGGAGTTTTGGAAAAAAGATGAGTTGCTAAGCGTTAAAGCTTCCCTGCCTGTTTCAAAGTGGAACAGCCAGTGGATGCAAGACCCAACCGCCGAAGAAGGCTCGATCGTTAAGCGGGAATGGTGGAACCGATGGGAAAAAGAAGATGTCCCGGCATTTTCTTACGTCATTCAGAGCTTGGACACGGCTTTTTCAAAAAAAGAGACTGCGGACTACAGCGCCATTACCACATGGGCAGTCTTCCAGCCTGAGACGGACGGGGCCGAGCAAATTATTCTGCTTGACGCAAAGCGCGTGCGGCTAGATTTCCCTGAGCTAAAAAAACTTGCTCTTGAAGAGTATCGACACTGGGAACCAGACTGCATACTGGTTGAGGCGAAAGCTTCTGGTACTCCGCTGACGCAAGAGCTTAGGCGGATGGGAATCCCGGTTACGTCTTACACCCCCAGCCGGGGACAAGACAAAATTGCCCGAATGAACAGCGTCGCACCTATCTTTGAATCGGGCATGGTCTGGGCGCCGGAGATGCAATTTTCAGAAGAGGTCATTGAGGAAATGGCTGCGTTCCCGTTTGGTGACCATGACGACTATTGCGACTCTGCGACGATGGCGTTAATGCGTTTCCGTCAGGGAGGTTTTTTGGCCTTGGAAAATGACTACAATGACGACGACGAAT
>Ga0114933_10005446_pt1 | contig 11584 bp, 9 predicted proteins | sample 4SBtaG_FD_89691 | JGI IMG/M metagenome (GOLD analysis project Ga0114933, IMG submission 89691) | Deep subsurface microbial communities from Kolumbo volcano to uncover new lineages of life (NeLLi) - 4SBTROV12_W25 metaG | ecosystem: Environmental > Aquatic > Marine > Volcanic | place: Kolumbo... | reverse complement strand
GACTACCATATCTTCGCATTGGATCAACGGGGGAGGGGAGAGAGCCAATGGGCGCCGGGCGGTGATTATTCCAGTGAGTCCTTTGTCGCCGACCTGGAAGGATTCTGCCATGAGGTTGGACTGGAAAAATTCATACTAGTCGGCCATTCCATGGGTGGTCGCAACGCTATGGCCTTCGCAGGTCGTAACGCCGAAAAACTAGAAAAGATGGTAATTATAGACATCGGACCTGACTTGAACCCCATTGGTTCGGGCCGCATTACCCAGGAGTTGAAAGACGTTCCTGAAGAGTTCGAGTCCTTTGAGGACGTGGTGGCCTACCAAAGCAAACAGAATCGGTTCTGTTCCGATCCGATTCTGCGTCGTCGCCTGGCCTATGCAACAAAGCAGCTACCCAACGGCAAGTTTGCCTGGCGTTATGACCTTGAGGTCCGTGAACAACGACGAAACGGCACCGGAGCCAAGCAGCCCAACCTTTGGCTGACTCTACCAAAAATCAAATGTCCAGTGATGATAGTTAGAGGGTCAGAGACCGACACTTTAGGTCTGGATACCGCCGAGAGGATGGTGAATGAATTAACGGACGGACGGTTGGTCCATGTTGACCGCGCAGCCCACATGGTCTTCGAAGACAATCCAGAAGGCTTCATCAGAGTAATGCATGATTTTCTGGACTAAGAAATCGAATTTAGAGTCGAACGTTTTGACGGAAAGTTTACTTAACGTTTTGATGGAAGTTTAGTGATGCCAGAGGACCAACAGGAATCAAACGAAGAGTTGATGCGTATCGAGGATGTCTCAGGCATAGATCTCCCCGAAGGTGATGTTGGTGAAGGACTACGGTTCAAAACTAGTCGAGGTAACTTCAACGCCATACTGCATCGTGCTCCGGACACCGATAGGGCAGTGATTTGGGTCTGTGGCGCAAGAGGCGGTTTTGGTGGTCCTGGACCGGGTACATATGCTCGAATGTCAGAGAAGTTCGTTTGCGAAGGAATAACCTCTCTCAGATCCGATTACCGGCATCCCAACGACGTGTTTGAGTGCGCGATGGACTTACTAGCAGGGGTGGCCTATCTGAAGAGCGCCGGACACCAACCGCTGGTTGTCGTCGGGCATTCCTTTGGTGGTGCAGTTGTCATCGCAGCCGGAGCCAACAGCCCACATATCAAGGGTGTAGTAGCCCTTTCTCCCCAGACATACGGTGCTGGAATGGCCGGTCAAGTTTCCCCGCGAAAACTGCTGGTGGTACACGGCAAAGCCGATACACGGCTTCCATTTGCCTGTGGCCAGCAGATATATGACTTGGCAAACGAACCCAAAGAACTCGTCCTTTATGAAGGCGCAGAACACCGGCTTGAAGAGTGCCGTGACGATCTGGAAGAACTGCTTGGTAAGTGGATTCCCGAGACATTGGCGGCAGAGATTACATAGTCTAAAGCCTAATGTTTTTGCATGTTTAACCTAAGATTGCCATCAGTCCTTGCAAAAGATTATCCCACTCCTCGCCAGATTGACACTCCCAATTGGCCGCACTAAACTCCACCTAGCCCAAGCCTAACCCACCCTAGGAGCAGCTTTGATATGACATCTAAACCAGAATATGTGAACCTTCTGAATGACATCCGACTCCAGGAAAACCGGGCGGGTGTCTATCTGGAAGCATGGGCTAATAAGACCGACAACATCAGTCTAAAAGAATGTTTGTTATTTGTGGCGGCTCGGGAATACAGTCACGGTGATATATTTGACCGCCGCGTACAGGAATTGGGTTTTCAAACTGAAGAGATAGAAGATGCGGAGTTTGACGAGAAGGTTAGAGTAGTAACATCAGAGATTTCTGATGCTGAAAAGATTTCTTGGCTAAAAGAGGCGAGACTCCGACAACCAAAACCGAGCGTGAGGGAGCGTTACGAAGAGGCTACTGAAGATGAATCGGTTGATGCGCTGACCCGGTCATTGTTACGGTGGTTCACTGACGTGGAGAACGATTCTGTAGTTCGTATGGGAGAAGTTTACTCTCAGATCGAAGAGGGCGGATGAATCCAAGGAATCTTTCTCATTTTGAACAGGCCGGTGACTTTCAACTGAATGATTAATAGGACTGAGATAAGAAAATCCAGATCCTGTGGGCTTTTGGTTCCACAACCAGCCCTGTGAAAAGGCCACATTAACCTCCGCAAACAAAATCTAAATTCCAATACATTTTAAACCGTACTGACGGTTAACCAACCAGAGTGCGGAAAGGGCAACTCAACATGGCAACATTGGACGTACTCACATATGGCTTTGGTCTGGCCACGGACCAGGGATCGGTCGGTTATTCCACCAACTCATTACTAAGAGTAGGAAATCACAACATACTTATTGACACTGGCCCCTCTTCGCGCCGTGGTTTCTTAGTCAATTCACTTAAAGATAAAGGTCTCGAAATTGATGACATCGATATCGTGATCCTGACGCACATGCATTGGGACCACTGTCAGAACACCGACCTGTTCACAAACGCCCGGGTGCTGGTAAATCCCACCGAGATTGACTACGCCCGTGCTCCCAATAAATGGGATTTGGCAGTAGCGGCTGGAATGGCCGATATGATGCGTAATATGAAAGTGGAAACTGTTTCGGAGGGTGACAAAATCGTGGACGGTGTTTCCATAATTGAGACCCCCGGACATACAAAGGGTCATATGAGCATATTGGCCGAGATTAACGGCGAGAATGTTCTGTTGGCCGGCGATGCCATGCCCGAAAGCGGTAGCATAGCCCGTGGACTGCCATACAACGTATTCTGGGACGTGGCTGACGCCCAAGAAAGTGTTGAAAAAATGGTTGCGGCTTCCAACGTATTCTATCCGGGACATGACCGTCCCTTCCGCGTCGAAGGCGACGAGATAAATTACCTTGAAGGCCCCGGAAATATCGAAGTCAGGAGCAGCACTGATGGCGGCGGCTCAGCTTCTTTAACTTTTTCCGTTTCAGCTAAGCGGGCTGTCAACATAGACATAGTACAAAAATAATTGCGCTAAGACTTGGCAATACGGCCTGGGGAAATAACAACCCCGGGCCGTTCTTTTTGATTACCACAGTAGTAGCCTTAAAACCATCTAATCTGATTGGAGAAACGGCTTAACATGCCTAATACCAAGACCTCAGTCGATCCAGCCCACACTCTGGCCGCCCATGTGATCAATACTTCTATAGGTGATGTTCCTTTTGCTAGTCTGACCGCCGCACGCTTGGATATCCTTGACACTTTCGGCGCAATGCTCGGGGGTAGCGGTGCACCAGGAATCGATCAACTAGTGAGAGTGACTAGGCGTTGGGGCGGTCTTGAAGAGGTTACATTGGCGGTGATTGGCGAAAAAATGCCAGCTCATCACGCGGCTCTAATAAATGCAGCCATGGGCCACGCCCTCGACTTCGATGACACTTATGACGAGGGTGGGAACGTACACCCCGGCACATCAGTACTTGCCGCCGGTTTGGCAATCAGCGAGTCAGTCGGTGGTATCTCAGGGGAGCAATTAGTCCTAGCGGTGACTTTGGGATTGGACGTCTCTTGTCGTCTAGGATTGGCCGCCCATGACGACCGCGGCTGGCACCGCACCGCCAGTTTTGGCATATTTGGCGCCACGGCTGCTGCCGGGAAACTCATCGGCCTCTCGGTCGAGCAAATGGTCCACGCCTTTGGTATTGCTTATAGCCAGGCGGCTGGGAACCGGCAATGTATAGTGGACGGCGCTTTGACCAAACGGTTCCAGGCAGGCCAGGCAGCTCACGGTGCGGTGCTGTCAGCGGTTCTGGCCAAAGAGGGTTTCACTGGTTCCGAAAACGTGTTCGCTGGCCGCTTTGGGTTCTTCCCTATGTACCAGCCTGATGGCTATGACCTTTCGATTATCGATAGAGACTTGGGAGAAGATTTTTTCGGTGACCGAATCAGCTTTAAACCTTATCCTTGTGTACGTCCCTCCCACGCTTACATTGATGCGGCCATTAAACTACACAGCGAACTTGACCTGAGACAGACACCAATGGAATCCGTGACGATTCGGATGAACCCTGAAACATTGGCTTCCAGATACAATATCTTTGAAGGCGTAACCAAACCCACCCAGCAGGTTGAAGCTCAATTTAGCGTGCCTTATCTGATTGGCTGTGCGCTGGCCTTAGGTAGAGTGGGAATTGCCCAGATTAATTGTTTTGACGACCCAAGCGTTCTGGCGGCTGCGGCTTTGGTAAATGCAGAAGACTGCCAAGGAGCTAAAAAAGGGTGGGCCGAGATTGAAGTCGTTTGTGTTGACGGACGGTTCGCCTCGGTGGAACTGGGTCCGGCTTCCGGTTCTCCGGAGAACCCACTGTCAATTGAACAATTAAATGATAAATTTAGGGATTGCGCCGCCCATGCTGCACACTCTGTTGATAAAACGGCCATAGAAAAAATGATGGCACTGATATTGAATTCAGACGGACTGGTCGATGCCGCGGATTTGATAAAGCTTTCTCTGTCATCAAACCCATTAAATTAAATGGGCACAAATTTTTAAAAATCCAACATTAATAATAATCACAACTTATAAGAGGTAAATTTGTCTACCGAACAAACCATCAAAGATGCGATCGATACACTGTTAAGAGCCCGTCCCGGATTCTGGAATCGATCCGCTTGCGGAGTAACTCGGTCGATGGGTCAGATTCCAGCTTTGATTGACCGAAACGCCTATTCGGCTGAGACTTCTCGAATTAGGATCTTGTTGGTAGGTGGGCTGTCCGGAATCGAGGCCGATGTGGACATGGCGCTCCACGCCCTAGAACTATTCGCCGGTGGCGGTGACGCCCTATCCTTACGAATCGCATTGAGCGCAGTTCCGTGCGCCAACCCGGACGGCCTTCGTCTGGGCGTCGCCCCTAGCAATGGGTCTGGAGGGAACCCTTCTGGTGTCTACCCCCCAGATGGGAAGTTCTACTATGACCCTGAAGACCCTGAGAAGCGTTATCTTTGGCGCTGGATTTGCTTCCAGGCGCCAGATCTTGTTCTAGAGCTTGAATCTGGCGAATCGGTGGAATGGGAGATAAACCAGGCGGCTCAATCCTTAGCTCCCGGATTGGCTGCTAAAACAATCTCCGGACAGCAGAGTCTCCTTTCCGCTCTGGGGACGGGCCAGCCAGACGGACTGGGTACGATTCCAGGTATTAAACTGACTGCCAGCGATGAGCAATTACCTCGGGAATTGAGTCGGTTATTCAGTATGCTAAGGCAGCTCGATGTGCTGACATCGTCACATGCGCGTCACGCACTAGACGCCCGCCGAAATCGCTCCAAAACAGAAATCGCCTCAGTACTGGCCAATGTGTATGGACGGACTTTTGAACCGGTTGTTTACACCCAAGGAGTACCTATTAGTGGCCGACTTAGACTCCATCAACTGGAGCCAGGTAGTGAAAATCCAGCAACGGATATCGTCCAGTTGGTCAAAGGTTTCACCGCAGGGGGTGTCCCCCCGGAAATAGTGCCATCTGCATTAGCCTCCCTGGTCTGGGCCGATGAGTTGTCTGAGGCCACCGGAGACTCGCGCTACAGCAGCTTGGTGATTGAAGCCGCGGACCGATTCGAATCGAGGGGAGATGGCAGCGCCCCCAAGCCGTGTGACCCTGATTTCCGAACAGAAGATATGTTCATGAGCAGTTCGATATTGGGTCGGGCTTTTAAACTGACCGGAGATACAAAATATGCCGATATTCTGGCTAATTTCATAATCAGCGGCAAGATTCAGCAGACTCATGGGCTCTTTTGGCATTGCCGTCAGGCAGCCTACTATTGGGGCCGAGGAAACGGGTTTGCCGCCATGGGCTTAGCCGAGACCTTAACTTACCTACAACCTGACCACTCGGACCGGCGTACTATCACCACTATGTATGTGCGACTCATGGACTCGCTGCGCAAGTTACAGCATCAATCCGGCATGCTGAATAACGTACTGGATATCCAAGGTTCCTACCTGGAGTTTACCGCCACTTGCATGATGGGGTACTCGATGGCTCGCGGAGTCCGTCTGGGCTTCCTATCCGACGATTTCAGGCCTGCAGTTGACTTGGCCTGGAATGGAGTCGCAGAAAGGTTGGATGACTTGGGCAATGTGGTCGATGGATGCGCCAGTACCGGAGTACAGAAGAACGTTCGTGAGTATTTAGACCGACCAGCCATTTTTGGCTTTGATGACCGTAGCGGAGGCATGGCTCTATGGTTTGCGGTTGAAATGGAGCGGTTAGATCGGGGAATCTGATTTGGGGAATTTGGTCGTTTAAAATGAGTTTGCTCTAAGACTATGGAGGCGCGCCGTGGCTCAGCCATTAACCTATAACTTCAACAGTGTGGCCCAAGAAGTAGTCTGTGCACCGGACGCCATAAGTGGTCTATCTGATGTACTTGATCGGCTTGGCTCGACAAGGGCTATGGTTACCTGTGGTCCGTCCATACTGGAAAAGTCTGATGTTATCAAAAGAGTGAGAGCTGCCCTAGGGGATAGGTTTGTCGGCCTGTTCTCTGGAGTTTTGCCACATTCACCGGTACATACTCTGGATGAAGCAATGCTACTGGCTGAGGATATAAAACCAGACGTGCTGGTTAGCGCGGGGGGAGGTAGCACTCATGACACCACAAAGGGTATCGCCACGTTACTCGGAGAAGGTGGTTCAATCCACGATCACCAGGTGATTTTTGAGCCTCCGGACAAAATTACCCATCCGAAACTTTCCAAAAAACGAGTACCAATAATCGCTATCCCAACCACTATGGGAGGAGCGGAACTGAGCCGTGGAGCGGGGTTTGTCGATAAAGATCTGGGGCGAAAGGTTCTGGTCGCCGATCCATCAACCATCCCTAGTGCAATCGTGATTGACGGGCAGGCTCTTGCAACCACTCCCATGGATATTCTGTTGTCGACGGCCATGGGTCAGATGCGAATTGCGGTGGAGACTATCTACTCCACCAGGCACAATCCCATATCGGATTCTATGGCATTGCATGCCATTTCCATGTTGATGGAATATCTTCCTAATTGTCCTGGTCTTGATTTGGACTGCTTGTTGAACACCAAAACAGCTGCGTCGCTAGCGTCACTGGCGGGTGTTGGAGGGCTGGGTCTCAATACCGCCACTGCCCACCACGTGGGAGGACTTTATGATGTGCCTCACGGCGACGCGAATGCAATCATGCTGCCACAGACCATGCGCTTTAATGCTGAGGCGTCTGCGGCGCGGCAGGCGTTGATTGCCGATGCCATGGGGGTTAATCGACCTGGAATGACCGATTTAGATGCAGCCTTAGCCGCAGCCGACGCTATGGAGAGATTACGGGAGTCCTTGGGACTTCCTGGTCGACTGCGCGACGTGGGTGTCCCGGAGGATGGTTTGGAACTGATAGCCGCCGCCACTCTGCATGACCGCGCGCTGGCAACCAACCCAACACCGGTGACCGATGCCGGTCCTATAATGACGGTGCTTCGGAGGTCATGGTAATCCCTATTCTTCAGACGGGTTCTGTTTTAAAACGACTAGACCTCCACAAATACGAAGGCGCTTACGATTGTATAGGATATGGATCCGCGTATCATCGCGTACGGTCTTCGTGTAAACGTGAGACAGGCCTGCTGTGTCACAGTGGTATCGTTTTACATCTATCCATAGGTGGCCGGTTATAGTTTTACAATGCCAATAGTTCGTCCAAACGTTTGTTGACCTTAATGGTTGGTCTAAACTGGATACACTTGCCATCGGGCTAATTGGCTGACTCGGAAGTCTCGCCAGCTTCGTCTGGGCGGTGTTGTTGATAAACGGTTACTCGGAGCGTTATTTCTAAGCGAAGAAATTTTTAATCAGACCGACGAATTCGTCAGTTTGTTCCATTTCGGGATGGTGTCCGCAGTTTGCGATTGTCTCGAGTTTCGCACCATTGATCGCCTGCTGATACAATTTTACGGTACTGGCCGGTACGACCGCATCTTGCTCACCCCAAACCAATAACGTCGGCAAATCTTGAAGCCTACCTAGCAGGTGGGGCAGCGCCGCATGGTACATGTAAGGACGCCAAGTGAGCCGCGCGGACTCCTCTCGGGCCACCTCCCACAGTTCTGCCATCTCAGGAGTAGGTTCATCCGGGCAGGTGGTCGCGTATTCGGGCGTCGCATCGCTGTTTAAGAAACCTTCTTCCAAATACTCCTTGGCGATAACCAAGAACATGTCGAAAATCTCACCGGACTCAGGCCTAATCCCTGTTGGTGCAACCAAGGCCATCTTGTTGAAGGTCTTAGGTGATTGACAAGCCATCTCTGCGGCGAGCCATCCTCCCAATGAGAATCCTAGGACGTTGACTCGTTCCAGGTTTAGTTCATCTAAAACCCGTAGATACCAACTTGCCAAATCACGGACGCTCATCACCCAATCTATTCGGTCGCTTATTCCGAATCCGGGTAGGGCTGGCATTTGGAGACTGAAATCTTGAGCCAAGGCTTCTGCGTATTTGAGTGGTTCAGTACGACCCATTTCGTCGTGTAGTACCAAAATAGGTTCGCCGCTGCCACCATTACGAATATGCAACGTGGCGTCGCCGATTTGAATCGTTTCGTCATGCCATGTAAGTGAGCCGGTGGACATTGCGTTGCTCCTACTTGTTCGTGTCTTTAGAGACTATCTGGTTTGCCAACCAATCTCTTGGTCAGATCGCATGCACTTTTATTGTTAGATTATTTAGGCCAATAAATTATCATCCGGCAACGTGTGACCCGTCAACGCGTGCTCCGTACTAAATATCTAAGTTCATTTGATTGGATTTTTCTAGGACTGCTTGGTTAAGCATTTCAACGTCGAGGACTTCCTTCCAATTTGACGACCAATTGAAAAAATATAATCTTGATGGCAGAATGGCCAAGCTCGACGCAGGAGACGTTGTTGGAAACGACTAAATTTCAATTCAGGAGGCCTCAAATGGCATCTATTAGACCAAACAAAGCAAAGCAGAAATTGCAGAACGGCGAAGTGGTTACTGTGATATCCGGGCTTCAGAGCAGCGACATCATAGATTTCTTGGGCCCGATTGGATTTGATGCCGCATGGATAGAATGCGAGCACGGTTCAGTGGACTGGGATTCCCTAGGAGATATGACCAGGGCCTGTGATCTGTGGGAAATGGCATCGATTACCCGAGTGAATTCCAACGACCCTGGCCTAATCACCCGTACTCTGGATCGAGGTTCAATGGGCATTGTGGTGCCTCACGTCAATTCTAAGGAATCCGCAGAGCAGGCCGCCCAATCTACCAAATACTCACCTTTGGGGTATCGTGGAATGTTCGGTGGACGTCAGTCGTTTGGGGTTGGAGATTATTTTCACCAGGCCAACGACCAAACAATGGTAATCGTGCTTCTCGAAGAAATAGAGGCCCTGGCGAATCTGGACGAAATTCTGACTGTTCCGGACATAGATGTCTTCTTCGTAGCTCCCTCAGACCTTTCCCAGACTATGGGGCACATTGGAAATGCCGGTCACCCTGACGTTCTCAAGGCTGTTGACGAGGCAATCTCCAAAATCACAGGTGCAGGAAAAGTTGCAGGCACTTTGGTCAACGACGGTAATGTTGAAGCGTATGCCCAGAAGGGAGTCCAGTTTCTGATGACTTCATGGAATTCCTGGGTTGCACAGGGCGGAACGGAGTTTGTTAAGAAAGCCGGAAACCCCAGGAAATAATCAAAGCTGTCTGGCTAATTAAACTAAATTGGGGTGTTTAAACTAAGTCGAGGGCGGAGGGTTTTCTTTATTAGAATGAAGCTCTCGCCCTGTTGTCTTTACGGGCATTAGAAGAACTGCACCTAGTATGAACAACACAGCGGCTCCGATAATCAAAACTTGGTAGCCAAAGTCGTCTGGTTGGTCAGGAATTTGGTTTAGCGCATCGATGCCAGGCCCCAGGAGCTTTGCTAATGCAGCACCGGAAATTGTCGCCAGGTTCACTATGCCGATGTGCAGTCCTGCTTGGCTTTCATCAGCAAGCTCATTGGCCAACGCCCAGTTCGCGCTCAACAAAACCCCAACGGATGCCCCAGTGACACTTGCGATGATTAGAACTTCGGTGGAGTCATTGGCAAAAAGTATCCACACCGAACTGAGTGCGGCTCCAATGGCCCCAGCCATCACCATTGGTTTCCTACCAACGCGATCTGAGAACCACCCGGAGATGTATACGGCCAAGCCCAGTGCGCCTGCAATCACCAGAACCATGCGGCCCATTGCTTCCGCCGGGTTGTCCAAACCGACTGAGTCCCTGAGGAAGAATAGTCCGTAGGTTTGGAAGGACGCGATGGCTGTAATCATTACCAAGCGAGAGATTAAAAACAATCCAAGCCGTGGGGTTAGTACTGATTTAAATGAAGACTCAATGTCGATTCTCTGGGTGTTTGATGGCACTCGAAGCTCGCGGACTGAAACCTGGACGGAGGTGATGGAGATTGCGAGAATCATGAGGAATGCAAGGATTCCAAGGGCGATCCACTGCCAGTCTAACGAACTACTAGTCTTACCTATCAGAGCGCCCGTGACGCCTATCATAACTGCTGCGCCGGCCGCGTCTGACATAATCTTGACCGATGAAGCCGTGCCAATGCGGTTTAATGGGATGCAGTCTCTAATAAGAGCCAACCCGGGGCCATAGGCAATGTTTATATTTGCTTGGATGAAGATCCAAACAGCGAACAGTACAGCATAATCGGGCGCTAAGCGCACGCCAATCAGACCCAACGCAGCGAAGACCGTCCCCCATAGTATGAACGGGACTCTTCGGCCGAGAGGAGACTGTGTTCGGTCGCTGATACGGCCGATTATTGGCTGAACCAAGGCAGCCATAACTAAGCCGCTGATTCCCAAGATGGCTAGGTAAGTATTTTTTAGATCATCTGGTGCGACCGTAAGTACGAAAACAGGAAGGACTACAGTGTCCATTGCCAGGATGAACCCGGTTATTCCAAAGCTAAAAGAGTTTAACTTTAGTAGGTCCCAATGGCTCCATTTTTCTACCCGCGCCCCTTGGGCCATCGTCCATGTCCACCTGATTAAGGTTTTACGCACCGGCTTGGACAACGTGCCATAATTACCCAGCCTTGTTGGTTGACCGGGGTCTATAATACATCAACTTTGACTACAGAAACCCCGAATGAACGTGCGCGTCGGATTGGTTTCAGGTTGGGGTTTTAACTGAACATAGGATAGTAAGACGACTATGAAAATTTGTTCACTGCTTCCCAGTGGGACGGAAATTTTATTTGCGTTGGGGCTTGGCGACCAACTTGCCGGGGTTTCGGATTTGTGTGATTTTCCCATTGAGGCTAGTTCCAAGCGAGTGGTCAGCCGAAGTAAAGTCGACCCTTCTGTGCTGTCCAGTGAAGAAGTGGAAGTGGCGATACTAAATTTGCTGGCGAGTGGCGAGAATACTTACGACCTGGACCAAGAATGGCTGAGTAAAGAATCTCCAGATGTGATCTTGACTCAAGACCTGTGCCATGTCTGTGAAGTTGACGCCGGGCAAGTCACTGGCGTG
>Ga0114933_10005445_pt1 | contig 11584 bp, 8 predicted proteins | sample 4SBtaG_FD_89691 | JGI IMG/M metagenome (GOLD analysis project Ga0114933, IMG submission 89691) | Deep subsurface microbial communities from Kolumbo volcano to uncover new lineages of life (NeLLi) - 4SBTROV12_W25 metaG | ecosystem: Environmental > Aquatic > Marine > Volcanic | place: Kolumbo... | reverse complement strand
GACGCCCTTGTCGGTCTCCACGGTGGCGTGGACGATGGCGAGGTCGGAGTACTCGTTGGGGGAGCGCACGAGCTCGGTGATGATGCGCCGGAGGCCCTGCTCGTGGGCGGTGGCGAGCAGGCCGGCGTAGGTCGCGACCTCCTTGTGGTCGACGATGTTGCCGTTGCGGTCCTTGATGGGGATCCGCGTGGTCAGGGGGGTGGACATGGATCTGCTCCTCGCCCCGAAGTGATCGGGGACGCGGTCAGGGGCCTGGGGGCCAGTTCAGCGGAGGAGACGAGAGAGTCCCGGTCCTCCGAAGGGCTTATGCGGGCGTTTGTCGCGGGCTTTCAGCACGCCCTCATTGGGGGTGTGGCGAGCGACCGAAGCGGGCCACTCGACCTACCTCCGTGGCGGCACCGCGGCCCCGCCCGAGAACCCGCCCCATGCCATTTGTGCCCTCAAGAGGTGTAGGCTACTCGAACTCATTCACGAGGATGGGGAGCAACGAAAGGTGAAGCACAACGGGAAGACAGCGAAGCCGCGAGCCCGAGAGTTGCGCTTCGTCGATCTGTGCGCCGGCCTTGGCGGGTTCCACTTGGCGCTGACCAAGGCTCAGCGGGCCCCTGCCCGGCGGACGCGGAGGCTCTTGGAACGCCAGTGGACTTTCCGGTGCGTCATGGCCGCTGACATCCTCCCCAGACTCCGCGAATCCTACGTCCAGAACTTCCCGGAGATCGCCGAGGAGTATCGCACCCTGTACCCGCCGGAGGACTGTCTGGAGGCGGGACTCGACGATCTCTACGACGAGGCGGGACGGCTTGTTCGCATTCACGGCGACCTCGCCACTCTCGTGGATGCCAAGGAAGGCACGCTACGTACCTGGGCAGGCTCGAACGAGCCCATCGTGCCGGAGCACGAATTGCTGTGCGCGGGATTCCCGTGTCAGCCGTTCTCGAAATCCGGCGCCCAAATGGGCTTCGAGGACTTGAATGGCACGGTCTTTAGGATGCTTGCGGTCATTCTCAAGGAGCGCCAGCCGCCGTTCGTGTTCCTCGAGAACGTGGGGAACTTTGAACGGCACGACAAGGGCAACACCTGGAGGGTGGTGCGCCAGATCCTCGACGGGTTGGGCTACTCGGTGCGTGCCACCACGACCGTTGGCGGCGAGGATGGTGGGCTCGGGCTGCTGTCGCCGCACCACCTCGGCCTCCCCCAGCATCGTGAACGCTTCTTCATCGTCGGCCAGCACAAGGTGAAAGCCGGCCCATTCCAGGAAGGACGGTATCCATTCCCAAAGTCCTACCGAATGGGGAAGCAACCGGACCGAGCGCTGGCCAAGCTGGAGAGAGACTCGCGGGGCCGGCTACTCACCATCATCAACCGCAGCGCCAGCCAGGCACCGCGAGACGAGCTTGAAGCTGCTCAGGTGTCTTCGGAGCGGGCCCAATGTGTTGACCACTGGCGGAAGCTGCTCCTCAAGATCGATCAGCATGACAGCCGTTGCGCGGCAGGCCAGGAAATTCGCCCGCTGCCTTCGTTCCCAATCTGGGGCTTTGAGCTCGATCCCTGGCATCACTACCCCTACGAGAGGAACCCCAAGGACTTGGCGGCAGACCCCGCGGCGCTCGCCAACTTCCGGCGGGGATGGCTACGGAAACTCCGATCCCACCTCGGCCCGGACCTGGCGCCCAGGGGCGTCAGGAGCTTCCTGAACAGCGGTAGGCAGATTGATGTTGCTCGATGGGCCGATAGCTGGCCAGGCTATGCTCGCGAACGAGCCTCCTGGCCGAGTTGGAAGCGCCGATTCATCGAGCAGAATCGAGTTTGGTCGCAGCTTCTCTGGGGTCGGCTCGACAGGGCATGGCTACGAGGGTGGCTGGACGAACTCTTCTCTGAGTTCCCGTCCGCATCCCATCACAAGCTCGAATGGAATTGTCAGGGAGAGGATGTCGAGCTTTGGCAGCACATCCTCCAGTTCAGGCCTTCGGGGCTTCGGGTCAAGCGCTTCCGGCACATCCCTGCCCTGGTCGCGATGACCACCACCCAGATTCCCATTATCCCGGTGCGGAACAACGGACGCCACCCGCCAGCCAGGCATCTGCTGGCCAGCGAAGCACTGGCACTACAGGGATTCCCGCGGACATGGAACAGACCCGCAGCCAAGGGTCCGACCTTCGAGGCGCTTGGCAACGCGGTCCACGTCGGTCTCGCCAAGGCCATCGTGCTGGCGTGGCTGTTCGAGGACGGTGGTCCGTACGACGCCCAGGGGAATCCTCTTTCGCCCCGCGAGGCCGACAGCAAGCGTGTTGAAGTTGGCCGGCTGTTCGACGATGAGGCCCAGGTCACGATCCCATTCCTCTCTGCGCCGCAGCCCTGCAATGAGCTCGGGGCATCCTGATGCCTGGCAACTCCCGACGCACCGGCAAGACCGAAGCAGCGCGGCAGATCGCCGACCTCGTCGGCGTTGGCGCACCGGGTTCCTCGGGCGGGACCATTCCCGCGTCCTGGCTTCGGTCAGTCATCGAGAAGCTCCACGGCCAGGGGTCCGCTGACGGAGCGTCAGGCAAGCGAGCGTTGATGCGCCTTGCGATCGTCTTGACCGGCGGCGATTGGAATGACGAGATGGTGGTAACGCCGGGATCGACCATCACCGGCGAAGCCCTGTGGATGCTGCACGACCTGATTGCAGAGCGCGAAGAGCTTGCACCACCCGTCGAGCCCGCAAGCGATGGAGAAGGCGGCCTCACCGTCCCGATCCGTCCCAAAGTCGGCATGTACTCCGCATTCGCTCGACTCAACTACAAGCCGTGGTACGCCATCGCCGAATTCGTGGACAACGCCCTGCAGAGTTTCCTCGCAGGTCGAGGCAGCCTCATGGAGGCCGGTGTAACAACGCTTAGGGTTGAGGTCCGCATCGAGAACGACCTGATCCGCGTGAGCGACGACGCGGGCGGCATCGCGCTCAACGACATGGACCGGGCCTTCGCCCCTGCTCTACCACCTCCAGATCGCTCGGGGCTGTCCGAGTTCGGCATTGGCATGAAGGCTGCCGCTTGCTGGTTCGCAAACCGTTGGCTGGTCCGCACAAGTGCGCTTGGTGACCCGTTTGAGCGCGAAGTCGTGTTCGACGTTCCAGAGATCGTCGCGCGTGGGACGGAGCAGTTGCGGGTTCAGCAGCGCACCGCCAGCGTCACCGACCACTTCACCGTGATCGAGCTGACGGACCTCCGTGTACAGCCCAAGGGCAGGACGGTCGGGAAGATCCGCGAGCACCTGGCCAGCATCTATCGAGAATTCATCAGGCGTGGCGACCTTGAACTTTACTTCGTGACGCATTCGATCTCAGAACACCTGTCGCACTCCGAGCCGGTTCTGCTTCGAGCGCCGTTCTTCAGTACACCCGACGCGGACCCTGTCGAATGGCGCAAGGACCTGGAGATGGATGTCGGGGAAGGACAGCGCGTCTGGGGCTGGGCCGGGCTGTTGGCCACCGCCAGCACGACTCGCGCCGGCTTCGCTGTGCTTCGCCGGGACCGCCTCATTGAGGGGAGCGCCGACGAAACCTGGCGCCCAGGACGGATCTTCCGCACGCCCAACACCTACACCTACCAGCGCCTGGTCGGCGAGCTTCAGGTCGAGGGCTTCAACGTCAGCCACACCAAAGACGGCATCCAGTGGGGAGAGGTCGAAGACGAGGTCCTTGACCTCCTCTACGACCTCATCGATAGCGATGACCTTCCGCTCATTCGTCAGGCCGAAGGTCACCGCGTGCGCAAGAAGGCCCGGGACATCAAGCCTGGTTTCGGACAGTCCGCCGTTGACACTACCGGCGAGGCCCTCTCGCAGCGCGCTGAGCCGGTCATCCAGGGCCAAATTGAGAGCCCCGCAGAGGATCCACCGAGAGAGCCCCCGCTGGAACCTCCTGACGCCATCACGGCTGAGCGGGTTGTCCGCATCCGGCCCCGCGACGACCACCGTGTCTGGAACGTCACCATCCAGGTCGTCCGGGATCGCTCGGAGGACTGGTACACGTGCCGAGCTCCCGAGAGGATGGATGACGACGAGGACGGCCAGGAGACCTGGAGCATGGTGATCCGACTGAACCTGGACCACCCGTTCAGCGAGCTGTTCGTCAACGAGAGTGAGGCGGTTCTGACCCCGATCGTCCGAATCGCGGCTGGCCTTGGCCTTGCCGAGACGACGGCGCGAGAGGCTGGAACTCCGCATGCGGGACGTGTCCGTCGACACTTCAACGATCTGTTGCGATATGCCCTGTCCCGTGAGGGGGAGAACCACCATGAGTAGCGACGAGAGGGTCACCTTCCTGGGCGGAAATCAGCTCGCAGACGCACTGTGGACGCCCGTGCCTGGGCGTTCGGTCGAGGAACTCGGTAGAACATTGCAGGATGAAGGAGAGATTGACGCGAGCGCCTTTGATTCGATCACCGATGCCGCCGTGCGCGTCCTCGCGCAGGCTGCCCCGCCCGAAGGCGACCGCGCACGAAGGACCGGCTTGGTCGTGGGCTACGTCCAGAGCGGCAAGACGCTTTCAATGACGACTGTGGCGGCCCTCGCGCGCGACAACGGGTACCGTATCGTGATCGTGTTCGCAGGCGTCACAAGCATCCTCCTGAGCCAGACCAGGGCGAGGTTCCAACAGCACTTACAACCCGCGGGCCAGTACCCCAAGCAGTGGCGGATCTTGGACTACGAGCGACCCGCGCACCTTCGCGCCAAGTCTCATGAGCTTCAGAATCTGGTCGCCACGTGGAGGAACGCCGGGATCTCTGACCATCGGAAACCCGCCCTGTTGTTGTCGGTGATGAAGAACTACCGACACTTGAATGCGCTGGCGCAGCTGCTGGGCGCCGCCGACCTCACCGGGATTCCAGTCCTCGTCATCGACGACGAGGCCGACCAGGCGGGACTGAACACGACTCCGAAAAAGGCGCAGGCATCGAGCACGCATAGGCACATTGCCGCCGTGAGGCGCCAGCTTCCACATCACACGTATCTGCAGTACACCGCGACGCCCCAGGCTCCCCTCCTCATCAGCCTCATCGACATGTTGTCACCCGAGTTCGCGGAGGTGCTTGAAGCCGGGTCTGGATACACCGGCGGGGATGCATTCTTCAGGGGCAACCCCGGTCTTGTTTCTTCGCTGCCTGGCGACGAGTTGTTCAAGCCTGGCGATCCCCCCACCTCTCCTCCTGCAGGCCTCATTCGAGCGCTGCAACAGTTCTTCGTCGCCGCCGGGGCATTCGGCGTGGAGCGGCTGAATGGCCAACGCCAAGCCAGCGGTCCTTGGTCCATGCTCGTCCACCCCTCACAGCGGCAGGCGGACCACGGCGCCTACCTGCGCTGGATTCAGCAGATCCAGAAACAGTGGAGGAAGGACCTGGAGCTCTCCGGCTCGGACCCCGACAAGGCCGCGCTGGTTCTGGAATTCCGGGACGCCTACGACGAACTCGCCACGACGGACGCGGCGCTCCCGCCCTTCGCCGACATCCTCGGGGAGCTCCCGAGCCTGATCGCAGTCGAGACGGTCATCACCGAGCTGAACTCTGCCCACGGGAACGAAGTCCCCTGGAAGAACGCCTTCGCCCATGTGCTGGTGGGTGGAGAGAAGCTGAACCGTGGCTTCACGGTAAAGGGGCTGACAACAACCTACATGCCTCGCGGAGCCGGGGGTTGGAATGCGGACACCATCCAGCAGCGAGCTCGCTTCTTTGGCTACAAGGCTGGCTATCTCGGTCGTTGCCGAGTTCACCTCCACCCCCATGTCCGGACGGCGTATCGAGACTACGTCGAGCACGAGGGCCACGTCCGACGCAAGCTTTCGGAGTTCCGAGGCCGGCCCTTGGTCGAGTGGAAGAGGGCGTTCTTCATGGACGGAGCGATGCGCCCCACAAGGGCCAACGTGCTGAGCGACCCGTACTACAAGGTCCGGCAACGCCAGCAGTGGTTCATCCAGCTGTCCCCACACGATGAGGCCATTCGCGACAGCAACCGAGGCATCGCAACGGCACTGATCGGGGGCCTCCACTTCACCTCGTATTCTACGGAGGGCCGCCATTTGACGGCGTTGGTGCCGGTGGCCGAGCTCCTGGGCAGGCTTCTGGTCCCTTTCGCCGTCGTTGGCAACCACGACATTCGCTGGATGTATGCAGTGCGCGTGTGGCTCGACGCACTCCACGAAGACGACCCGTCGGCCACGGCTCGCATCGTGCTGATGGATGGTGGGCGTGGCGATGAGTCGGCCCGTACCCGTCGGCGCACGGCGGAGTCTGGCCTCATCAAGCAACTCCCTCAGGGCGCGGACCCCCCCAGCGGGTACCCAGGCGACCGGGAGGTCACGGATTCGAACCGAGTCACGGTGCAGATTCACCGACTCCGGGTGGTTGAGGATGGCCAGACCCATCAAGATGTGTACGCGCTGGCTGTGCGCATTCCCCGCAGCCTGTCATCCGTGCTTGTGCAGCCGGGCTCGGCGTGACGCCGTCGGAACTGGAATCGCTGTTCTCGGAGCTGGCGGTGCCGTCGGCAGGGAGCCTTACGGCGCGGCCGCTTGAGTTCGGAGCCGGACGATATCGGGTTGCGCGCCAGGGTGACGGAGCGCCGGCCTTGCTCGTCCACATTGACGAGATCAGCGAGCCTCCAAGCGGAGAGCAGCTTGCGAACCTGAGCTACCTGCCCCGAGCGCGTTTGCGTGTTGAGAGTGCCGGGGGCGGCATCGAGGAGGCCGTCTACTCCGTCTTGACTTGCCGGTCGCCGGACACGGAGCTTCGCCACTACTTCTTCCGCGTCTTGGCCGCTCTCCTTGACGAGTTGGGCGCGTCTCCAAGCGTCGCGGCGATCGACGGCGCGCTAGCGAGGCTTCTCGAGCTGTTCCGGGCCCTTGAACAACCAGGCAGTCGGTCTGTCCAGGGGCTTTGGGCCGAGCTTCTGGTGATTAAGCTCAGCCCCGATCCTGCGCTCGGAGTAGCCGCTTGGCACGCCGAACCCGAAGCCGTCCACGACTTCGCAGCCGGAAGTGATCGACTCGAAGTGAAGGGCACGATGCGGACAATCCGGCAGCACCATTTCCGCTTGGAGCAGCTCGCACCGACTCCGGAAGGGAGGCTTCTGGTGGCATCCCTCATGCTCACTCGGACCGAGGGAGGCCTGACTGTGCCCGAGTTGGTGCAACACGTGTCCGCCCTCCTGCCCGACGCGACGGAGCATCGAGCACGCCTGGAGGCAGTGGTCGCCGCGTCGCTGGGGAGTGACTGGCGTCTCGTGTCCGGGGTCGGGTTCGATGAGCAAGCCGCTCAGGCGTCGCTGCGGTTCTACGAGAGCACCGAGGTCCCTTCGGTCGATCCGAACACCCCGCTAGGCGTTTCCGAGGTTCGATTCTTGGTCGACCTGAGCGCTATCCCGCAGCCCAAAGGCGATCTGAGGGGTACCAGCCAGCTCTTTCACGCCATGCTTCCGAGTCCAGCCGGGGATCCGGGCGTGTGACAATACCGACACTCCGACTTCATGTCTGTGAGTTCAACAAGAGAACAGGAGGACGTCGTGCCACAAGCCCTGAATGAACAAGGCGCCACGCTGATGCACCGCGCAATCGAGATCATGGAGGCCGCCCTCAGAGAGCATCCGGCGGGCCTGACCGCGTCCGAGGCTGGTCGGCTGACAGGCCTCTACCTCGAGGTCCCGGCCCAGCGGGGCTACATCGCGTGGACCATTCTCCAGCACCTGTTGGACGAGAAGCGAGTCATCAAGGATGGCCGCCGCTACCGGCTCCCGTAGTCTCCATTCTGGAGCCGTATCAGATGGCGGCCTCGGCGAGTTCATCAAAGGCCTCGGCTACCCATTGCTCCACCGCCGCCTTGGACTCAGCCTTGAGCCCTTCCAAGACGCCTGGAACGGCGAATAGACGCGATCTGTCGAGAAGCACCAGCACCGAGTTCGAGACTTGAACTTCGTATTCGGTGTTGCTCAGGGAGAAGGGAATCGAGAACGCCCTCAGCGGCACTGACTTGAACTGGATGATCCTCCTCCAGACGTCGAGAGATGGCGTCAGCAGCTTGTGTCCTCGCCAGTTCGCACCGCTAGCGCATTGAACGAATAGTGACGGGTAGGCGCCCCGCAGATCAGGGTATTTGTTGGCGCAGACGAGGTCTACACCGGCGTCCTTTCGTTGGCCAAGCACCTCAATTACGTGGTCGTTGCCGTCGAATTCGTCGAGGAAGAGCTGGATCTCAAGTACCAGTTCGTCGAACGGAGGGTTTCCCTCGGAGTCTTTGGTTTGCCAGCCTGTGGTGTGGACGCTCCAACCTTGGGCCTGCAGCGAACTCGCCGTGATCTCCTCGAAGAGCCATCCTTGAATGTTGTAGTCAGGCCTTGGATCAGCCTCTTCATTCTTCTCTCTGTACTGCGGCAGCAGGGAAAGGAGGACACACAGCGCGTACGCAGAGAGCGCGGACCAGCCATCTCGGGCATCCGGAAAGTCAGCACTGCTCTTTGTCAATGTCATTGGGGTACAGTCACCCATGCGCTTCGAGCGCGCCTTGAGCACTTGCCAGACATCGTCGACAAACTCGGAGCAGAAGTCCTGCTCTCGATAGATCTGGTGCTCTATGAGGCAGTCGATGACGTCTGATTGGCTTACAGGCTCGCCTTCATTGATCGCGGACGCTTCAACCCAGTCGGCAACCGTGTTGAGGCTGCAGTTGTGCTTCCTGACGGACCGGGCCAGCCCTCTTCTAGGCAGAGCGATCATGGCGGGTCGCCCAGTGCCTCCCTCAGGTAGGCCATCGCGGCCTCGAAGTGCTTGGAGACCTCGAGTGAGTCCTTGGCTACTCTAACTGCCGCTGGTTCGATGAGCTCGTCTTCTGCATGATGATGGATGATGGCGATTGCGTCTTCAAGCGCGTCTGCCGCCGTGTCCAGCGTGTCCCTGACGTCTCGTGCCTCAGCACCGGCTGAACGGTACGCCGCCTCGAAGGTGGGACGTTGCGCGCGTCGTAGGTAGGCAACCGCGTCCGCGCTCCCCAGAATCTCCCCGAACTTCGTGATGTCCCGGCTCTCTCGGACTAGCTTTTCTTGAGCGGACGACCCGAACAGCCACGTCGAAAACTCTCGGAGGGCATCGAGTCGCTCATCGGGGACTGGGGTCTGAGCTTGAGGCGGTTGCGCTCGAATATCTACGCCAAGGAAGCTCTGTGCACCGCTGGTCCGCAGTGCGACGAAGAGGAGGGAGAAGCTCTCCTCAACCAACGCGAGGTCCTCAACGTCCAGCAGTGCCTCGAGCTGTCGTAATACTCGGTACGCAATGTACTGGCGCCTGACGATGTGAGCCTTCGAGCCAATCGAGGTCGCAATGTCGGCATAAGTGTGACCCTCATGCTCAACTAGCTGAGCGACGAATTCAGCCTTCTCGGCTGGCTTCCACTGTTTGATGCCGGTCACGTGTCGGAATCCGAGGTAGTTTGCGATGTCTTGGCGCGTGTCCGCCACCATGTACGGCAGCTCTCGGAGGCTTGCGATGACCTCAGGGTCGGCCTCCTCCACTCGCTCCCTCCACCGTCTCGAACGAGGCTCGCCGTCCGCGGCAGCCAGAATGAGCTTGACGGCAGCGAGGCGTCTGTTGCCTTCCACCACGATAAGGTCGTCGCCCGCACGAGGGCCGGGGTACAAGGGTTCACGGACGACCAGTAGTGCCTCCTGCGGCCAGAATCCATCCCGTAGCATGGAGGCCGCCACCTCTTCGAGCGTCCAGTCCTCGAGTTCAGCCTGGATGGCGGGCTGGTCTGGTTGGTCTGCTCGAAGTCGCCGGTCGAGACGTGGGTTCTTAGGGTCCAACCGGAGGTCGGCGGTGGAGGCCACATGGATGATCGGCTGAACGGGCATGACTGCATGGTATCGGGTGCGTGGCTCAGGCTCGCCCCATACGGCCCGCTGTCGGTCTCACGTGCTGCAATGAGTACCCGACGCTCCCGTGCGGTTGAATGGGTGCGGCGAGGCCAGCTGACAGGCGAGCAGGCGCCCATCGAGCCTGTTGGCCGCCTGAATAAGCGGCGCTCTCCGCTGCACCCAAGAGAGTCTACCGGGGCGGTGAGGCTAGGGCGGTAGGATGCGCGGATGATGGCCCTCCCTGATCCCCTTGGTCCCCGACTGATAGCGATGCTCATGGTCTTGCCCGGCTGCGGGGACGGTGGGGCAGTGAGTGAGGACAGCGGGGGCGACCTCCCTCCGCCCAGCTACCCCCTGACCCTCAGCTTCCACTACGGCCTCACTTGGACGGTGCTCAATTCGCGCCCCTGCTCTCGTCTCTCCGAGCACCTGGACATCGGCGAGGAGTCCAGCTCGACCTACGGGTACGACGGCGATCGGCTGGTCCACACCCTCTCGGTGGATGACTCGGGGGACACCATCTTCGAGAGCGAACTGCGGTACGACAGCGCCGGATTGCTGCAAGATGAGGACGTCTTCCGGGTGACAGGTTCCGTTGACGGTGAGCCGACCCATGAGACATTCACCCGGGCCTACTTCTGGGAAGGGGGCCGGCTGGCTCGGCTCCAGAGCGGGGACGACTACGAGTTGGAGTACGGCTACGATGCGGGTGGTGAGCTCACCGAGCTGTTGAAGTTCGATGCCTCCGGGAGCCTCGCTACGGTCACAAGCTTCACGTACTGGTCCCCGGGAGTCCTGCGCCGAGTGGATGCGGACTCTGAGGCTGATGGCAGCATCAATTACCGCTACTCCTTCGACCTCGATGATGGCGGAGTGCCCTACCGCCTGGTTTACGAGAGCCTCGACAGCGGTGGCGAGTTGACATGGTTCTACGTCTTCCAAGGCGACGACCTGGTCACCGTGGAGGAGGCCTTCAGGGGTGGCTCTAAGACCGATGCCATGTACGAGAACGACTACGGCTACACCATCGAGGACCGGACCACCTATGAGTACGGCACCTGCGGGGCGTCCTGGTAGTCCGCCCTGACTTCCTCCCACAGGATGAGGACGGCCGGACGCGGTTCCCGAAGCCCGAGGGAGGTTCCCCGACGCCGAGGAACCGCCCATCCAGCAGTCGGGAGGCGAGCAGCTCCCCGAGTCGGATCACCAACTCGGGGGCCTGGGCCTCGAGGTGGTCGTGCACCCCGCGGAACTCCTCGGGAGACCGCTTCATCGCTTCATCAGCGTGCGCACGTCCTCCTGGTCGCGTGTTCGGAAGGCCGAGAACTTCATCAGGACGAGACATCTGGGGGAGGTGACGAGGATGCTCTTTGGAGGCGGCAGAGGCCAGGCGGCTTCAAGGCGTCATCCGCCAGGATTCGACCAGGGTGTCTCGCTGCGGCTCACCTCGCCCGCGTTGTTGCGCGTTGTTGCGTGGCACGCCACTCAGGTCAAGCGAGGGAGGGGTCCGAGGATGTGCCCACTTCCTCGGTACCTGTGCCCACTACCGACACAAACACCTGGAATCACAAGACTCTCGAAGTACCACCAGCAGTATCTGGCGAAGAACCCGGGGGGGTACTGCGGGCTGGGGGGGACCGGCGTTGCATGCCCGGTCTCGCCGACCGGACTGGAGACCGTCTGACCAGAAGTGGGCACAGATTCG
>Ga0114933_10005444_pt1 | contig 11585 bp, 8 predicted proteins | sample 4SBtaG_FD_89691 | JGI IMG/M metagenome (GOLD analysis project Ga0114933, IMG submission 89691) | Deep subsurface microbial communities from Kolumbo volcano to uncover new lineages of life (NeLLi) - 4SBTROV12_W25 metaG | ecosystem: Environmental > Aquatic > Marine > Volcanic | place: Kolumbo... | reverse complement strand
TTTGATTTATTTGACCTTCTGGCAATTTCGCTAATTTTTTTATTAGGGGGAATTGTTAAGGGAGGCGTCGGCTTGGGATTGCCGTCTATTAGCATAGCGCTAATGGCGTTGTGGTTACCATTTGACCAGGCAATGGGAATATTAATTCTGCCTGTAGTGATCACTAATATTTGGCAAGCATTTTACGGTTCAGCACTTCTTCTCATCGTTAAACGGCTTTGGGTATTATTGATTGGGCTATTCGTCGGAGCAATTATATCAGCAAGCTTTGCCATTAATTCAGACTCAACAGCCGCCGTAGCTCTACTAGGTTTAGTGTGCATTATTTATGCCGGGCTTAATCTTAGCGGCATCCGTTTCACCGTCTCTGTAAAAAAGGAAACAATCTTAAATCCTATTATTGGAATTTCCACAGGTTTGATCACCGGCGCTACCGCGTTCTTTGTGATACCGGCTGTACCCTATCTCCAATCTCTCAATTTTGGAAAGTCGGTTCTTGGGCTAAAAAACAAAAAGATTAAAGGTACAGTCGCTAAAGATGAGAAAATGATGAAGGACGCTTTAATTCAATCTTTTGCCCTAACTGTTTTAGTAGGCACGGGAGGAATGACTTTGGGTATGGGGGTTCGTGGGGCTATTCCATTCTCCATCATTATTCTTGGCAGCTATACAACGTTAATTGCAATCGCTGGCATGATAATTGGAAGAGCAATTCGCAATAAGTTGTCACTAGAAGTCTTTAGACGTTTAATTTCAATAACTTTGCTCGGGTTGGGTAGTTTAATGGTTATTAGATACATCTTTTAAGTTTTTGCAGAAGTAGAGCAAAAACCAAAAAGACTAAAACAAAAATTAAGAAACACTCCATGTTAATGAAACTAAAATTTACAAATAGATCTTTTTAAAATTTTAAAAAAGACCCCTCAAGTACCCTATTGAGTGACTGGGTCTTGTTTTACTATTTGTTTCCTTTCGGGTAACCGTGTCACTAGATTGTGCGGTTAGACTATTTCTGATGAAAAATTTACTATACTAAACGACCACGGCATAAGTAATTTAGACCACTGTGAAATGATGAAAGAATGCAACTTTAATTTTAAAAATACGTACTCAAGTCTAGGAGAAGTATTTTATACTCATCTCAAGCCGGTCCCTGTAGCAATGCCAGAATTGGTTATATTTAATGAAGATCTTGCCGCATCAATTGACCTAGATTTTTTATCCATTATAGACCAAGACAAAGCAGCTTTATTCTCAGGCAATTACCTACCCAAAGGGGCGGAACCACTATCACAGGCCTATGCCGGGCATCAATTTGGCCATCTTTCCATACTTGGCGATGGTAGAGCACACCTTCTGGGTGAACATGTAACAGCAGAGGCTCAAAAATTCGATATACAATTAAAAGGCTCCGGGCGAACCCCATACTCACGTAGTGGTGACGGGAGAGCTGTCCTTGGGCCCATGCTACGTGAGTATATTATTTCCGAGGCGATGCATGCTCTGGGTATATCAACTACACGCTCACTGGCTGTCGTCTCATCAGGCGATAAAGTTATTCGCGAAACGCCGCTCCCTGGCGCTATTTTAACGCGAGTGGCCGCTTCGCACATCCGCGTGGGAACATTTGAATTTGCTGCAATTCAGCAAGATAGAAAATTACTACAAATGCTACTCGACTATACAGTCGATCGTCATCAACCAGCATTGAACGACGCTGAAAACAAGGCACTTGGCCTATTACAAAAGGTCATAGAACTACAAGCTGATTTAGTTGTGCAGTGGATGAGAGTTGGATTTATCCACGGCGTCATGAATACGGATAATATGACGCTATCTGGAGAAACTATAGATTATGGTCCCTGCGCCTTTATGGATGCCTATGACCCGAATACGGTGTTTAGTTCGATTGATAGGATGGGCCGTTACGCGTTTGCTAATCAGCCGCAAATTGCTCAATGGAATATAGCAAGATTAGCCGAAGCACTCCTGCCTTTGATTGACCCTGACCTTGAAAAATCCGTTGAACTAGCAGAACAAGAAATAAATAAGTTTTCAAACCTATACAAAGCGAAATCGCTCAACATGATGCGTGCTAAATTGGGGCTTTTCGGAGCAAAAAAGAGTGATGAAAAACTTGTAAGTGATTTACTTGATTTGATGCACAAAAATAACGCGGATTACACTAACACCTTTCGTGACTTAGCTGACCCGGACGAGATGACTGACGAAATTTATAAGAAAAAAGTATTTGTAGAATGGAACAAACGTTGGAGGGCACGGCAAGAGCAGAATAAAATGCCAGTAAAATCGGCATTGAGTCTAATGGAGAAGACAAATCCAGCAGTAATTCCTCGCAATCATAACGTTGAGATGGTGTTAGATTCTGCTCACGAAGGCAATCTGGATCCACTGCATAACTTGCTACGAATAATCAAAAAACCCTACAAACGTGGTCCACACTTGCAAGACTACCAATCGCCACCCAATCCGAGTGAACGTGTATATCAAACTTTCTGCGGAACATGAACAAACCTAATTGTTATTGACGAGCTACGCCTGGATAAAGCCCGTAATTTAAGACGAGTATACCCGATTAGACCCGATTGCCTTTTTTCGCTCAAATAGCAGTTTCTTGAAAACCGCCTCATCCTTTTTTCTATAATTTTTTTCAGTAGGTTAATGGTGCGCCCGGCAGGATTTGAACCTGCGACCAATTGATTAAAAGTCAACTGCTCTACCGGGCTGAGCTACGGGCGCCCGATTAATAACCGTTTAAAACTTCAGCGGCGGCGCACAATATGTGGGGCACCGGACCTGGTCAATAGAAAGCTCGAAAAATCACTACCTTTTCTTAACCTTAGATTCCAATTGTTCTCGAACTCGGGGCGAGACAAATTGCCCGACGTCCCCGCCAAGAACTGATATTTCCTTTACTAATCTGGAGGCTATAAATTGATGCCGATCGGAAGCCATCAGGCAGACGGTTTCAACATCAGGGGCTAACTTGGCATTCATACTGGCCATTTGAAATTCATAATCAAAATCAGATACAGCTCGTAAACCGCGAATAATAACGCTAGCGCCATTATTTTGTGCAAAGTCGACTAAAAGCTTATCGAAACCAAGGACTTCTATCCTTTGCCCCACCTCACCCATATCCAGGGCTTCCAGCTTAACCATTTCAAGGCGTTCTTCCAAGGTGAATAGGGGGGCTTTGCTTGTGTTGATTGCCACCCCAACGACAAGCTTGTCCAACATTCTCGCTGCTCGTTGAATTACGTCTGTGTGTCCATTTGTAATAGGATCGAAGGTACCGGGATAAATTCCAACCAAAGGATCAGACATTTTCTTCTCCATCTGTTTGAATTTTGTCGTTTGGGCTTGCGCTTTCTTCAATTTCAGAATCAGAGGTCGAGGCGGATTTTATTTCATCTGTTATCTCGTTATCGTCATTTTCTTCATCGTTTTCGACTTCGGGCAACCGGCTGACAGAAACGACATGTTCTTTGTCTGCCACGCGAAATACAATTACGCCTCGCGTCGATCGACCGGCAATCCGAATTTCATTGATGCCGGTTCGGATCATCTGGCCGTTATCAGTAACTAATACCAGTTGATCCTGATCCATTACGGGAAATGAGGCTACAACAGTATTATCTTTGACCGAGAGATCAATATTAGCTATGCCCTGACCGCCTCTTTTACGAACAGTATATTCATATGATGAGGTTCGTTTCCCGTAGCCGTTGGCTGCAAGCGTTAGAATAAATTGATCCATCTCGACCATTTCGGCATAACGTTCGTTGGAAAGCACAACAGCCTCAGTACCATTATTATTTTGGTTACCATTCGTCTCTGCATCATCGTCATTATCCATCCGCTCCGCCCGACGACGTCGGAGGTAGGCGTTGCGTTCTTCTATGGAGAAGGAAGCGTGGTTTAGTGTAGACATCGACATGACGTTGTCACCGGCTGCCAATTTAATGCCGCGAACGCCGCTTGACGCACGTCCAGCAAATAACCGCACATCGGTCGTTGGAAAGCGGATGCACTTACCTTTTGCGGTCGAAAGCAAAATATCCTGATTAGAGTCACAAACGGAAACACCAACCAAGTGATCACCATCATTAAGCTTCATCGCAATCTTGCCATTAGCCATGACATTAACAAAATCACTGAGCCTGTTGCGGCGCACTGAACCACTCGCCGTCGTAAACATTACATCTAGCTCTCCACAGGCGGCTTCATCTTCGGGCAACGGCATTAACGTTGTAATTGTCTCGCCTTCGTCAAGCGGCAGGAGATTGACTAACGCCTTACCACGAGCCTGGGGCGTTCCCAGTGGAAGCTTATAAACCTTTAGCTTATAAACCATGCCGCGAGAGGAGAAAAATAGTACTGGCGTATGGGTGTTGACTACATAGACACTAGAGACAAAATCTTCGTCACGGGTCGCCATCCCGGAGCGCCCCTTCCCCCCCCGACGTTGCGCACGGTATGTAGAAACAGGCACACGCTTAATATACCCACCATGTGTCACGGTGACGACCATATCCTCACGTTGGATCAGGTCTTCTATATCAGCTTCAAATTCGGAATCATCGATAGTCGTTCGCCGATCATCCGAAAATTTTTCTTTAACTCCAGTAATTTCTTCTCTTAAGATTTCTCTAACTCTTTCGCGTGAGGCTAAGACATTCAAATATTCCGTTATTTGAGTTGCTAAACCCTCCAATTCCTCAGCTATTTTACCGCGTTCAAGGCCTGTCAATCGTTGCAGTCGTAAGTCAAGAATAGCCCGCGCCTGGACTTCAGAAAGTTGATATTTTCCATCCACTACACTCCGACCAGGTTCGTCAATAAGCTCTATCAGGGACGTGACATCACCAGCTGGCCATGGACTTTCCATCAGTCCTTCTCGGGCAGTAACCGGATCAGGCGCCGCCCTAATGAGCTCAATAACCTTGTCAATATTAGTGACGGCAATTGCGAGGCCTACCAAGACATGCGCTCGATCTCGCGCTTTACTAAGTTCATAAATAGTTCGACGCGTAATTACCTCTTCACGGAAGGCAATAAAGGCTGTCAAAACATCCCGAACAGTCATTTGTTCTGGGCGTCCGGCATTAAGAGCAAGCATGTTTATGCCAAAGCTCGATTGTAGCGGTGTGTAACGGAATAATTGATTTAGTACGACCTCAGGCATCGCGTCTCGTTTAATCTCGACAACCACACGAACCCCGTCACGATCAGATTCATCCCGAATTTCGGAGATACCTTCTATCCGTTTGTCACGGACCATTTCGGCGACCCGTTCAATCATCCGCGACTTGTTTACCTGGTAGGGGATTTCCGTAATAACAATTGCTTCGCGATCTTTGCGGATTTCTTCAACGTGGGTCCTCCCACGGATAACCACCGAACCACGTCCGGTATGATAAGCTTGATTAATTCCGCTACGGCCCATGATCAAGCCGCCTGTTGGAAAATCAGGACCAGGAATAATCTTGATGAGTTCATCTATCGTTAGATCTGGATTATCTAATAGAGCGCAGCAACCATCTATAACCTCGCCCAAATTGTGCGGAGGAATATTGGTCGCCATACCAACAGCAATACCGCCGGCGCCATTGACCAAAAGGTTCGGAAAGCGCGCTGGAAGAACTGTCGGTTCGTGAATAGTTTCATCATAGTTGGCTTGGAAATCGACGGTCTCCCGGTCTATATCCTCAAGCAACTCTTCTGATGAGCGGTCCAACCGAACTTCCGTATAGCGCATTGCTGCAGCACGATCGCCATCCATTGAACCAAAATTCCCCTGCCCGTCGACGAGCATGAGCCGCATAGAAAAGTCCTGAGCCATCCGGACCATTGCATCATAAATCGCGGTATCACCATGCGGGTGATACTTGCCCATAACGTCACCTACAACACGGGCAGATTTACGGTAGGCTCTGTTCCAGTCGTAGCCTTCCTCCTTCATCGCATAGAGTATCCTGCGGTGGACTGGCTTCAAACCATCACGGACATCAGGTAGAGCTCTACTCACGATTACGCTCATGGCATAATCGAGATACGAAGACTTCATTTCGTCTTCGATCGCAATCGGCGTTATGTCGAAATCTGGTGGCTCTGGAGTTAGGTTTTCGGAGGTCAATTTATTGTTTGCCGGGCGATTGATTCATTATAAACAACCGCTAAGAATTCACGCCTGCCTAATGCCGAAAGTTTAGCAGAAACTATAGAATCGGACAACAGACCGCTGGCGCATTCATCCGTCTAATAACTCTTCTAAAACAATGGCTTAGGTTTATTTAATTAAGGTAAAATAAATAGTTTGTAACAGCTTTTATTTTAGCCCACCCTTCTACAGCTAAAAGGGAATTTCATCGTCTAAATCTTTACTTGTCCCTCCGCCAATTGCGTCACTAGTCCCAGCGGGGCCCGCCATTTCATTTCCGCTAGCATAATCTCCGCCGGCACCTGAGTCGCCGCGGCTTCCTAGCATGGTTAATTCACCTCTAAAACGCTGCAGTACGACTTCGGTTGAATATTTCTCCTGCCCCGACTGATCGGTCCACTTTCTTGTTTGTAACTGCCCTTCTATGTATACAGTCGAGCCCTTACGAAGATACTTTTGCGCTATTTCAGCGAGTTTTTCGTTAAATATTACCACCCTGTGCCACTCGGTGCGTTCGCGCCTCTCACCTGAAGTCCGGTCGCGCCAACTTTCTGACGTTGCAATCGACATATTTACAACTGGATTACCGTCCTGCATGTTTCGGGTTTCGGGATCCCGGCCAAGATTACCGATTAAGATTACTTTATTTACACTTCCCGCCATAATCCCTGTCCTCCAACTCAAATAATTCAGTTAACATCATACCGGAAACAGTCTCCGACAACACCTACACAATAAAGATAACCGGAGATATATTACATTTACCCAGCTCTCACGAAAGAGCGGGATAAAACTATGAGAAAAGGAGGTTCACCATGAGTACAGCAGGTGTGATTGGAGGCGTTTGCACCACCCATGCCCCTCAATTATGGACCCTCCCCGATTCGGAAGACCCGAACGTAGTAAAACGAGTTAAAGGATTACTCGGTGATGTTGGCGACAAACTTAAGGCGTTAAAGCCTGATATCTGCATAGTAATCGCTAACGATCACGCCCATCAATTTCTACTTCACTGCACCGCGAGTTTTACCATGCATATAGGTGCGGTTGCGGAAGGTAGCTTTGCCGGACGGGATTATAAATACCCTGTTGCCAGTCAGGCATCTCTGGATCTTATACGTTATGCGCAACGAAACAACGTCGACCCTGCCTTCACCAGTAATGCGAAGATCGACTATGCATTTGGTATTCCGCTTGATTTCACTGGAATAGACACCATTCCTATTTTACCGATTTTTGTAAATGCCTACGTACCCCCCCAACCTTCTATCGAACGTTGTTTTTCATTTGGTCGCGTACTCGGTGATGGCATTAAGGCTTTGGACTTAAGAGCAGTAGTCGTATGTAGCGGGGGGCTTTCGCACTACCCGGGTACCGAAAGGTACATGGATCCGGGCCCTGACGAAGAGTTTGATCGGCACTTCATGAGTATGATGGAACGCGGGGAACTGCGTTATCTCTTGGCATTAGATGAAAAAAAATTAGATGAAACAGGCAACATCGAATTGCGTTGCTGGGGCGTCGCAGCCGGCATGATTGGAGAACGCGCGCCCGACATCACAAATTTTGAGCCAACTTGGCATCATAATTACGGTACCGTTGCCTGGACAACGGAGCCTGAGCAAGATCACTTCAAGCCTCATTACCCATCCATTAATCCAAAACGCGTTGTGTTATCAGAGGTTCTCCACAAACTCTCTATCGACGAGCCGGAACGAAAAAAATATCTCTCAAACCCCTCGGCCTATGCTGCCACTTTTGAGGATTTAAGTGAGGAAGAACGTGAGGCCCTTATTAGTTTGGATCAATCCCAAATGATTGCTCTTGGAGTACACCCATTCGTTTCTCACAGCTTCAGACGCGTACTAGAGAGAGCCGGTATTTTGCAGGCAGCGGCACCACCGAAAAAGGAATAGGTATCAGGCGCGCCCTTCAGCACGGTCAAGGCGACGGTTGTGGTAGCGCCATAAGTTAGTGACGATACGAGGATAAAGTATCGCCTCATCCTTTAAGCCGGAGTTAACCTTCCATTGCCAGTTTAGACCGCTGGCACTCATAGCGAGCTGTTCTTTGCAGGCTTGCTCGATAGCAATCCCCATGATGACGCAATGCTCAATTGATGTGCCACAGAAGGTAACGCCGTGATTGCGCAAGAGCACGGCCCAGGCATCTCCTAAAGCATCAGCCATTCCAGCTGCATCTTCCATATTCCGGACTAATGCTAGAGTTTTTTCAAAGACCTCCACTTTACCGCCAAAATAAGAGCCATTATGGCCGATACCAACTAATTTTTCGTTTGTAGCCGAGAGCAAGACACAATTCATGGGATGCGTGTGACCGACGCAGTGCACGTCGGGGCGGGCTAAAAAAACGGCTGCGTGGATCGGCCATTCCGAATGACGATGTCCATTACTTCCATCGAGCACCTTGCCTTCCCAATCTATTAAATGAAGATCCCCAGCCTCAACTTCATCAAGACCAATTTCTTGGCATTTCATCCATAGCCCGCGGCCCTCCGGATCTCGCCAAGATAAATGGCCCAGCGTTGCTTCAAGATGGCCATTAGCCGCCACAATTCGATAACCCCTTGCGAGATTTTCTAAAGCCTTTCGAATGTTAACGGTTCCGTTATCAGTCATCGGGTCCCTCCGAGCTTTGATTTTCCCCGAAAGAGTATCGCAAAGAACTCTTAGCAACAAACAGACACTGCCTTAGGGCAAGACAGATTTGTCTATATAAAGACTAAATATGAAGTCACCCAATATCATAGGATGGGATTAAAGATACTGTTTACTTGCATTTTAATTAAGAGCTACTTGGTGCCGCTTTTAATCAAAAACTAATAACCCCCAAGAAAATTCTTGGGCTTTCCCTTTAAGAAAGCGTCAATGGCCTCCACATAGCCGCTAAAATAAGACCTGTAATTTTCTTCTTCTACGTATCCAAGGTGTGGGGTTACAACTGTGTTTTGCAAATGGCGAAAGGGATGGTCGGCCGGAAGAGGTTCAACACTAAAAACATCAATACCGGCCCCGGCGATCGTTTGATTTTTAAGTGCGTTTATTAGGTCATCTTCATCAATTATCGGTCCTCTGGCAGTGTTAATAATATAAGACGTAGATTTCATTCGACTAAGATCCTCGGCTTTAAAAATACCTCTGGTGCGCTCGCTTAAAATTAAGTGGATGGTAAGAAAATCCGAATTAAGGAGCAGACCCTCTTTATCTACTAACTTTACCCCAAGCTCTTCGCAGCTCTCCTGTGTAAGGTTTTCACTCCACGCGATTACATTCATATCGAAGGCTTTCGCAATCTTGGCCATTCGGCTGCCAAGATTACCCAGACCCGCTATCCCAAGTGTCTTTCCAATAAGACCCTCACCGATAGACTGCTGCCAGCCCCCTGCCCGGACATTCATGTCCTCGGTGGCTATCTTTCTTGCTAGGGCAAGAATTAGTCCCCAGGCAAGTTCGGCTGTTGGCTTGCCGACGCTCTTAGTACCACAAACCACGACATTATTTTTTTTTGCTGCCTCAATGTCGATCCCGCGATTTCGCATACCACTTGAAATGATTAACTTTAGGTTCGGGAGCCTTTCAATCAACGAACTTGTGAAGGGGGTCCGCTCGCGCATGGCGCAAATAACTTCAAAGTCTTGCAGCCGTCTTACAATCTTATCCTCATCAAAAAGATGGTCCGTAAAAACTTCTATTTCTGTTCGACCCGAAATCAATGACCAGTCAGCACTGGCTAGAGCTGTATTTTGATAATCGTCTAAAATTGCTACACGCATCACTCGTCTCCCGAAAGAATTTAGGTCATGATGGTTATGGAATCGCACGCTGACAATCCCGATTAATACAATGGAGGTTCAAATGTTATCAATGACAGGAAAAGTAATCTTAATAACCGGCGCAGGATCGGGTTTGGGACAAAGCCACGCAGTCCTTTTTGCTAAATATGGCGCTGACATAATTATACAGGACGTGAATGGTGATGGAGCGGCAGAAACTGCTGAGATGGTTTCTGCCAACGGTGGAAAATCGCATGTTATGATTGGAGATGTGCGTGCCTCTGACGAATTTTCGGAAGGAGCCAAAATAGCTATGACTAAACTTGGGCCTGTCGACGTGTTAATCAATAACGCCGGGATTAGCAGCCGGGGCCGGGCATTCGAGGAAATTGATGATGAAATAATGGCGGAGATGTTCGACATCAATATTAAGGGTGCCTATGTAGCAACGCGCTCAGTTCTAGCGGGAATGAAAGAACGCAAAGAGGGCCGCATAATCAATACGTCTTCTATTTTTGGAATGGCCGGCACCGCGCAGGGATCTCACTATTGTGGCGCAAAGGCAGCTCTTATTGGCTTGACGAAAGCCTGGGCTAAAGAGTTTGCTCCATGGAATATTCTAGTAAATGCCGTTGCACCTGGGTTTATTCCAACACCCATGACCAACAGACCAGGTAAGGATGCTCTTCGTGAAGCACGAATTGCCACGGTTCCATTAGGGCACGAGGGCGAACCTAATGATATCTCGCATGCTGTAGTTTATTTTGCATCTGAAGGTGGAAAATACGTCACCGGACAAATTCTAAGTCCGAATGGTGGCGTCGTCATTTAAAAGGAAAAACAATGATTATTGATACGCATATTCACGTATGGAGTTATCCAGCTCTGGTCAACGCACGCGATCATATTAAATCAACCAAGGATTTGGTTAGCTTTCGTAGCCGTTGCCCAGACCTTTATGACCGAACGTTAACGGAAGAGCCAATTGATAACTCAGATCAACTGATCTCCGATATGGACAAATTTGGTATTGATCGAGCCTTCGTTCAAGCACGTCCAGGGTCTGTGACTAATGATCAGGTGGCACTTTCCGTTGAACGACACCCAGACAGGCTTTTCGGACTTATGCGTATTGGGCACGATCAAGAAGCCGCATACGAATACATGGAAGACCCCGCACCAGTTCGAGAGGGTGCGGCAGATGAAGTAGCCCATTGCATTGAAGATTTAGGAATGATTGGGCTTGGAGAAATTTTTATTCGGGCTATGACCGCCGAGGTTGACCCGGAAAAGATTGCTCGTGACTTGGTTCCCATGATGGACGCCGTTAATCACTATAAGGTCCCCGTGCAATTCCCAACAGCCTGGTCTCAATTTCCAGGGGGTCTCTTTTACGGTCACCCTGTGTGGGCAGACGAAGTAGCGGCGCGATATCCTGACGTCCCTATAATTCTTACAAAAATGGGGCGAAGCCTGATTACCTACTTTGAGCCATGTATGGCTGTAGGGATGAGAAATGAGAATGTTTATTTTGATGTAGTCGGAACAAATGCTGATCATTTAAGACAGGCAATCGATTTATTAGGCTCTGAACGAATTATGTTTGGA
>Ga0114933_10005434_pt1 | contig 11597 bp, 6 predicted proteins | sample 4SBtaG_FD_89691 | JGI IMG/M metagenome (GOLD analysis project Ga0114933, IMG submission 89691) | Deep subsurface microbial communities from Kolumbo volcano to uncover new lineages of life (NeLLi) - 4SBTROV12_W25 metaG | ecosystem: Environmental > Aquatic > Marine > Volcanic | place: Kolumbo... | reverse complement strand
GGGCCAGGCCTCGGACAAAGGCGATCGTGTGGGTGAGCTTGTAGCACTCTGTCCGCGCGATCACGTCTTGCTGGGGGCGGCCGGGCCCGAGGTAGTCGATGCGCAGATCAACCGTCGCGATGGGCGCTCCCGTGCCGAGCTTGATCATGACGGCCATGCCGCAGGCGGCGTCCATGAGCGTCGTGATCGCGGCCCCGTGTAACACGCCCGTCTCCGGGTCACCGACGAGACGGTCGGCATATGGCAGCCGCATGACCGCTTCCCCGCGGCCCTTCCTGAAGTCGATCAGCTCGATGCCGAGCTCTCGGTGATGCGGTACATAGTCGCGCACCCGCGCATTGATGACCGCGGTCAGCTCTCGCCGTTTCTCTGGCGTCACCGCTCGCACGCTAGCATCTCGAATGTCCGACACCCCGCATGCCGATCCCGCCCACCGAGCGAGCGCTCCGGGTTGGGCGATCGCGACCTTCGACGCGTCGGGGGTTCGGCGCCTCTGGATCGCGGGGCAGGCCCATTTGCCGAGCGCGACGTCGGTGACGCCGGAAACGCGGTTCAGGTGGTTCTCGGTCACCAAGCTCGTCACCGCCGCCGCGGTGATGAAGGCGCGCGAGCAGGCGCAACTCGACCTCGACGAAGACGTGCGCGACCGCTTGCCCTGGTTCCGGCCGCGAGCCCGCGTCACGGTGCGGCACCTCCTCAGCCACGCGTCGGGCCTCGCAAACCCGAGCGCTCTCGGCTGGGTGCATCCGCCCGGATCGGCCCTCCGGAGCGACGCTGTGTTGGTGCGGGAGACGTACGACAAGTACCCCAGGCTTCGCTCTTCCCCGGGCGCCATCGCGACCTACACGAACCTCGGCTACCTCGTCCTGGGCGAGCTTCTCGCGCAGGTCCACGGCGCCTACGCCGACGCCGCACTCCCCATGCTCGAGGCGGCGGGCGCCCGTGCAAACTTCGACGAACGCGCCGCCGCGACCGGTCACGAGACGCTCCGTTCGATTCGAACGCTCGCGATGGCGGTGCTCTTCAATCGACGGACCCCGGGCCTCGTCGCCTACGTGCGCGACGGTTGGGTCGGCATGACCGAGGTCACGCTCGAGGGGCGAGCCTACGGCGGCCTGCTCGGCTCCATCGACGACCTCGTCGGGCTCGGCCGCGCCTTCCTGGTGCCGGACGTGATGCTCTCGAAGCGCTCTCTCACCGCCATGGCCCGGCTCACTGCGTCAGGGCCTCGAGGCAACTACGGTCTCGGCTTCTGGCATCACGGCGACGGCTGGATCGGCCACGGCGGTGAAGCGGGCGGCTACCGCGCCGAGCTGCACCTTCACCCCGAGAGGTCCGTCGGCATGGCCATGCTCGCCAACGGCGGCGTCGCGAGCACGGCGGCCATGATCAATGCGTTGAAGAGGCAGAACTAAGGGCCTGCGTATCAATACCTCAGGCATTCGGCCGCCGCGGCATCCCCGCTCGCGGCGTTCCTCCTCCCTCAGATACTGGCGTATCCTCGGTCGTCGCGCCTTGCGAGCGCGGCGCCGCGACGCCCTCGATGCTCCGAGTTATTAATACGCAGGCCCTAAAGGCAAACAGGCTCGGTCGATCGCGTTGCCACGACATCGGGTGCCCCGTCGAACGGGGCGAGGAGCCAGACGTGCAGGCGCTCGCCCCATGCGGCACCGATTCCCGCACCGCGCCAACACCATCGCGCACTGATCGCGGGGGGTGGCGTACTCGGCCGACGAGTCACTTCTCCAGGTGAGCCCGCCCCGCCGCGAGCTCCGGCTGAGCTAGTCGACCACGATCGATCCGTCGAACATGTCCATGCCGCACGAGAAGCGCAGCGTGCCCGCCTCGGTCGGCGTGAACGTGATCTCGACGGGCTCGTTGAGGGGCAGGGGGCGTTCGATGTTCTGAGACGCGATCACGACCTCGGTGCCGCATCCTTCTTCGGAGGTGCGGGTGAAGACGAGGGTCAGCGGAGCGCCCGCCGTCGCGTGGATCTCTGCCGGTGAATACTCGCTCATGCCGACGTTGATCTCGACGCGCTGGGGCTCTGGATCCGAAGAGCCGCAAGCGTAGAGTGACAGCGCCACGAGTGCTGAGAGAGAGAACCTGAGGGTTGATTTCATCATGCTCTTAGACGTCCTTTTCATGATCTGAACCTTGGTCTGGCGGTTCGCTCGTCGCGTCCGTTCGCACGCGCGTGATTTCGGGGTTCCGCGTGCCGCCGCCGGCGGTTCGGTAGGGGCCCACGCGCCGCATGCGCGCGACCGGAGGAAAGACGATCGAGACTCGCTCGATGAAGGTCGGGTCTTGCCCCCGCAAGGCGTGCTGGCGGCTGCGCATCTCTTCGACCCAGCAGTAGAGCACCGGAACGACGAAGAGCGTGACGAGCTCGACCGTCATGCCTCCGATCGACGGCAGCGCCATCGGCACCATCACGTCCGAGCCGCGGCCCTGAGAGGTGATCACCGGAATGAGCGCCAGGATCGTCGTCGCCGTGGTCATCAGGCACGGCCGGACCCGCCGGTTGCCGGCGTCGAGCACGCGGCTGCGCACCTCCTCGATGCTGGGCGCGGGGCCGTCTTTGAACTTCTGCTTCAGGTAGGTGCTGATGACGACCCCGTCGTCCGTCGCGACGCCGATGAGCGCGATCATTCCCACCCACACCGCCATCGAGATGTTGATCGTGCCGACCTGAAAGAGGTCTCGCATCGAGGTGCCGAGGAAGTCGAAGTCGAGGAACCAGGGCTGGCCATAGAGCCAGAGAAGAATGAACGCGCCGCCCACGGCGACCGCGACTCCGCTGTAGATGATCAGCGTCGTGCCGACGCGCCGAAACTGCAGGTAGAGAAGGATGAAGACCAGTGCGAGCGCCAGCGGGATCAAGAGCCTGAGCCGAGCCTCACTCCTGAGCTGGTTCTCGTAGCTCCCCGCGAACGTGTAGCTGACGCCGTCCGGCACCGCGAGCGCACCTGCGTCGATGCGCTCCTGAAGGAACGCCTGCGCGGCCTCTACCGCGTCCACCTCGGCAACATCGGGCTGCCGGTCGAAGAGCACGTAGCTCGTCAAGAAGGTGTCCTCACTCTTGATGACTTGAGGCCCACGCACGAAGCGGATGTCGGAGAGCTGCTCGAGCGGGATCTGCTCGCCGCCCGGCGCATCCACCATGACCCGGCGCAGCGCTCGAACGCTGTCCCGCTCCTCGCGCATGTAGCGCACCCGAACGGGGTAACGCTCCCGCCCTTCGACCGTGCGGGTTGTCGTGACACCTCCGAGCGCGACCCGCAGCACCCGTTGCACACTCTCGACCGTCATCCCGTAGCGAGAGATCGCCTCGCGATCGATCTCGATCTCCAGGTACGGTTTTCCGACCACGCGATCCGCGAAGACACTCTCCGAGCGCACCTGAGGGATCTGGCGCAGGACCTCCTCGAGCTCGAGGCCGAAGCGCTCGATGGTCTCGAGATCCGGCCCTTGCACCTTGACGCCCATCGGAGCGCGCATGCCGCTCTGCAGCATCACGATCCTCGCCGCGATCGGCATCAACACCGGCGCGCTGGTGAGGCCCGGCCGTGCGCCCGCTTCGACGATCTCGTCCCAGATGTCCGAGGCCGAGCGGATGTGATCGCGCCACTGCCGCACGCGCCGTCCGTCTTCTTCGGTCCGGTACTCGGGGAGGTAGGTCACCACCGTCTCGACCATCGACACGGGGGCCGGATCGAGTGCGCTCTCGACGCGCCCCCACTTGCCGACCACCCGGTCGACCTCGGGGATCTGAGCGATCGCGGCGTCCAGCTCCGAGATCATCTCGCGGGCTTCTCCGACCGACGCATGCGGCATCGTGGTCGGCATGTAGAGGAACGCCCCTTCATCGAAGGGGGGCATGTACTCGCGCCCGAAGCCCGGCAGCGCGTGCGCGAGCCTCGACACCGACGGCTGCGTGCGCACGGAGGCCGGGAGCCAAGCGAAGGTCGTGTCGAAGCCGAGCCACGCGGTGACGCCGAAGCCGACGATACCGACCGGGAGGATCAGAAACACCGCCTTGTGGTCCAAGCACCACCGCAGCAAATCCGGGTAGACGGAGGCGAAGAGTCGGAACGAGCCAAGCACCACGGTCACAGCGATGCCGACGAAGAGCGCGTTCACCGCCAGGCCGCGCTCGGCTCCGAGCGGAAGCCAGTCGGCGGCCAGCGCGAGCGCGACGCCGACAACGGCGATGACGTTCTCGAAGCGCTCGATCCACGTCGAGATCCTCTTCGGCAAGAGCGGTCGCGAGAGCCGGGAGACGCCGAGCAGCCCAATGAAGAGTCCAGCCCAAGGGTTGACCATCGCGAGCAGGCCGCCGGCGAACACGAGGAACCAGTCGCGCAGGTGCTCGATGCGCAACACGGACGCGATCGCCCGCGTGACGCCGCGCCCGCGCTCGAGAGGCTGTGGGCGGCGACGCAAGACCACGTGCGCCAACGCAGGGATCACGAACATTGCGATCAACAGAGCGCCGGTCATCGCGAACGTCTTTGTGTAGGCGAGCGGCGTGAAGAGCCGCGCCTCGGCTGCGCTCAGCCCGAACACCGGCAAGAAGCTCACCACGGTCGTCGCGGTGCTCGTGAGCACCGCCGGCGCGACCTCGGCCGCGGCTCGCTTGACCACGGCGGCGCGGTCCGCGTCCGGGGGAGCCTCGTCGAGGTGCTGGACGATGTTCTCGGTGAACACGATGCCCATGTCGACCATCGTGCCGATCGCGATCGCGATCCCTCCCAACGCCATGATGTTCGCGTCGACGCCGGCGTAGCGCATGGCCACCAGAGCGAGGAGCACACCGAGGGGCAGGATGGAGCTGATCAGGAGCGAGCTGCGGAGGTTGCGCAGCATCACGAGCACCACGATCACCGTGATCAGGATCTCTTGCCAGAGGGACGTGGAGAGCGTGCCGATGGTCTCGTGGATCAGCTCGGTGCGGTCGTAGAACGGGACGATCGTGACCTGACTGACGGTGCCGTCTTCGAGGGTGCGCCGCGGCAGCCCGGGCGCGATCTGACGGATGCGCTCCTGCACCCCCTCGATCGCGAGCAGCGGGTTCTCACGGTACCGGGCGACGACGACGCCGCCCACGACGTCTGCACCCTCGTCGTCGAGGCCGCCGCGGCGGAGCGCCGGCCCGAGGTGCACATGCGCGACATCCTGTACACGGATCGGTGTGTTGTCGCGGACCGCGACGACCACGCCTCGCAGGTCGTCGAGTTCTTCGATGAACCCGATTCCACGCACGACGTACTCGACGCTGTTGATCTCCATGGTGCGTGCGCCGACATCGAGGTTCGACTGGCGAACCGCGTTGGAGACTTGGGCCAAGGTGACCTGGTGGGCGCGGAGCGCGTCGGGGTCGACGTCGACCTGGTACTCCTGCACGAAGCCGCCGACGGAGGCGACCTCGCTCACGCCGTCGACCGACTGCAGCGCGTAGCGCACGACCCAATCCTGGATCGATCGCAGCTCGTGAAGATCCCACCCGCCCACGACGTTGCCGTCTTCGTCGTGGCCCTCGAGCGTGTACCAGAAGACCTGCCCGAGCGCGGTCGCGTCGGGTCCCAGCGTCGGTGTCACGCCGTCGGGCACGGTTCCGGGCGCGAGCGATGAGAGCTTCTCCAGCACGCGGGAGCGCGACCAGTAGAACTCGACGTCGTCCTCGAAGATCACGTAGATCGTCGAGAAGCCGAAGGCGCTCGCGCTCCGCACGGTGCGCACCCCCGGGATGCCGAGCAGCGCGGTCGTCAGCGGGTAGGTGATCTGATCTTCGACATCGCGAGGTGAGCGACCGGCCCAGGCGGTGAAGACGATTTGCTGGTTCTCGCCGACGTCGGGGATCGCGTCGACCGGCACGGGATCGCGCTCCATCCAGTCGAAGTTCAGCTCTGGGAAGGGCGCCACACGGAGGCCCGCAAAGACCAGCATGCCGGTGAGCAGGAAGACGACAAACTTGGCGTCGACGAAGAAGCCCAGCGCGCGCACCCAGAGGGAGGGCCGCTTCATTCAGGCGTCTCGTTCGGCAGGAAGGCGTCCGGAGCGACGGTGTTGCGCACGCTGCCGCAGGTGCGCATCGAGTGACCGAAGTAGGCGTTGTCCACGACCTCCGATGCCTGCACCCATTCGGCGCCCCGGTTGTCGAACGCCATGGGACAGAACGCGACACGCAGCGCGCCGTCCGTGGGGTTGCCGAAGGTGCGCAGGAGAAGGGTGATCCGTCCGGCGATCGGCTCGAACTGCCCGCGCGCCTCTTCGATCGAGGTGCACGCGATGAAGCGGGCCCCGTGCATCCGAAGGTGGCGCGCCAGGGGCTGCCACGCCTCGAGCGCATCCGTTGGCTCGCTCAACTCGACCGCGTCCACCGCGTTGACGAGCGTGGCGGCGGCGACCTTGGCTGGCTCGAAGGCATCGTCGGCCAGCTGCTCCTGCATCTCGAGGTAGGCCATCACGACCGGCTCGAGCGCATCGTCCCAGGTTTCCGGCACCTCGAGCGCGAGCGCGTACGGCCCCGGGCTCGAGTCGTCGCCGCCCATCATCATGCTCTGACCGCCGCGGATCTGAAGATCTGCGTCGAGCGCAAAAGCGCCGTGGGTGACGACGCGCTCGCCCTCGACGAGGCCCGCGACGACCGGGAACATCTCGCCGACCTGAGGGGCTAGCCGGACGACCCGAGCCTCGTAGGTGGGCCGCGCCCGATCCGGGAGCTCCACGTAGACGACCGATCGCTGCCCGGTGAAGAGCGCGGCAGCGGCGGGGATGACGAGCGGCTGCGGGCCACCCTCCTCGTCGTTCGCCCGCAGCACGGCCTCGACGAACATTCCCGGCCGCAGCTGGCGCTCGGGATTCGAGACCTCGATACGAACCCGAGCGGTTCGGCGCCGTGGGTCGATGATCGGATCGACGAAAGCGATGCGGCCGTCCAGCGGCTCGCCGGGGAGCGCCTCGACCTCGAGCTCTACGGTCTGCCCCACCGCGAGGTGTGGGAGATCGCTCTCATACGCGTCGAGCTGAACCCAGAGGCGCGTGAGGTTGGCGACGCGGTAGAGCGGCGTGCCCGTTTGCACATAGGCGCCTTCGCTGGCCAGTCGCTCGAGCACCGTCCCCCCGAAGGGGCTTCGGATCGCGATGTTCCGCGGTGGACGAGAGACGGGGCGCTCCATGCGAGAGATCTCTGCCTGCGGCACGCCCAGGAGCACCAATCGCTGGCGCGCCGAGGCGAGCATCGCAACCGCCGAGGTTCGCGCGATCGACGAGCCAGCCCCGAGTCGTTCGACCTGGGCGTTGGCCGTCACGAGGTCCTGTTGAGCCGCATAGACCTCGGGGCTGTAGAGGCTGGCGACGACCTGCCCTCGCCGGATCCGCTCTCCGGTCACCCTGACGTGCAGTCGATCGATCCGGCCGCCCGTCCAGGCGGTCACCGTCTGCAGGGTCGACTCGTCGTAGTCGACTCTCCCGAGCATGCGCAGCGTTTCGCCGCTGGCGCTCAGTCGCCGCGCGGCGGTCGTCCGAATGCGCGCGAGCGCCCGGGCGCGGTCACTGATCGTCACCTGGTTCGGAGCGAGGTCGTCGTCATCGCCGGCGCCGAGGGGGATCAGATCCATGCCGCAGATCGGGCACTGGCCCGGCTCAGGCTGCTGGATCTGAGGGTGCATCGAGCAGGTCCACGTCGTGGCCTCGTCGTGATCGCTCTGGGCGTGCTCACCCGCCTCGCCCGGGCCCGCGGTCAGGCGCCCGAAACCGAAGGAGATCCCGGCGGCGATGACCAGGGCGATGATCGCTGGCAACGCGCGTCGCAGGCCCGATGTCGCGGCGGCGGCTGGCGGCGTCTCGCGCTCGGGCTCTTCGGGCGTCTCGCTCATTCGGCAGGCTCCTCTGCGACGCTCGCTTCGGTGATCGAGGGAGGCCGCGGATTCGCTGCATCGGTGTCCGCTACGGCCTCGAAGTTCGCTTCCACCGGACGCCCGACGACACGCTGAAGTCGAGCCCAAGCGCGCCCATGTCTGGCCTTCGAGCTCGCCAGGCCGACCGAGAGTTCAAGCAACTCACGTTGTGAAAGAAGGGTCGCGGCGACCGTCGCTTCTCCGACCGCGTAGGCTCCGATGACCGACTCGTACGCGGTCAGGGCCTGCGGCAGCAGCGTGTCGCGGAAGAGCGCGACGCGGCGGTGCGAGTCTCGGATCTCGATCGTGGCCTGGGCCAGCTCGGTGAGCGCCGCGTCCTCGGCCTGCTCTCGGTCGGCTCGGTCGGCCGCCGCTTCCGCTTCAGCCGAGCGCTGCATGTCATCGTAGGAGGACTGCCAGAGCGGTACGGAGAGTCCCACGCTGCCGATCAGAGCGTCGTCTCCGCTGGCCTGACCCGGCATGGGCATCGCGAGATCTCCCGTTTGGATCCAGTCGACGCCCAAGGTGAAGCGCGGGAAGCGCGCGGCCTCGAAGGCGGCCGCCTGGGCCTCGTCAGCCTCGGCGAGGAAGTCGAAAGAGCGCAAGAATGGGTGCGATCGCACAGCTTCGCTGAGCGTGTCGTGGTCCTCGGCTGGCAGCGCGAGCGTGTCGGCATCGGCCACCGTAGGCGTGGGGAGATCCCCTGGCGCCGAGATCGCGCCGCGGAGTGCCACCTCGGCAGACGCCTCGGCCTCGTCGAGCGAGAGTAGGTGGTCGCTCATCCTCGAGCGGCGCAGGTCGACCTGAGTGAGGTCAGCGATGCTGGCGCGGCTCGTCTCCACCCGCGCGCGCAGGGAGAGCGAGAGTCCGTTGAGGATCTCGAGCTGCTCGCGCTCGATCTCCCGCGTGCGACGGATGAGCCAAAGCGACCACCAGGCGTTGGCCACCTGCCGCGTGAGGGTGAGCGCCTGCGCCTCGAAGCGCTGCTGAACGGCGCGGGCGCGCGCGGACTGTGCATCGGCGGCGGCGGTGAGGCGGGTGGGCCAAGGGAAGCTCTGTCGAACGCTGACCCGGTGTTGTTGTGGTCCCACGCGTGTCTGTACGGGCAGCGCATAGAAGGCGTACGTGAGCATCGGCTCGGGGAGCCTCCGCGCGCTCGAGATGCGTAGACTCGCGGCTCGCCAGCGCTCATAGCTCGCGCGCAGCGCCGGACTCTGAGCCATGGCGTAGCTCACGTAGCTCGCTAGAGAGCCGTCGGGAGCCGGCGCGATCGTCTCGCCAGCCGGCGCCAGCTCTTGCCGCGTACGGGAGAGGTCTTGGTGCAGCGCTTCCTCGTACCGAGCGCCACAGCCGAGGCTCACCGTCGCCCACAGGAGGAGGCCGCCCATTCCCGCTCGTCTGCTCAACCTCAGCTGTGGTGTCGTCGCCATCGAAGCTCCGCGAGAACGGGGGAGAGCGAAGGTTGTGCCAAGGGCCGGTCAGCGGCCAAGTATCGGTCAGACGCCGATTAGTGTGACCGGTTCGGTCACTGGGGTAACCATCAGCGTCACGCAGCGGTGCTGGAAAGGCACGAACCAGCCGGCGGCTCCGGCTGGGCGTCGCTTTGCAGAGCACCTCCCCGGATCTCGATGAAGCCCTCCCTCCACGACGAAGAACACGCGATCAGCGTCCAGCTCGTCTTCAGCTTCGGCGCCATCGCCGTGGTCGCCGCGGTTTTGTGCTCCACGCTCCTGCTCCTCGTCCTGCGCGTCGACGCTGCTCTCGAGGACGTGCGTCAGGACGCGCGCTCGGTGCGGGAGGCGTTTTCCCTCTCGCTCGCGATCCGCGAGCACCACAGCCACGAGCTTCACACGATCCTGCACCGCGACGACCATGAGGTGGCCCACCACGAGCACTGGCTGGCCAGGCTGCAGCACCGAGCGTCGCGGCTTCAGGCCCGTGTCGAGCCAGGGCAAGCGGCCCACCTCGATGTGCTCGTCGCTCAGAGCACGGCGCTCGATCAGGTTTTCCGACAGAGGGTTCTTCCGGCTGCGCTCGACGGTGATCAGGCTCGCCTCAGGGAGGCGCAACGTGAAGCCGAGACCCACACCGAGCGCGCCACCGACGCGGCAGACGCGCTGGTCGCCGCTCTCGAACTCCAGATGGCTGCGGCCCGGGAACGTGCGCGCTCCGCATCTCGCCTAGGGACCTTCTCCGGGGGAGGCGGGGTGCTGGTGATCCTGATCCTCGCGGCCTTCTTCTCGTTGCGCATGCGGCGGGCGATCCTCGTTCCGCTGACCAGGCTCGTGGACGCCGCGGCCCGTTTGGGTCGGGGTGAGCAACACGCACCGATCGGCGACGTCGGCCAGGGCGAGATCCGCATCGTCTCACGCGCGTTCGATGCGATGGCCGATCAGCTCGCTGAGCGAGAGCGAGCCCTGCTACGCAGCGAGCGCCTCGCCGTCGTAGGCAAGCTCGCCGCCGGGGTCGCGCACGAGATCAACAATCCCATCGCGGTCATTCGGGGCTACATCAAGACGATGATCCCCGAGGCCAGCAACGAAGGGCAGGCGGAGGAGCTGCGCATCCTCGATCAAGAGGCGGCCGCGTGCCAGCGCATCGTCGATGACATGCTCGCCTATGGCGCGGATCCCGAGCTCTCCCGTGAGCGGTTGAGTGCTCCCGAGCTGCTCGAGGAGGCGACCACCCGGTTTGGGTCGACCGAGCTCGCGAGTCGCGTCGAGCTCAGCTCGCAAGCTGCCCGCGCGGACCTCGACGCCGACCCCGTGCGTTTGCGCCAGGTCATCGACAACCTGCTCACGAACGCCGCGCACTTCTCTGCCGACGGCGGCGCGGTGGAGCTCACCGGCGTGGTGACCGACGACGGGGGCTACCGAATCGAGGTCGCGGACCGTGGGCCAGGCATCCCTGTCGCCGAACGTGAGCAGGTCTTCGAGCCCTTCCACACGGGTCGGCGCGGGGGCACCGGGCTCGGCCTCGCCGTCACCCGCATCATCATCAACGCCCACGGCGGCAGCATCACAGCGCTCGAGCGCGAGGGAGGCGGCGCGGTCCTGCGCGTGGAGCTCCCGCCGGTGAAGGACGTGACATGAGCGAACGCGACCTCGTGCTGGTCGTCGACGACCGGCGCAACATGCTGAGCCTCCTCGAGAAGGTCCTTCGCTCGGACGTCGATGTCATCACGGCGTCGAGCGTCACCGAGGCGATCGCCAAGCTCAACGCGGAGCCGATCTCCGTGGTGCTCTCCGATCTCCGCATGCCCGACGGAAGCGGCCTCGACGTGCTCCGCGAGTGCAAGCGTGCGCGACCGTCAGCGGAGTTTGTGCTCATGACCGCCTACGCTTCCGTCGACACCGCTGTCGAGGCGATGAAGCTGGGGGCGTTCGACTACCTGGCGAAACCTTTCGAGCCAAGCGAGGCGAAGGCGGTGGTGCTGGAGGCGCTCGCGCGATCTCGAGCGTCTGGCGCCACGCCGGAGGCCGCGCAGGGCGCCGAGGTGTTGCCCGGGCTGCTCGCTGCTTCGTCGGCCATGACCGAGCTCGCCGAGCTGGTCCGGCGGATGGCCGACAGCCGCGCGACCGTGCTCATCCTCGGAGAGACCGGGACGGGAAAGGAGCGCATCGCCCGCGCCGTGCACGCGCTCAGCCCGCGGAGCGGGCGGCGCTTTGTCGCTGTGAACTGCGCTGCCATCCCGGC
>Ga0114933_10005430_pt1 | contig 11606 bp, 8 predicted proteins | sample 4SBtaG_FD_89691 | JGI IMG/M metagenome (GOLD analysis project Ga0114933, IMG submission 89691) | Deep subsurface microbial communities from Kolumbo volcano to uncover new lineages of life (NeLLi) - 4SBTROV12_W25 metaG | ecosystem: Environmental > Aquatic > Marine > Volcanic | place: Kolumbo... | reverse complement strand
ATCAAGATATAGCGCTTTTAAACCAGTAACCGGATGTTTATTGACGAGCGCGTGGGTTACGTCTGGTGTTTTGCGGCGAACCTCTTCCGGCGTTTGTTCCTGGTCGTATCCGCCGACACGTTTAGCATAACTAAAGATGCCCCGTTTGCCTTCGAGACGCTTTTTGGTTAATTCAGGAAGGTTCGAATACGCGAGAGCGAGGTTTGCCCAATAGGTCTTTGGCCCATTTTCGGGAACTTCTATACCGTGAAGAATGGCCCCGGTCGCGGGCGTTTTCATGTAAGATTGATCTGTGTGCCAATTGAGTTCGCCCGAACCAAGACCACCAATTGGTTCATTTGCTGCGTTTCGAAGGTTGGAAATCCGTGTGATTTCAGGGTGGGTAGCGGAAGCCCAATCTGAACGCACGATTATTTCTGGTTCACCAAAAATTGCGCTAAATGAGACTAATTCTGCTTCATTTAACGATTGGCGTCGTAATACTAATAAGCCAAAGTTACTTAAGGATTCCCGCAAAAGCGCAACGTTCTGGCAATGGGGGCCCGACCAGCTGGAAAAGTCGAGAACCTCCTTTGCAAATTGGCCGTTAATGGACCTCAGCATGGGTTCCAATTTATTTCGGTCCTTATTTGAATAATAATTTTGTTAAATTGTTCCTAAAAGCAATGTATTGCGTTGACTCGTTTGCGCCAACTTCGTTGTATACGCATTAGAATGCTGAGTGTTTAAATGAAATGGCCCTTGGGGAGTAATTTATGTCAAAGTCACACGCTGGTTCAAAGACGCAGGAGTATCTCGATAGATACATGGAGGGCGTTACAAAACGTAATCCAGGTCAACCGGAATTTGTCCAAGCCGTTTATGAGGTTGCATCTTCAATATTTCCTTACATTGCGGATAAGCCTCAGTATCATGAAAACCAAATTTTGGAGAGAATGGCTGAGCCGGAACGCGTTATTTCGTTTAGAGTTCCCTGGACTGATGATGGAGGCAATATTCGAACTAACCGAGGTTGGCGTGTACAATTTAACTCGGCAATTGGACCGTATAAAGGGGGTCTGCGTTTTCATCCCTCAGTGAATGAATCAATTTTGAAATTTCTAGGTTTTGAGCAAACCTTTAAAAATAGCCTTACTGGCCTTCCAATGGGTGGAGGTAAAGGTGGCGCTAACTTCAATCCGAAGGGTAAATCAGATAACGAAGTTATGAGATTTTGTCAGTCATTCATGACTGAGCTTGTTCGGCATGTTGGTCCAGATACTGACGTCCCTGCTGGTGATATCGGTGTTGGTGGACGTGAGATTGGTTTTATGTTTGGTCAGTATAAACGGATGACCAACACATTTGTTGGTGTTTTAACGGGTAAGGGTCTTGAGTTCGGTGGTTCCAAGATGCGCACCGAAGCTACCGGTTATGGTGCCATATTTTTTCTCAGAAATATGCTTGCTCAACATAAGGATGCCATAGACGGGAAACGTGTATTAATTTCTGGTTCAGGTAACGTTGCAACACATGCGGCTGAGAAATGTATCCAACTAGGTGCAACTCCTTTGACCCTCTCGGACTCTGGTGGCTTTGTGCATTGTGCTGATGGATTTACACAGGAACAGATTGATTGGATCAAAGATCTAAAAGGTGTTCGCCGGGGGCGTATCTCTGAAGCAGCGGATGAATTTAGCAATATCACATTCCATGAGGGGCGTCCTTGGGGAGTTGAGGGTGATTGCGCTGTGCCATCTGCAACCCAGAACGAAGTGAATGCGGAAGAGGCTGCCACGATGATCAAGAATGGCGTGATGGCAGTCGCTGAGGCGGCAAACATGCCATGCGAACAAGGTGCCGTTGATGCATTTATGGACGCAAAAGTAATGTTTGGACCGGCAAAAGCGGTTAATGCTGGAGGAGTTGGCGTTTCGGGGCTCGAAATGAGCCAAAATAGCGCGCGTATTGCATGGGATGAAGAGGAATTGCGCAGGTTGCTTGAAAATATGATGCGCGATATTCACGATTCGTGTGTTCAATACGGCGAAACCACAGATGGTCCAGTAAATTACTTAGCCGGTTCAAATGTTGCCGGTTTTGTTAAAGTTGCTGATGCGATGATGAGCTATGGCCACGTATAAAAAGTTATAGTGGAAAGTTTTAGCCCCGGTCGCTTGCGGCCGGGGTTTTTTTACGAAGACGCTAAATGGCTGATCTCCTCGACTGGGAAATTTCGTAAAATGTATGCGCGTCTGGGTTTCAGCTGGAAAGAAAAGGGTGTGCACAAGTGCGTTACTGTTCGTGGACATCAGGAAAAAACGGCTGAATTACTCGACAAGTTTCACGTCTTCGGCGTCGCCTGCCGCCCCGATACCGTTTAGGTAATTTTCCCAAACAACCAAGTTTTCACGACATGCCCGCACAACCTGATCTTCCATGCTGAGTTCTTTGGCGTACTTTGCGACGTTGCTCCAGCCTAAGTTAGAATGCTCGATATCAGCAGGCCCATGAATTTCGAAAAATTCCAATTGTCCTTCATTGAGAGAGAACAGTTCTCCCCACCGCTCGCGTTCCAAACCAAACCAACCCGCCTCTTTCATTGTTCCTTTGCCATAGCCCGGAATATTTGCGCGTTCGGCACAAGTATTTGCAATAAGACCTTCGAGCCAATGCGTTGTTGCCATAAGACCGTTCCAAGCATTCCAGCACATCTGCGTCGAGGGTAATGGCTCCGCTTTTCGGATGTCCTTCTCTAAATCCATGCCAATATGTTTGCCTAGCCCTTCCAGAATTTCCCAGTGGGCACGTCCGCCGCCGTGCTCGTGGTCGCCAATTACTTCTTGTGAGCATGCGTCGATAATTTGTAGCCGGATTTCCCATACAGGACAGTTTGTCGCTACTTTTAATTTTAAGACAGAGTTACGTTGGCGGGTGTTTAAACGGTGCTGACGGACAAAATTCCGAGCGCGTCCAGGTGTCATTGGTTCATGAAAAAAACGGGTCCGCATTGCAAAGTCTTGGACTTCGGCATCAATGCGATCAACGACATCCGTGCTCATGGCCGCCTCTTATTTCTGTTACGGTTCAGGCAAATTCGAAATGTAGCTAGATTCATGCTCCAACTTGGCAAGTTCAGTTTGATTGTATCTGTTTCTAAAAATCTCGCTCAGGGGCCTTGGCGAGTGCCCTTTCCACAATGGCCTCCATGATTGAAACTAAACTAGCGTGCAACTCGGCGGCAACGCCATCTACCGCTTCAATTACTTTACCGGTTCCACCATCAGTCAATCCAATTTCAACGCCTTTGGCGATGATAGCTCGTTCCATTTCTTTAGTATGACAGAGGCGTGGATCCTGAAGAAGAAGAGCAAGCGCGGCAGTCAGTCCGGAACATCCGAGATTTGATGAGGTGGCAATCACCAGCACATCTGTGGACACGACACTAAAGATGCCGCCGCCGCAAGGCGTTCTGTCGGCATAGTTTAAATCCGCTAGCGTCTCGACGATTATATGTCTGATCTTGCCGCAACCAATTTCATTGCCGCCATCTGCAATGCCTATTGTCGGTTTGCCAAGGGCTGTCATACTTTCGAAGATTGTGTCCGTATTGCACCTAAATTCTGATCTTGATACGCCGGTAGCACCGTAAATAATCCCGTTGGGATTGCCGCCGAGGCGTTCAACTGCAATGGCGATATCTAAATATTCTGCTATCTGTTTTTGATTTTCCGTATCACCCTTTTTGAGGCGAATGACCTCCGCGTCAATTGATAGCCAATCGAGTAATTGTTCAATAGGTAGAGCGGCCGCAGTGTCTGTATAAAATATTACTTTATGCCCAATGTTTTGGAGCGCTTTTGCCAGCACGACGGCTCCAAGGGGGCCATCGTTTTCGCCGAGCGGCATTTTTTCAGGGACTTGCGCTCCTGTTACGATACCAACATTGCACGGCGGTCGATTTAGGAACTCAGCAGCTTCTTGAACCGGTGATTTGGTGTGGACCTTACGAGCGGCTTCATACAAGCGAGCCTTCACCCCATAGGGAAGGGCGGCACCTTGTAGTTCAAGCGATAGCACGCGATCAATATTTTCAAATGCGATGTCTTCCGGGGGCATGTCTTCCATTACCTAAATACTGAGAGATGTTGAAGGCTTCGAGAGTTATATTGTTACGCCGGCTTGTTGCTATTTGTATGCGTCAATCTCATTCAATTGTTTCACAGTTTAGACGGCTAAAGCCATGCCATCGCGGCCCGGGTCAGCGCCGCCGTCCCACCTACCGTCAACGATACGGATTGCGTGTACACCTGAGAATACGTAGCTAAAGGGACTGCGAGAGACTGGATAGCCGCGCGTCACCAGTTTATTGGTAACAAACTTTGGAATTCTGTTGCTGACGTCGATGGTATTGCTATTGGCCGTGATTCGGGGTGCCGAAACCGCTTCGAGCATTGTCATGTCGAAATCCATGACATTTAAAATTGCCTGTAAGACCCCCATCGTGATGAAAGTGCCGCCGGGAGCACCAACAACAATATAAGGGTCGTCCCCATTAAATACGATCGTGGGGCACAAGGCAGTGAAACGCCGTTTGCCGGGCAGAATGGAGCCTGGGAGACCCGGACGAGGGTCGAACGCACCCATGCAGCCATTATACATAATTCCTAACCCACGCGTAACTACTCCCGATGGCATGCCAAGGGAATGGGTCATCGAAACTGCATTTCCATCGGCGTCGACGACAGTTACATGGGTTGTGTCTTTTGATTCCTCGGGTTGTCCATAACGGACAACATTCGCTTTCTCTCCACGCTTGATTTTCGCTGCTAGCTCGCTGGCATATCCGCGGTCGGTGAATTCTGCTACAGGTACTTCTTCAAAAGCGGGGTCGCCCATCTTCTTATCTTTATCGATTGTGGCCCATTTCATCGCTTCAGCGACAGTTGCGATATAGTCGGGTGAATTGTGTCCCATGGCCCGCAGATCGAAGTGTTCCAAGATCTGCAGCATTTCCTGTACCATAACACCGCCACCGGGTGGCTGATTAGAGGCGACTTTGTGTCCTCGATACTCACCCCAAACGGGCTCGCTTCTAACAGTTTTGTAATTCTTTAAATCGTCGAACGTCATTAGCCCACCGTTCGCTTGCATATCGTGGGCAATTTCCTCCCCTATTTCACCCGAGTAAAATATTTCGGCCCCCCCGTCCCGGATTCGTTCTAGCGTGGTTTTCATGTCGGGGTTTTTGACCACGGCTCCGATGGGATAAGTATTACCATCCTTGTTAAAATAAATGTCACGGGCGGCATCCGTATGGCGCAACTTATCAACCATCGCCATTCGACCCATGATATTCGAGGCGCTCCAAAACTCGTCAAAATGGGGCCTGACTGTGAAGCCTTCTGCTGCATGTTCGATGGCTGGCTGGACAATATCTTTCCAGTCCATGGAGCCGTATTCTTCGACCGCTTCGTAATATGCTTTTAAGCTGCCGGGCGTCATAATTGATTCGTAACCAACTTCGTTGGCCTTGTTTTTAAGTATGAAACCGAAACCATCGCGCGATTGCGATTCAATTTCGTCAAGCCACATGCCTGGTGTTGCAGCAGCGGGGGCTGTGGTATGGAAGTCAATATAGCCGTGATGGTTCTTCTTCGGCAGGTAAAGCTGCATCGAGCCAAATCCGGCGAGGCCGCACATCATTGGATCCACTACTGTTTGAACCAAAGCGCAGGTAATTGCGGCATCGACGGCATTGCCACCCCTCTGCAGTGCAACGGCGCCAGCTTCGACTGCTTCAGGTTGGGGCGCGCAAATCATTCCTTTTTTCATACTAAACTCTTCTCGGTGTTGTCATCGCCGGCAACGGCGGTTAGTACCTAACCTAGTCCGACCGGGGCGCAGAGACACTTTATCTCCTGCCGAGACCCTTAATGGAGGTGAGATGGACAAACTTGATAAGTGGCAAGGCTTCATTCCAGACGAGGAAATAGAAGCATATCGTAAAGGTGCCTTTGGCCGGAAAATTGGATTCGGAGCGCGACCGGCGCTCTTAAATATTGATACGACGCGAATGTTCGTCGATCCGGCGTTTCCACAATGTGGCCGGGAAATGCCGGAACTGATTGAAGCCGTCACTGATATAACCGAAACGTTCCGCGATTTAGATTTACCAATTTATTACAGTAGGCGTGATGACCGACGTCATCCGACCCAGCGGGGCATATGGAACTTGAAGCTCGGAAATGCCGGGGAATTTATTTATAGCGAAGATCCACGGGCGGACGAGTGGCCGGAAGCCTATGCGCCACGTGAGGGTAAGGACGTTGTTGTTTTTAAGAACAAGCCGTCATGTTTCTTCGAGACGCCTTTGGAATCTTGGCTGCGCTATGATGAAATAGATACACTGGTTATAATTGGCGTTTCGACGAGCGGCTGTATACGTGCCGGTGTGGTGGATGCGTTTTGCCATAATTTTCGTGTTATTGTACCGAAAGAGGCGGTCGGTGACCGAAGTGTCACACAACATATGGCAAATCTCTTTGATATAGATATGAAGAGTGGAGATGTTGAACCGCTGGTAGGTGTGACCGCGGAGCTCAAATCCCGTTTTGGCTGTGCTGACGCAGCGGACTAGCTTTTGTCTAAGTAGATTAGAACACATGCACAACGCCATTTCCAATCCTCGTGCCGCTCTGGCGAATTGCCTGACCGATGCTGAATTCCCAGAATTGCCAAATTTTCAAAGAGGCAAAGTTCGGGATTCCTACGATTTGCCAGATGGCCGTCGTGTCATGATCGCGACTGACCGTCAATCAGCTTTCGATATTGTCTTAGCGGCGGTGCCCTTTAAGGGGCAGGTACTAAATGAGACTGCACTTTTTTGGTTTGAGGAGACGCGCGATATTTGTCCCAATCACGTGATCGACTACCCGGACCCGAATGTTGCGGTTGCCAAACGTTTGGAGATGCTGCCGGTCGAAATGGTTGTGCGTGATTATTTGACGGGCTCGACCGAGACAAGCATTTGGCCCATGTACGAGCGCGGGAAGCGACTTATGTATGGGCATGAGTTTCCTGATGGCTTAGTCAAGAATCAGAAGCTGTCAGACACAATTTTGACGCCGACAACCAAGGCGGATATAGGGGGGCATGATGCGCCGATCACAATGGCGGAGATCATCGAGCAGAACCTGCTGTCCCAAAATGTCTGGGAAGAGCTCGCAGAAAAAAGTTTGGCACTATTTGCCCGGGGCCGTGAAATTGCGGCGTCGAATGGCCTCATACTGGTCGATACGAAGTACGAATTTGGTGTTGATGTGAACGGACAAATCACCATTGCCGATGAGATACATACACCAGATTCTAGCCGCTACTGGATGGCAGATAGCTATGTGGCGAAGATGGAAGCTGGTGAAAATCCAGAGAATTTGGATAAGGAATTTCTTCGCCTCTGGATTAGCGAACGTTGCGATCCATACAAAGATGATATTCCAGAAATTCCCGAGGAAACACTGATGGCGTTCAGTGGGAAATACGTAAAGCTCTTCGAACAAGTGACGGGGCGAAACTTTGAAAAATCCTCGGGCGATCAATCGATCCGCGATAGGGTGCGTGATAGCTTGGCACGAGCGTTTCCGTGCTATTTCAAATAGGATTAAACCATGACTGCAGTGATGCGTTATGCGAAAAAACGAGCGAGCGTAAATGGCCTCGAAATGGCCTATATCGATGAAGGTGAGGGTGATCCAATTGTATTTTTGCATGGGAACCCGGTGTCTTCCTATCTTTGGCGCAATGTCATGCCTTACCTTGAAGGCAAAGGCCGCTTGATAGCACCTGACCTAATTGGCATGGGCGATTCAGAACGCCTGCCGATAAGTGGCCCTGGGCAATACCGTTTCGTCCATCACCGCGAATATTTAGATGCGTTACTCGAACAAATTGGTGTGCGTGAAAATGTAACGCTGGTCATCCATGATTGGGGCTCGGCGCTCGGGTTTCACTGGGCTCACCGTCACCCTGACGCAGTTAAAGGTATTGCGTACATGGAGGCGATCGTGCGTCCGTTGCCTTGGGAGGATTGGCCAGATCAAAGCCGCAATGCATTTAAGGGATTGCGATCGGAAGGTGGTGAGGCAATGGTGTTAGAGAAAAATTTCTTTGTTGAAAAGCTTTTGCCAAATGCGATCCTTCGCACCCTGGAAGATGGGGAGATGGAAGAATACCGACGCCCGTTTGTCGAGCCGGGAGAGAGCCGTCGTCCGACACTAACCTGGCCGCGTGAAATACCAATCGACGGAGAGCCGGTGGATGTTGTTAAGATCGTCGGTGACTATGCGGATTGGCTAGCAAAAGGCGAGGTGCCTAAACTTTTTATAGATGCTGATCCTGGTGCCATACTCGTTGGAAAGCAGCGGGAGTTCTGCCAAGCCTGGCCAAACCAGACCAACGTGACCGTCAAAGGCCATCACTTTGTTCAGGAAGATTCGCCGGATGAAATTGGCCAAGCGATTGCCGATTGGCATTCGACCCTTTGAAGACTTGGACCTAAGCGGCGGCTTTTGTGTCGCGCCACTCACGGGCCAGCGCTAAAACCTCAGCGATGTCTTCCCTGGTATTGTAGATATGCAGCGAGAGACGGATTAAACCTTTTCGGATCGAGTGCTGAACCTTGTTGTTGTTGAGATGCTGAGAAAGTGACGACATTTCAGCGTCATCCGTCGAATCGTGCCCGCTCCCACCTAGCTTTCCAACGCATACCAAGCTTGTCAGGTGATCGCCAGATGAGCCGCCCACAACAGGCAAGTCCATAGCAAGCAAGCCGTCTGCCAATTGCCGGGTTAGGCCGCCAACATGCCTCTCGATGTTTTTTGTTCCAATCGCGTTAAGCAATTCGATCGATTTCTCAGCCGCGGCCGCACCGATATAATTATGGTTACCGAGATCGAAGCGCCGTGCACCTGGCATAAGACGGTAATTATCAGAACCGAGTGCTGCTTCATGGACGCCACCACCTAGATCAACACCAAAGCGTGCTAAGTAAACAGGGGTGATCCGATCTGCCCATTCATCCCGGCAATAAAGCAGACCCATTCCGTATAAGCCGAGCAGGCCTTTTTGCGTTGAGACGGCTAAGCCGTCGATATTTAATGCCTTCACGTCGGTTTTGACAATTCCGACAGATTGCACTCCATCGACTAGAAAAAATGCGTCACGTTCCCGACATGCAGCACCAAGTGGCGCCATATCGGTCCGAAACCCGGGCGAGAAGCTGACAGAAGCTACGGTGACGCATCTGGTTCTCTCATCCATAGCGGTGATCATTTCTTGGACTGGCATATTTCCGCTATTACCCGAGATTGTGCGGACTTCTACCCCAAGGCGTTCCCGAAGGTGCAACCAAGGATAAACGTTATTGGGATGTTCCAAGTCGGGGCATAGGACGACGTTGTCTCCGGCTTTCAAACCCAAAGCGGCCACGATGGCGTTCAATCCTTCGGAAACATTTTTAGTTATTGCAACTTCACCCATATTAGCGTTGATCATCTCGGCAAAGCCGCTGCGCACGGTTTCGACTGTGCCGAACATCTCGTCCTTATCGCCTAAACCATTTGTGCTGCCATCAAGGAGATTATCCACGGCAGACCGTGCGCATTTGGGCGTTAAGCCGCGAGCCGCGCAATTCAGATAGATTTGGTCCTTCGCGCCTGGGAATTGTTCCGCAATTTGGTTTAAATCGAGGGGCATAATCTCTGACCTTTGTGGTTCCTTTGGGTAAAAAATCTATAGCAATCGCAAAAATTTGACACTACCAGCCTTTGATTTGAGGCTGGCAAAGCCAATGTGCGGTGAGTGATGCAAATATACATTTCTTTTGATGGTCGAGAGGGTAGGATTTTGATAGGAATGAGAATATGAAATCCGATACGCCAATCGTAAAAGATCTAGTTCTTATTGGTGGCGGACATTCGCATGTGGCCGTACTGAAGATGTTTGGTATGAAGCCAATGCCAGGTGTTCGTATCACTTTGATTACGCGAGATGTGGACACGCCATATTCTGGTATGCTGCCCGGATTTATTGCTGGGCACTACGCATTTGACCAAACACATATAGACCTTCGTCCACTCGCGCAGTTCGCCAATGCCCGCATCTATCATGACGAAGCGATCGGCATTGACCATGGGAATAAAAAGGTAATCTGCCGTAACCGTCCGCCCGTCGCCTTTGATGTTCTCTCGATCAACATTGGATCTACGCCATATTTGGAGACACCTGGCGCCAAGGACTACGTGACGCCAGTGAAACCGATAAATAATTTTGTTGACCGATGGCAGGGGCTTTTTAACCGAATTCGTGAACGGACTGGCGAAATCCACATTGGTGGAGTGGGCGCGGGTGCCGGCGGGGTCGAGGTACTTCTGGCTATCGAGCATCGGTTGCGTCGTGACTTTACCGATGCTGGCCGTGTCTCAAACCACATCAAGTTTCATCTGATCACGGACGCTGACGATATTCTTGTATCTCACAATCCCTCCGTTCGCCGCAAATTTAACCGCGTGTTAAAGGAACGCAATATTGTGGTTCATATCAACCACAAAGTAGTCGGTGTGGAAGACAGTGCCGTGATATGCGAGAATGGCAACCGCATAGCATTGGACGAAATTCTTTGGGTTACACCGGCTGGGGCTGCGCCCTGGCTTCGCCAGGATACTAAACTTGGGCTCGATGAACGCGGCTTTATTTCCGTTAACGATACGCTCGAGGCGGTATCCCATTCTGATATCTTCGCTGCCGGTGATATTGCTGCTGTTGCCGGTTATCCTCGTCCAAAAGCTGGGGTGTTTGCGGTCCGGCAAGGGCCGCCACTGGCGAAGAACTTGCGCCGCGCACTTACCAAACGCCCGCTGAAGCCGTTCCGCCCACAGAAGGATTTCCTCAGCCTTGTCTCGACGGGAGATAAGTACGCCGTTGGTTCGCGTAACGGTTGGGCGGTGGAAGGCGAGTGGGTTTGGCAGTTAAAGAATTGGATTGACCTTCGTTGGATGCGGAAATATCAGGAACTGCCAGAGATGGAAGAGGACGGCGGGGTCGAAATTACTGCCGGTCTTGCCGATGCTAAAGCCATGAAGGAGATCTCTGCCATTGCAATGCGCTGTGGCGGTTGTGGCGCGAAAGTCGGGACTGATGTTCTTAGTCGTGCCCTACAGATGCTTGAACCGGTCAAGCGACCGGATGTTCTAATTGGATTGAACGAGCCAGATGATGCCGCGGTCGTTGAAGTGTCGCCAGGTAAGGTGATGGTCCATACGGTCGATTTCTTCCGTGCTTTTGTTGATGATCCTTATATTTTTGGACAAGTCGCGGCAAATCATGCACTCGGCGATGTGTTCGCGATGGGGGCGGAACCTCAGTCTGCGCTTGCTGTTGCCTCCGTGCCTTTCGGGCCTGAAGCGAAAGTCGAAGAAGCGCTATTCCATATGATGTCAGGCGCGATGGATGTGTTAGCCGATGCCGGTGCATCTCTCGTAGGCGGGCATACTAGTGAAGCTTCGGAACTTGCGCTTGGTTTTTCCATCAATGGTCTCGCGGACCGTGATAAAATTCTCCGCAAAGGTGGT
>Ga0114933_10005429_pt1 | contig 11608 bp, 5 predicted proteins | sample 4SBtaG_FD_89691 | JGI IMG/M metagenome (GOLD analysis project Ga0114933, IMG submission 89691) | Deep subsurface microbial communities from Kolumbo volcano to uncover new lineages of life (NeLLi) - 4SBTROV12_W25 metaG | ecosystem: Environmental > Aquatic > Marine > Volcanic | place: Kolumbo... | reverse complement strand
GCTAGAAGACTCTTGGGACAAAATATCGTCAATAGTAAACTCTGCCTATCTTGGTAGCAAAAATAAGAAGAACCTAAGGCAACTGACAAAAGCAGACGTTTCTAACCTAGAAAGCTTAAAACTGTCCGTACTTACAAACACATCAGTTTTGTCTGAAGTTACAAACGAATCAGTACTAAAAACTATAACTGAAGGAAAGCCAACGCCTAAAGACTTCACATCAACACTCTCGTCACAAGGTATAGACACCTACAGTCTAAGTATAGACGAGTACAGAAGGAAAACGCTGAGCTGTTTTCTGGAGTTCTTACTAGTGTAAAAAAGGGCTTTCTTCCATTAATTTTAAAATTTTGTGTATAACTATTCTAGAGGTAATACAATGAAAATATTCCAATCAGAGATAGATGACGGGGTTGGCGAACTAGTTCAAAGTTCAGCTTCGATAGCATATTGTTCAGTAGCTAATATTGTTAGCTCTGCCAAGGCAAGCGAGCTCCCTGATAGCAAAAATCCTAACATCGAAAAGTTGATTGCTGGAAGTAATCCAGATCAAGTAGATTTATATTATCTTGACTCTGTTTTAGTTTCTACTGGATGGAACAAAAACGACGATGTCTTCCTTTCTGAGTCCACTTGGGCTGCCAGAAAGACTCCGGAAGATAAGCAGTTTAATTTCATGCACGACGAAAACGACATCATTGGACACATAACGGGTTGTTATGTTGTTGACAAAGATGGGAACAAAGCTGAAGGGGAACAGTCTCCTCAGGCTTTTGATATTATAACAGAGGCCGTTCTTTACAATAGCTGGACAGATCCAGAAAATAAAGAGCGGATGCAAAGCATAATAGCTGAAATCGAAGATGGAAAGTGGTTTGTCTCGATGGAGTGCTTGTTTTCAGATTTTGATTACGCTTTAGTAGACCCACAAGGCAAACATCAACTTCTTGAAAGAGATCAGGCTTCGGCGTTTTTAACTAAACACCTAAGAGCCTACGGAGGAGAGGGAGAGTACGAAGGATATAAGATAGGTAGGGCTTTACGCAATATTGCTTTTTCAGGTAAAGGCTTGGTCTCAAACCCAGCTAATCCAAGAAGTGTCATTCTAAACTCTACTAAAGCTTTTGACATTTCAGAAGAAGAAAAAATCACCATATTTTCAGGAGAAATTAAAATGTCTAATGACAATACTAAAGTTTTGGAACAGCAGGTTGCTGACCTAAAGTCAGGTCTAGAAGCTGCTCGTGCCGAGAACGAAGCTATGAAGCAAGACATCGAGGCAGCAAAAGATAAAGAGTTTGCAGCAACGGTTGATGCTTTTGAAGCTGATATCACATCGAAAGATGAAAGTATCACAACCCTAGAAGAAGCCGTTAAAGCTTCTGAAGAAAAAATTTCTGAACTTGAAGATGCGGTAGCACAGAAAGACGAAGCACTTGCAGAAGCAGTCGCAAAGATTGAAGCTCAAGAAGCAGAAGCTAAACTGGCTGCCCGCAAAGCCGCTTTGATTGAAGCTGGTGCTGAAGAAGATGTAGCTGAAGAAACTTTGGCAGCATTCGCAGACGCAACAGACGAAATGTTCGAGCAAGTTGTTGCTCTTACAAAGACTGCAGCTTCACCAAAGAATCGCTCAGAAATGAAGAATAAGAAGAAGGGTCAATTCCCTCCAAAAGATGAAGAAGACGATAAAAAGAAGAAAGACAAGAAAGCTGACGCCGATGAAACTACTGAAGAAGTAGCTGAAGAAGCAGAAGCTGTCGAAGCGTCTGACGAAACTTTTGAAAATGTAGAATCTTCTGAAGCAACTCTCGTTGAGGCTTCACCACAAGAAGATGAACTGGAGTCCACAAGAGCTAGTGTAGCCCAGTGGTTAACAGAAAATGTCCTCTCGAAATAATTTAAGGAGAATGATATAATGGCTCTTAAAGCAGACAGATATGAACTACAAACTGATATCAGTTTCTTCTGCGACGAAGTAACTACTAGAGGTGGCATTGTTCACTTTAGCAGTACAGCTTCAGGCGCAGCTATGGATCAAGGCGTAAACAAAGTCGTTACGAAAGTATCGGTTGCAGGCACAGATGTAGCAGCTGGTATTTTACTTAACGACGTTGTTAACAAAGACCTTACCAGAACACATCTTAATCAATATAAAGATGAAGTTCAGAAGGGCGGTAAAGTAACTGTTCTTAGAAAAGGATACGTTGTAACTGACAAGATTAGTGGAACACCGTCAGCTGGTCAATGGGCAGTAGCCCATATTAATGGTACGGTTTCAGGTGTTGCCGCAAGAACTGGGCCATATGCCCCAATCAGTGGCCAACTTGTCGTTGGAAAATTCCTTTCCGCAAAAGACAATGATAACTACTGCAAAGTAGAAATCAACCTTCCGTAACTTTAACTCTTGAAGGAGAATAAATAATGTCATATTCAAACAGACCTACTGATGAATTCATCGCTCTGCTAAAGCAGTCTGGCGATGGCGACATCAACACTGCTCAAGCAGCGCAAAGAGAGTTTGCTAAGGCTCTTGAATTGCCACTCCGCAAGGGGGTTTTGGCAGGGGATGTTCTTGGTAACATCTTTGAAACTATTACTGTCGAAGCTGGAAGTTCAACTGAATTTCCTCTCGACTTAATTTCCCCCGGTATGGAAGGCGAGCACATCGCTTATACGAATCCGGGCCACGGTAGAATTCCTGAACGTGCAGTCGAAAGTGACTACGTCATGATTCCAACCTACAGCATCACATCGTCTATCGACTACTTACTTCGATATGCTCGTGAAGCTCGTTGGGATATTGTTGGTCGCGCAATGCAAGTTCTCGAAGCTGGCTTTACTAAGAAGCTTAATGACGATGGATGGCACACTCTTCTCGCCGCTGGTGTAGATAGAAACATCCTTGTTTATGATGGCGATGCTACTCGTGGTATGTTCAGCAAGCGTCTAGTTTCATTGATGCAGACAGTTATGCGCCGTAATGCCGGCGGTAACACAGGTTCTGCCAATCGAGGACGTTTAACAGATCTTTACGTTAGTCCAGAAGCACTTGAAGATGTGCGTAACTGGGGACTTGATCAAGTAGATGAAGTCACACGACGTGAGATCTATACGGCAACTGAGGGCGGCGCACCAATTACCCGCATCTTTGGTGTGAATCTTCACGACCTAGACGAACTTGGCCAAGGCCAAGAGTACCAAGTCTTCTTTGAAGGAGACCTAGCTGGTGACTTACATGCGTCAGATGACGAGTTAGTTGTTGGCTTAGACCAGTCCGCTAATGACAGCTTTGTAATGCCTGTTAAAGAGGCTCTTCAGGTATATGAAGATCCTACTCTACACAGACAGCAAAGAGCTGGCTACTACGGTTGGATGGAAATGGGCTTTGGCGTACTCGATAACAGAAGAATTCTTCTGGGATCGTTCTAATCGTCAGGTTTTAACTGCCGTATTTACAAAGACCACCTCCAGACATGGGGGTGGTTCTTTTTTTATGTGTATATATAAACTAGAAAGATATCTTTTTTAAGGATTTAATTACATATAGGAGATTAAAATGGCCGCACTTTCAGATTACTTAGAATCTGGTTTGCTCAACCATGTTTTTAGAGGAGGGTCATTTAGTAAACCTTCTAATATTTCGCTAGCCCTAACTAGCGGTATACCACTCGACTCTAACACTGGCCAAACAATACCTGAACTTCCTAGTGGTATTAATGGCTCTGGAACTGGTTATAGTCGCATAGATTTAGGAGCACCCAATAATGAGACTTGGTCTCACCTTACTACAGACATAGCGTCAGGCATCGGAACCATACGAAATAGTGGACAACTGGTGTTTAATACAGCCCTCTTAGACTGGGGTTGGGTTTCTGGAATAGCTATAACAGACCACGCTGACGTAGGATCTGGCAATCTTTTGATGCACGCACAGCTAGATAACCCTAGAATCATATACACAGGGGCCAACGCAAAGTTTGATGCGAGTACTTTAGAAATAAGCTTTAAGTAAGGTAGTTAATAATGATCGTAAATAAGCCGTCGCTTGTAACAAAAATAAATGAGCAGCTAGCAGACAATTCAACGCAGGAAATATCTCCAAGAGACATAAGAGATAATCTGTTAGACATTATAGATTCAGTACATCTATTTACGGCAGATCAAAATTTAGAGGCTCAGAACTTTGCAACTCCCTCGACCAGAACTACAAGGGCTGGGGAAGATGCTTTAGGTAGCTTAAAGCTTGCTGGATATAGTAGCGTAGATAACTCAGCGTTTGGGTTTTCAGCCTTAAAAGGCAACTACGACGGTGTTAGAAATACAGCTATTGGTACATATTCCATGAGCTGTAATCTATATGGCTCTACAAATGTTGCCATTGGATATAACTCCCTCGCTGGAAATGTGTTTGGAAGCAACAACGTTTCTCTAGGCTCCTATACTCTACAGTCTAACAAAAGAGGAAACAACAATATAGCCATTGGTCATGGCGCTGGATACTACATAGGAGAGGATGACAACTACAAGTTATTCGTTGCGAGTCATGACATAAACAATGATGACCTATGCACTATTACCCCCGGATCTGGCCCAAACCCTCTTATATACGGCGACCTACAGGGAAATAGATTAGGAGTAAATACTACACTCCTCCATTCTTTTGGAACCCTGCAAGTAAACGGCGCCTTGTCGCCAACCTCAGGAAACATGCACGACCTAGGTTTCTACTCACCTACATATGACTATAGGTGGAAAAACGCACACCTCTCCAACTCTATAAATGAAAAAATATACTTTAACGACTCCTCAGCCGCTAGAGTTAAAGGTGACATAGTTCCAGACGTAACAAATATATATAAAATAGGGGACTCTGGCAGAGGCCTCCTGTGGGATGGATATTTTAACGATCTAACCGTAAGCGGCGTAGCCAATATAACCAATCTAAATTGGACAACTATATCAGAGTGTATTTATGACTGCAGAACACTATATTTGGCTTCCAGCGGTATGTGTAGTTCTGGAAACCATCCTTGCGGCTATCTTTCTGACACACAAATAGAAGGCGGTGGTATAGTACTTCAAGCAAGCGGTACTGACTACAAAAGAGATTATCATTGGACTTATCTAGCTCCTGACTATTCTCAACTCTGTGTTGCCCCCGACTTGTCTGGTGACGACTCCGCTATGGCTCACGCTAGTTGGTACAGTAATATAAGCGTGAAGTTAGAGTCTGGCAGGCATATAAAAACAGATAGGGTTATTGGTAGAGATTTTCTATCGCTTGCCAATACCAATGACTGCTTTGGGGTATTCCTAAGAAAAGATTCTGATATAATTAGAACTGGTATAAATTGGAGAAATGAAAAACAGCGACTGGCAATTTCTGCTACCTCAGGAACGTTTACAATAACGTATAAAGAAACAGAGTCATCAGCATCCTCAACAACGGCTGCATTAGCTTATAACGCAACGGCTAGCGAGATACAAGCCGCTCTAGAAGCGATAGGAGTAACCGTATCAGTATTGCAATCTGACAATACAGAATACTTCTATGGAATAACAGCTAGAATCTTCATAATAGAGTTCACAGGAGCTCTATCAAAGAAAGACATACCGTTAATGACGGTGGACGCAAGCTCACTAGTAGGAGCTAGCACAGGTTCTGGCGGAGGTTCTACTACACAGTGCAGAACTATTCCGGGAATAAACGAAGTCCAAAAGATAGACATTGTAGCCGATGGAGGCACATTTATATTAAAGAATGGCGGAGATCCAGTAACTCATAGCTCATTTGGCTCATGGGAAGGTTTAAATCAGCTCATACCATACAATGTTTCTGAAGCAAATCTAAAGGCGGCTATTGAAGATTCGTTTGGTAAGACCACAGTAACTGTTTCAAGATCATCTCTTTCAGCAGGTTATTCTTACACTATAACGTTTAGTGGTGACCTTGGAGAAACAAACCATAACCTCCTTGTCCCTGACCTACATGGCTTAACTCTTTCTTCTGGCTCCGCAAGCACTGGTGGTAAAAATGAGCGGAAAAAGATAAGAGTTGTTGGAGACGAAGGAAAGTGGAAAATAGGATGGAAAGCATCTGGAGCTTCTTCCTACACTTACTCTTCCGCGTTGAATGCTTCAGCTACTTTATCAGATGTAGACTCCGCTCTTGATGGCTTGCTAGGCGACGCAAATCACGAGACAATATTTAATTCAACAACAGAAGCGGCACCAGATGGTTCTACTTGGATTGTTAAAGAGTATGAAGTTACATTTAAGGGCTCTTTAGGAAACACTGACATAGAGGATGATCAATTAGTCTCTATTTCTGATTCTTCTGACCCACTTAGAAAATCAGGAGCTTCAACCTCTCCTAATATACCATTTACTCCTCAGTCTTATATGTTTGTAGATGGGTTTAACAAACACTATATTCCGGGTTCGTACTCAGACCCTATTGGTAAGATTAGAGTTGGTATTGGTGACGTAGCGTTTCGCGGAGACGGTCCCGGTGCTGGCGACGTGTGGATGTCAGCAAGTCGGGCAAAACAAAAACTAGGCTCAAGTTATGACTCAAAGCCGCTATATTTCTTCATACCTTTTATTATACGTAAGTATACCGCAGCGCCTCAAACAGGCAACAACAAAACAAAAAATGCAGCTACATGGGACGCGACATTAGTCGCTAGAATACCGCTAACCGTAAATGCAAACGGCGATGTTATAGGCGTTCAAATTGGTCAAATAGCAGACGCTTTGTCGAAAGAAATTGCCAAACAAGGGATCAAAGACGTAACCCTCATACCTTACAACTCAAAAACTTTGCACAGGCAGAACAGCAGCGCTAGACCATTTCCTTGGGGCGTACAAAACATAAACAAACAATATCCTCAGTCCTACTTTATGCACGAAACCGAGGATGCAAAACTTTTCCAAGCTCTTCAAATTCATCCATACTGGGGAAAGTTCCCGGTTGTACACAACGATAGACCCCTCGGGAGTCAGGTTGAGTATGTTGAACTTACATGGCCCTCTATAGCAGTTAAATACAACGGCCCAATAGCTGTTAGAGAGTTTGAAAAAACCACTGGTGTATCTGGCCGATCTGAAGACAATGGGACTTTCTTACCAACAGTTGACGTTATATTTGGTGGAACAGATTTTGTTGGCGGTTGGGATAAAGGCACGACGCTTGGATGCTACATTGGCCACAATGACCAGACACCAACTAGTTCAAGACCAAATAACCTATATCATTTTGGTAGCCTTATTGGCGGGATGGCCCCCGCTTTAGAAGAACATCTTTACAGCAACGCTGTTCCACACGATAAATTTAGTAAACAACACCGCCTCAGACTCAGAGGCGGAGGGGAGATGTACTATAAGGTTCAGGTCATAAAAAGCGACATGCTTGGCGGTATCAACGATAACGACCTACTTAAAAGTACACATGAAATTGTCTACACTAGTGATATTATATCTACCAACGACAGAATATCTGAGATACAAACAAAGCTGGATAAACATTACTCAGGCTATATCAAAGCTCGTAAGCAGGATTCTATTGGTACATACCACGGAAACGACACCAGCAATACGCACCTAAGATCTTCTGTAATGAACGGTCACATGGACCAAATTTCTGGTATGGAAAGGGATATAATAGTCGGTCTGAACGAAACCGCTACTTATACTAGATATGGTGTAATATTTGACATAGTAAATAACACCCTTAGTAAAGACTTATACGAAGCAACCAACAGATCTTATGAACACGTAAAAGATGGTCAAAAACTCATAAGCAATATGAGCTCTTACGGCGGCGGCGGCGGTTTTGACGATGAGCCTTTCTTCTATATACGCTATTGCGACAAGCACGGCAATGATTTACCATACACAAGAAAGCCTCCTTCTTTTCAAGAAAACTACATGTTGGGTGTGGGAAGCTATACAAGAGCGTGGGATGATTCCGTAAAACAAGAAGCTACGAGGTCTTACAAAACTCAAATATCCGGCTATAACCCACCCCTCTATGACACCAACACACTAGATCAAAAACCCCACTTGATAGAATATAATCAGCACAGAGGTGGCGATACGCCTTTAATGGGGTCGGCAAGTGTTTCTACTTTAGTCGAAGGTGAGTCATCCACAACAACAAATGAAGCTAGCGCAAAATCAACAGAAGTTCAAGACGGTAGAGCTCCACGGGAGGAATGCATAATTCTTGGTGGAGGTGATATAGACCCGGTACTTACAGTAACGGCGGTTCAAGATGGAACCGACTTGATAGACGACAGTACAGAATGTGTAGACAATGTAGCTTACATAACTGAAGAGCCTTTGATAACACCTAACCCTCTGTCTCCTTCTGGCAAGCTAGGAAACATAGGGGATGTAAACTTTATATCTTCAGGCTGTGCATCAGATTATGTAATAGCCTATTCCACTATAGATTCTGGCCACAACATAACCCAAAGATATGCCAGCAATATACAGACAACATTAAACGAAAACAAAAACAAAGAAAACATAATCGGTTTTGATCTGACCTATAGAGACGAAGGCGAGCAGGTAGATGATTTAACTGAGCAGAAAAAAGACAGGTTTACTATTTCTGCGTATGACAATTCTATAATTCCAATCAACGCTTTGACTATTATGAGGAGTAGAGATGTTGGCTTGGTCGGCATAACTGACATGATTGGGAATGCAGAAGAGATATTACCTGAAACTATATTTAATATCCAAGCCACGGGAATCCCCGAAAACAGAACTACAGGCGATGGGGGAGCTAAGCTTCAGCTTCTAGGCGGCTCAAACAACAAAAAGAAAAGCGGCGTTGAAATTGAGTATGTAGAAGGTTCGCGTGTAGCCAACATAAATATGTTCAGAGACTTCGATAAAGAACAAGCTGTACGTATTTCTGAAATAAACCATATATCAATCGGGCATCCAGACCCTAATGAAATCCTTACTATAGGGAGTGGGGTCAGTACTGACAATAAAGCCGCCATATCTATCATAGAATCCTCAGGAACCGTTTCCGCAACGGAACAGTTTGGTAAGGTTTACGTAAAAGAAGTAGAAGAAAATAACCAGTGCCAAAGCATATTCTTCTTAGATGATTGTGGCAATGAGTTTGACTTAGTCGGCAATAAATTTGCTGTATCTGGTGATAGAGTCTATACTGATAATAGGTGTAACACCCACGTTGGCAATCACTCGCCAGACGACAGACACTTGATTGCTTCTAAAAATCAATTTGGAAATACGACTGTAGGCAGCCATGCCTTACAAGACGCTACTAATGCTGCGGACAACATAGCTATTGGTTGCGAGGCTGGCTCTGGCGTTACCGGCGGTTGGCAAAACATCCTTATCGGAAACCGTGCAGGAGCTATGGATAAAGTTCAGGATGGCTATAGCGATGCTGAAGTCTTAACAACTGGATATAGAAATATTGTAATAGGCCATAATATGGATGCTGGAAACTCCAGCTACAGACTCCTTCTTGGTACTGACAATCAGCTTATGTTAAGCGGAATCATGGGGCCAGAAAATTCCGATAAGATTTTGACACTACCAAGAGGTAAATTTTCTATTACATCTTCAGACGGTTTTGATAAACTAACTTTAGATAGTAAGACTATAAAATTAACTGACCTTGCTAATGAGTATCCAGATCAATCATTAGACTTCGTTTTTGAGGGGCCTAACTCTAACAATGTGTTAACTTCTAATACGATGCTATCTTTGAAACACCATGTTTCTCCAATGGACCCAACCTGCTGCACATACAGCGACGCATCTCCAGAAAGGCCATACGCGACACTGAACGGCGACTTAAGACTAGCTGGATCTTTAAGGTTCTGTGATGGAACAAGCATGGATTCCGCCACGCTTCTTGGTGGCCTCAACACTGTTGGTCGTAGTGGAATAAAAACAGAGTTAAGCACGTCAGAAAATTCTGTTGACCTAGCTATAGATAGGCTTAAATTTAATACCGCAGCAAACGCCACAGATTTCTACATTCCAGTGGCTAGTGGAACTATACACAGCAAGATTAACTTTACTGATTTGGCTGGATACATAAGTCCACTATCAGCTAGAATAGATAACTGTGAAGACGGACAGGCTGGATATAGGTATCTATTCACTAATAACAGCACAATAGGCGAGCTAGGCTGTAATACTGTTTATATGGGAAATGAGGCTGGTCACAACTCAAATGGCTGGAATCACTCCGTAATGATTGGTACACACGCTGGTAGAAGCTCAACTATAAGCTATTCTTCCGAAAGTGAACATGCATCTGTCTTCATTGGCCACCAAGCTGGCGAAGATACTGTTGGGTGTTATTCGGCTACGTTTATTGGCCCTAACGCAGGGTTTAACGCAGACAACTCATACAGATCTGTATTCATTGGAGACGAAGCTGGTCAAAATGCAAACACTAATCGCTCTGTTGGTATTGGGGACAACGCGCTAGAAGGCGTTACTGGTACACACAATATAGAAATATGCACAGGCATTGGCAAGGACGGCGCGCAACCTTGGGAAACTAGACTCATGACAGGAAACATGAGTTACAAAATGAATATTGGAGACATACTTGCTGGAGATATGGGCGTTAGAAGAATGAACGTAGGCTCTGCTAATGTTCACTGCGAAGACGCTGTCTGGTCTGTCAGGAAAGATTCATACCAAGGTCACAATGATATAGAATGGATACAAGACTCTCAGCAAGATGATGTTCGAGTTGCTGGTATTAAAAAGGACGGCGTACCATTCGCTGCGTTCACCAAAGATTCCGGAGAGATTGTCGGTAGAATATACATAGAAGGGTATGCTCAAGCTAGCATTGCTTCACCATCTTCTTCTGATTCCCCAACTGAGGGTCAGATACTTATCAAAGACTCCTCTTGGTCTGACGATATACTAGTTACTATTTCCAATAGAGACACAACTTTAGATATTCAATCAGGTGATTATGTGATTGCCATACTAATAAACGGGGAGTATCGTCCTATATGGGTAAGCTGTCAATCCTAAGGAGGAATAAAAATGGGAAGACCTCCTAATTGTCACTGCAAGTGTGGCGTAAGCACTGAAATTCCACCGCCACCACCAGAAAAGTCTAACTTCTTCACTATCATATTTCAAGACGAAGCTGAGCAGTCTTACTGCTGCGATGCAAAATACGAGAGTGTTTATATTGAAGATCTAATATACCTAAGACGAAAAGAACAGACTATTGGTCGTTGTGACATGGCCTTCATGCACGTTGAGGAAGGCTCGTATGGGACTGAACTAAAGCCTAGAACAAGAGACGACGGAGGAGTAGAAGGTCTTCCCGAGGAAGTATTGTACATCAAGAAAAATGTAAAAAGAAATACTATCACCTCTGCTGACAGAGCCGCTTTAAAACATATAACAGAACAGATCTTAAGAGGCAACTATGACTGCTTTGCTGTTTTTATAGATAATAGCGGTAGTTTGGGAGTAGCCAAAGTTAGAGCCCTAATAGACGAGTGGTATTGGAACATATCCACAAACGAAGCTAGCCATGCGACCTACCAAAGATATATAGTCGATTCTAATGGCG
>Ga0114933_10005428_pt1 | contig 11609 bp, 8 predicted proteins | sample 4SBtaG_FD_89691 | JGI IMG/M metagenome (GOLD analysis project Ga0114933, IMG submission 89691) | Deep subsurface microbial communities from Kolumbo volcano to uncover new lineages of life (NeLLi) - 4SBTROV12_W25 metaG | ecosystem: Environmental > Aquatic > Marine > Volcanic | place: Kolumbo... | reverse complement strand
TTGCCGTTTCTATTGAGCCTGTATGGAGTTCAAGCGCGCCACAGCACTATTCCGAATCACTAAACCGTATTGCCACATTGCGTTCAGCGAGTATCTGTATCAAGTGTTCGTTCACCTCTGGCGTAACCACGCCCTGAACACAGCCTTTCAATAATATAATCGATGCATCATTCACAGCTGAAACATCTACTTTATTCTCTGCTTTTGGTTTATTCCGTAATAAGTTCCCAATCTTGGACGGAAGCAAAAGTCGAAAAAAACGGCCCAACGTCATCATTCGTCGGAGTGTTTTTGGTTGCGGTATGATCTTTAAAAGAAGGGCAATAAACCACGGCGGGGATAGTTTGCCAGCCGCATACGTGCGTCCAATTTCGATCAACTCACCATATTCGACGCCGGAAGGACAGGTCGTTTCACAAGCTCTACAGGTCAAACAGCGATCCAAGTGCTTGGCACTCACTCGATCGACTTTTTCCGTCTCAAGCATCCCTTTTATTAAGTATATTCGCCCTCTTGGACCATCCAACTCATCACCGAGTAGTTGGTATGTCGGACACGTCGCATTGCAGAACCCGCAGTGCACGCAGCGTCGCAATATCTCGTCCGCTCGCTGACCATCCGTAGTGTTCAACAAAGTGAGTGGCAAGTGGGTTTGCACTAGATGAATACCCCGGGGTTTAAAATTCCATCTGGATCGAAAGCTTTCTTGAGCCTCTCACTATAGACGGTTTGCTTCTCGCTTCCGTTTTCGATATTGCGAAAACTATTAATGGAGGCCGTTTCTCTCAATCCTTGGACTTCATCATTCCTACACCACACTTGAGCACCGCCCCATTCACTAACATAGTCCCAACTTTCAGGTATTTTTTTTGGATCAAATCCCCTCGGCAACGACACTTTCCAAAGAGGTTTCTCAGTCAGAAAAAATGAATGCTCTTGATCTCTCAATCGATACCAAAAGGCGCCATCTATATCCTCATCCATGTCCAACCGTGACACCGCATCACTGACGCTCTCTTCACTACCTGACAACCTAACCCAAAGCATATCAGGCTCATAATATGTAGCTGACAAAGGTAAGGGTTCTCGAAAAAATCGCGCCATGAATTCTTGTAATTTTTCAACCGGCATTTCCTTGCGCAAAGTTCGAACACACTGTGGACGCGGCAGCACCTTCAGACTAACAGATAGTATAATTCCCATCGTTCCGTAAGCGCCGACCATTAGACGAGATATATCGTAACCCGCTACATTCTTCATGACCTGACCACCAAAATTAAGGCGCTCACCCAAACCATTTACAATCTCAATACCGAGTATTGCATCTCGAACAGCACCAAGCCAGGGTCGTCCTGGACCGGAAATCCCTGCCGCTATAGCCCCTCCAATTGTCCCTTGGCCTCCGTAACAAGGAGGATCCGCCGGAAATATTTGCTCTTCTTCATTCAAAAGGTCTTCTATTTCGCTCAGCGTTGTACCAGCCCGAACAGTCATAACAAGCTCATCTGGTGAGTAGTTGATGACTCCCGTATGGTCCAACGTAGACAGTAGATTCCCTTGGGTTCGTCTGAGATTCGGAGTAGAAAGGAAATTCTTGCTGCCATGGCCTTGCAAACGAATACCCTCGCCCCGAGTCCGGGCCACTTGGACGGCATCAATAAGGCGCTCGCTGTCATCATACGCTCTCAAAAGCGTTCAAGGTCGGGGTGAGGCAATTGCGTGCCGTGCACATGCATACCACCAAGTTCAGAACAGCGGGTTAATGTCGGTATGGCCTTACCGGGATTTAGTAACCCATCAGGATCGAATGCTGCCTTGAGGCGATGAAATTGTCTGATCTCTGGTGCTGTAAATTGCACACACATTTCATCCAACTTTTCGACTCCAACTCCGTGTTCTCCGGTTATCGTGCCTCCAACTTCCACACAAAGCTCCAATATCTTTCCGCCTAAAGCCTCTGCTTTTTCAACTTCTCCGGGCTTGTTTGCATCGTAAAGAATTAACGGGTGTAAGTTCCCATCGCCAGCATGAAATACGTTAGCGACCGATAGTTGATACGACTTAGATAACTCCGAAATGGTGTCCAGCACATGACCAATTTCTCGTCTCGGGATAGTACCGTCCATACAATAGTAGTCTGGGCCGATTCGGCCGACGGCCGGGAAGGCCGACTTCCTTCCAAGCCAAAACCGGTCACGCTCATCCTCCGAAGTAGCCCGTCTTACTTCTGTTGCACCAAGCCGTTCCATGATGTCCTGAACCGACGACGAATCGGCATCGACCTGACCTTGAGTCCCATCCAACTCACACAATAGAATAGCGGCAGAATCGGTCGGATAACCAGCATGCACATAATCTTCTGCGGCCTTAATTGCTAATCTGTCCATCATTTCAAGGCCCGCAGGTATGATCCCATCCGCAATAATCTTACCAACCGCCTGTCCGGCTTTTTTCAAATCATCAAACGCCGCTAATAAAACTTGTTTTTCGACTGGTTCAGGAAGCAGCTTTACGATGACCTCTGTGACAACCCCAAGCATTCCTTCCGACCCCGTCATCACAGCCAAAAGATCAAGTGTGGAGGTATCATAGCCCTTGCCACCGAGGATCAATTCCTCGCCTTCAATAGTTTGTACTTTGAGCCCGAGGACATTATGAACAGTAAGCCCATACTTTAGACAATGAACGCCGCCAGAATTTTCAGCAACATTACCTCCGATGCTGCACGCAATTTGCGAGGAGGGATCCGGAGCATAGTAAAGTCCATATTGGCGGACCGCTTCGCTTATAGATAGGTTAGTCACTCCAGGCTCTACAGTAGCAGTGCACGCATTCAAATCGACTTCCAAGATCCGGTTCATCTTTGACAAAACCAGCAAAACTCCATCATTAAGTGGCCTAGCACCTCCCGAGAGCCCAGTTCCAGCTCCTCGCGTCACCACCGGAACCGTATGCTCCGCACAAATCCTAAGTACCGCTCTTACCTGCGTTACAGTTTCCGGTAACGCTACGCACCAAGGCGTTTCGCGATATGCCGTTAAACCATCTGTTTCAAACGGCCGCACCCCAACAGAATCGGTAATGATGTTCTGCTCAGCCAAATTTGCTCTCAACAATTCCAGCACTAACGATGTCGTCATCTATGAATTCCTCATCATTAACCAATTATAGTGCTCACACCGAGTTAAGTCCCTATCGCCTATAAAAGCTCACCAGGAAAATACTTAGACTCTTGAATCTTTCAAACCATCCACAATGATGAACCAAAACGTTACCGTCCGCTTTTTTAAGAAAACAAATGCCTCCCTACAAAACGTTATTCAAATGTCCACTGATCAAAAGTTTGCATAGCAACTATATACAAGCGCAAACTTCAGACCCAAGTACGACTGCTGCCGTTTCCATGATTTAATGAATAAGAAGCGTTTTTACACCGTCTAAGCACAACTTTAAAAGGGATCTCTGTTGCCCACCTCACTTGTCATCAAAAATGCCCGTATAGTCAACGAAGGAACCATAACGGAAGGGGACCTTTCCATTTCATCTAATCGCATCGAGAAAGTTGGTGGGGTTATCGATGGTACAAACGAAGTGGACGCAAACGGGGCTTGGCTCATTCCAGGAATGATTGATGATCAAGTGCACTTTCGAGAGCCTGGTTTGGAACACAAGGGCAGTATAGCGACCGAAAGCCGGGCGGCCATAGCAGGCGGGATTACCTCGTATATGGAAATGCCAAACTGCGATCCTTTGACAATAAATGCAAAGAATCTGGTAGATAAACATCGTCGTGCCGCAAAGAAATCAATGGCCAATTACGCTTTCTACTTGGGAGCGACAAACGACAACTTGGAAGACATCAAATCTGTAGATATTAAACTGGCCTGCGGCGTCAAAGTATTTATGGGCGCATCTACCGGTAACATGCTCGTTGATAATCCTGACTCACTAGAAGCAATATTCGCGAATTCCCCTCTACTCATTGCGACGCACTGTGAGGACACGCCCACTATAGAGAGTAATCAAAGAAAAGCCGAAGTTCAGTTTGGCGAAAACATTCCTATCTCACACCATCCGATCATTCGTTCCGAAGATGCCTGCTTTATATCTTCGTCATTAGCCGTCGATCTCGCCCGACGTCACAATGCAAGATTGCATGTCCTGCATCTGACAACAGAGAAAGAGATGGTTCATTTTGAATCGGGACCAATCAAGAACAAACGGGTTACCGCAGAAGCATGTGTCCATCACCTCTACTTCAACCAAGAAAGTTACGAAGAAAAAGGTGCGTATATCAAGTGTAATCCCGCCATCAAAACACCGAAGGATCAAGCTGCTCTAATAGCGGCCATCCAAAACGATACCATCGACGTTATAGCTACGGATCATGCTCCCCACACACAAAAAGAAAAAACTGGCACATATACGCAGACAGCTGCTGGTTTGCCCTTAGTTCAGCATGCATTACTCTCACTAATGGAACACGTAACGGATGACGTTTTCAGTATCGAAAAAATAGTGCACAAGACATCGCACGCCCCCGCCGAACTATTTCAAGTACAAGAACGCGGCTATATTCGAGAAGGTTACTGGGCAGATCTAGCCATCATTGACACAAAACAATCTACCATAGTTAACGAAGAGCCGATCTATGCAAAATGTGGATGGTCACCATTTAGCAACACGGAATTTCGGTCAAGAATCACTCATACTTTTGTAAATGGGAATCTAGTTTACGCCGACGGACGTATCACCAGCGATCTTTGTGGCATGCCTTTAGAATATACGAGGTAACAATAGAGGGCTCTATTTTTGTTCGCTGACTCAAAAGACCAATTTATCCACCATTATCGTAAGAATTAACAGGACGACATCATGCCTTCACCTGACTTTTGGGAACCCGCACCAGAACTGCAACGCGAGCAAATTAGCTTCGAATTTGAAGACAATGAATTTCTCGGACATCTCGTAGCCCCACCACCTTCTCTCGGTCCGAGACCTCTAATACTAGTTATTCACAATTATCAAGGACTTAAATTTTTCGATATTGATGTTGCTGAATATTTTGCACGTATTGGTTACGTCGGACTTGCTATCGATCTGTATGGGAATGTCGTACCGCCTGACGAAAGAGAATTTCCAAGTGATCCAAAACAAGTAGAGGCTTTCCAAAAGAAATGTTTTGAAGGCCTCGTTTACATGGACCACAATCACAAAAGATTCCGAACCGCTATGGATCAGTGGATCCAACACGGAAAAGCTCACTCCACGGTCGACACCTCTTTGTCACCCGCTGCTATCGGGTATTGTTTCGGAGGCATGGCTGTTATCGAAGCCGTACGTGGCGGTCTAGACCTCTCCGCATGCGTGTCATTTCACGGATTACTTCAAACAGGCGAGGATCCGAACCCAGCTCACTACGGTGTTACACGTCCTCCACTAAAACGGTGTGATAATCCCTACAACACGAATACCGTACTACTCATAGAAAATGGGGCGGACGACACTTTGGTGCCGGATGAAAGTAAACAACGTTTCTTTAACGAAATGGACGAAGCCGGCGTAGACTGGATCTTCCATCACCACGCTAGAACACCGCACGGCTTCGCTCTACCGCCTACTCTCGGCGCCCCGGGGAGGCTTCATGAGATTACCGACCGCAGGTCAACCATGAATATGCTCAGCCTTTTCCGCGAAGTATTTCCAGGTGTACCCCAGAATTACGTAAAACGAAACGCTGCCGGAACCACAATTCCACTTTAAGATTGGAAAAAATGGATAACGTTCCGCGAACGGCAGTTCCCAATTCAATTATTCAAAAACACACAGAGCTCGAAATTCGACACTTCGACGTCCTTCATGATCTAACGTCACACTAGGATCGTAAAAAGCCGTATGGGGACAGACAAAAGCCTTGTTTGGGCGCGAGTCAAATTGTTTAAAAACCAACGCTTCGCCCGGTTGCATATTCGAAAAATAGTATAGGCGATGATTCTGGTTATATACAGGAATGGCCGCATAACCACCGTCTCGCTTATCGGTAAAATTGTATTCGCAAATATCCTCTTGTAGATCTAAGGTCCTGGCATCAAGAACAGTCAATTGATTCTGCATGGCAGGACGATCCACAGGTTCCCAAATGTTGTACCAAGCGTAAGTACGGTCTTCAATACTATGGCCTAACAAATTTGTTTCTCGATTCTCGGATGGGGTCAACGGATAGTCACAATGTAGATATCTGGAGTATGCGCCGAGAAAGGTCTTCGGATCTTCTGTACGAATTTGGTGACCAACGACCTTGACCAAACTTGCGCCCGTTAATTGCTGCAACATCGGCGCAATTTCTGTGTCGTAAATTCCCTTTACTGCCATCTCATCGTGGAAATTACTGAGTTTCGTCTTGTGTTCCGCCAATACAAACCCGTTGGAATCTAGATCGAGATCACCGTCAATTGCTATTTCGCGCGCATCCGTTATCTCGACCTCGTGTTTAGTGGTGTTTTCTTGTCGAGTACTTTTCGAATAAATAAAGGGTCTTTCCTTCCGGTTTTTCCATTCTGAATTCAGGTATCGAACCTCAGCAGTTACGTGATTCACTCTTAGACTCCTTCATAGAACGGTCGTTCGCCCACTGTGTACATGCAAATCATTACAGGATACGGACTAGCATAAATAAAAAAACTGTTTGGATCACTGACCCATACGCTGAATTTTGTTCCTTGATCTTAGCAGCAGCAAATACATTTCTCTCCTAACCTAAAAAATAACGATTAGCGTAGATCCGGTAATTTATAACCATCTCTGTCCATTTGAGCTCGAACTGTCTTCTTATCCATCTTCCCGGTCGATGTCAGGGGAATATCTTGTATATAAAGTACCTCGTCAGGAAGCTGCCATTTAGCAAATGCTAATGCACAATGATCTAATATCTGATCCAAACTCACTTCGGCCCCTTCATCCAAAACCACCAGGGCGACTGGCCTTTCATCCCACTTAGGATGCGGTTGAGCGACCACACAGGCTTGTGCCACTCCCGCCAAAGCAACAATGTGATTCTCTAGGTCGACAGATGATATCCACTCGCCTCCACTCTTTACGAGATCTTTAGAACGATCTGAAATAATTAGATACTCCTCTGAGTCAATTTTTCCAACGTCGCCCGTAATGAGCCAATCGTCATGAAATTTATCGGGCTGAGGATTGTTGAAATATTCTGAGCAAATCCACGGTCCACGAACCAATATTTCTCCGACTGATTCGCCGTCATGAGGCATCCGTTGAAAATTTTCATTGAAAATATCTAGTTCGAGTCCGGGCATCAACTGACCCGCTTTTGCCACATTTTCAAAACGTTCATCATCTGACAAGTCGAGATGTTGGCGCTTCATAATACGTCGTGACAGAGTCGCTAAAGGGCTAGTTTCCGTCATTCCCCATCCTTGGATCATCTCCACTCCTAATGCATCCCAATACCAACGTATCAATGAGGCCGGTGGAGAGGAACCGCCACAAGTCAGCCGTGATAGGTTTGATAAGTCATATCGGTCCAGATCAGATTCCACAAGCGATTTAACACCCTGCCAGATAGTGGGAACACCAGCAGATAAGGTAACCTGCTCCTCCGCCATCAACTGGACTAATCTCTGGGGATCCATATACCGATGGGGCATCACTTGCTTGCAACCAAGCATGAGCGCCGACCACGGTATTCCCCAACCCATCGCATGAAACATAGGGACAATACCGCATATGCTATCGGCTCCCGACAAGCCCATAGAGTCCGTCATACACTGCGCCATCGTATGCAAATACTGGGAGCGGTGTTCGTACTCCACACCCTTCGGATTGCCCGTCGTCCCACTCGTGTAACAAAGGCCTAAAGGCGCATTCTCATCTATTTGCGGCCATTCGAACCGTTTCGGCTTGCCTTGGATATAGTCTTCATAGTCAACAGCATTTGGTAACGAGGTTGACCAACTGACACTTTGATCTTCCGTCGCGACAACCACCCGTTCCACGCTCGGCATTCGGTCCTGCAGTTTTTCCAAGCTAGGTAAAAGGTCTGCGTCAACAATGATTAACCTATCTTCGGCGTGGTTAATAATGTATTCCAAATCCACATCCGAAAGGCGAACATTCAACGTATGAAGTACCGCACCCATTCCTGCTACTGCGTGATACGCTTCAAGATGTTGTGAGCCATTCCACATAAATGTCCCAACACGGTCTCCAACCCCAATACCTGACTGTGATAGTGCATGTGCCAATTGGTGCGCCCGATCCCGAGTCTCACTGTAGGTTTGTCTCCGAACCCCATTCTCCGTAGCTGTAACGATTTCAATATTGGGCGACACAGTTGCGCCACGATCAAGAATACGAGACATCAAAAGAGGTGAGTGTTGCATGGCCATCGAATGGTCTCCTTTAGAACTCTAGTCAATACTTTCTGTGTTCTCAGTGTATCAGTGTCACACTATGAACTAACAGCACGCTCTACTTTTACGTTATAATCGACCTATGAGAAAGCAACAAAGCGGAGCAAGATCTTTTTCTTCATACTTTAGTTTTGCTCCGGTGCCGTGTGAAGAAAACTTGATGCGCTTACCATTTAGTGACGAATTAACCGCAAATCACAAAGAGACAATCGTGCACGATGGCGCAATTACCGTCATCTTGGATTCAGTTTCTGGTTTTGTAGTGCGAAATTCCTGTCTAGTGGCAAAAGACATTTCAATCGCGACGCTAGATCTTCGGGTTGACCGCTTGAGACCTCCTCTTCCAAGCATGGACATTTACGCAAAAGGGGATTGCTATCGAGTATCTCAGAACATTGCTTTCGTTAGAGGATGGGCATATGACCAAGATATTGAAGATCCTATCGCGACGTCTGTAGCCACTTTTATGTTAGGCGCCAGTAAAAGAAAATTCAGTGATTAAAGACTTAAAAAGTGACCCCAACTCTGTATGCAACATGCAATCGCTCCTTGACGCCGTTCCATTTGCCAAGTTTTTGTCTATTGAGATCGAGAAAACTAAGAATCAAATTAGAAGCGTAATGCCATTTGCCACCACCATTATCGGTAACACGCAACTTCCCGCCATTCATGGGGGAGTATTGAGTGCTCTACTCGAAATAACGGCCTCGATCCAATTGAATTTTGAGACGCAGGAATCCTATCTGCCCAAAAATATCGATTTCTCTACCGCCTATCTTCGATCAGGTCGCCCCAAAAAAACCTATGGAGAGGCTGTGGTAATTCGGCGCGGGCGGCGCGTGGCATATATCACTGCCAACTTATGGCAAGATTCTCGCGATTATCCTATCGCATCTGGCCACGGTCACTTTTTACTAACAAAAAAATAGACGTGACCGGCAGCTATTTCTGTTCTACAACAACCCCATCAGCGACTAATTTGCTAATTTCTTCGTCTCCATAATTCAGCTCGCGTAAAATTGATCTCCCATCCGAACCCAACATGGGAGCATGACGTTGGATCCCGATCGGCGTTTTATCAAATCGAGCCGCTGGCCGAGCTTGTCGTATTGGCCCTGCCACGGGGTGCTCTATAGACTCAATTAATTCATTAGCCTCAATCTGTGGATGGTAAAGGACCTCATGGCGCCCAAGCACAGGTGCCGACGGCACTTCTTCTTTATCCAATCGTTCAAGCCACTCGCTGCTGGTTCTTGTTTGCAAAATATCAGCGGTCAATTGACGCCGCTCCACGCCGTTGACAACTCGGGCATTCGCAGTTGCAAATCGTTCGTCTTCGATCCATTCAGGTTTGTCCATGGCCCTAGCCAAACCCTGCCATTCTTTGTCGGAAATAGCTCCGGCTGTGATATAGCCATCCTTTGTTTTGAAAATCATATCTGGTGATTTTTCACCATATATTGGTACGGGATCCCTATCTGCAAACGTGAAGCGCGCAAACGCTTCTGGCCAGAGGTAGGCAACCATCGTATCAAGCATTGCCAACTTCACATGTTGGCCTTGACCCGTTCGTTCTCGATGGAACAATGCTGCCGTGATCGCTTGCGCCGCCGTTACCGATGTCGTTTTGTCTGGAACGATCGTGCGTATCATCTTTGGTCTGCCGGTTTCATGTTCCATTTGAACGTCGGCTAACCCAGACAATGCCTGTATTACAGGGTCGTATACTCGCTTGTGAGCATAGGGTCCTTTTTCACCGAAACCACTAATTGAAACAAAGATGATCGAGGGCGCTAACGTTCTGACTTCCGCTTCGCCGAGTCCCATACGCTCTATAGCACCCGGCCGAAAATTCTGAACTAGAACGTCTGCGGTGGGAATGAGCTTGTACATAACAGCCATCCCTGCTTCTGATTTCAAATCCAGCGCCAACGATTTTTTGGATCGATTCGCTGATAGAAAAGTCGAGGTTAGTCCCTGCTCCGAGCCTCGTCCCATGCGGCGAACCATATCACCACCCGGGGGTTCAATTTTGATCACATCAGCCCCTTGATCCGCGAGCATCATTGTCGCCACAGGGCCCGAAATCATACTAGTTAGATCTAGAACTCGTATGCCAGCAAGAGGCCCACTCGATTCATTCATATGCAATTGTCTCCGCTGTTTTCTGGGCCCATTTATAGTCCGCTTTTCCGTTAGGCGCTCGTCTGATCTCTTCTACAAACATGACGTTTTTCGGCACCTTATATCCTGCTAGATGCAGCCGTGCAAAATCGATCAACATATCCTCACTAACACTCTCTACCGATGCAGCAACAGCTACAATACGTTGGCCGAATCGCTTATCAGATACACCCACCACCAGACAGTCAGTGATGTCATCATGCTTTTTAATAGCTTCCTCTACTTCCTCTGGGTAGACTTTTTCTCCAGCGGTATTAATACAGTTACTTCCTCTGCCCAATAATGTGATTGATCCGTCCGACTCGACTCGAGCGTAGTCTCCTGGAATGCTAAAGCGCTTTCCCTCGATCTCAACGAATGTCTCTGCCGACTTCACCGGGTCTTTGTAGTAACCGAGCGGTACCAGTCCGGGGGTCGCTAATTTACCTACCACACCAGTACCCGCCTGGACTTCCGTGCCATCGTCTGCAATGACCTTCACGCCCTTTTGTAGTTGGAACCTTGCAGTTACCGCAGTATCGCCCCGCTGCGACACCGACGACCCCATCCCTCCCTCTGTCGACCCCATCGTATCGACCAAACGCATGTCATGAAATTCCAATAATGCCGTTTTTACTTCGTGGCTCCACATCACTCCACTTGAATTAATTTGTTTCAAACTAGAAAGGTCGTACATACGACCAGAGGCCTTAGCGTCCCGCAGAGCTTCTAGCATCGGACGGGCAAAAGCATCTCCAACAATAACGATATGAGATACCTGATGATTTTCCACCTCACCCCACAATCGATGGGCATCCAAACCAAGTTTCGAAATCGTGACGCAAGAACCGCCTTGCACCAGCGGCGTCATGGCACCCAGCCACATGCCGGTGCCATGCATTAAAAGACACGCGGATAATGTACAGTGCCTGGACTGGAGCGCCACGACACGATCAACGATAGCGGATATATCCTCGACCTTCTTCGGCAGCGATAATCCATACTCTCGTA
>Ga0114933_10005427_pt1 | contig 11611 bp, 9 predicted proteins | sample 4SBtaG_FD_89691 | JGI IMG/M metagenome (GOLD analysis project Ga0114933, IMG submission 89691) | Deep subsurface microbial communities from Kolumbo volcano to uncover new lineages of life (NeLLi) - 4SBTROV12_W25 metaG | ecosystem: Environmental > Aquatic > Marine > Volcanic | place: Kolumbo... | reverse complement strand
TGCGTCGGCGCTGGCGCTACCGGGCGGTGCCCACGAGCCACAAGGTGGAGAAGGACAAGGGCAAGTCCTCCAAGTCCGGCAAGAAGTCCGGCTGGATCGACCTGGCGCGCATCGGCGTCGACGTCGAGCCGAGGGCCGAGTGGCGACAGATGCTCCGCGAGACGTGGCGTCTGCTGCGCGACCAGTTCTACCGGAGCGACATGGGCGGCGTGGACTGGGACGCGGTGTGGGAGCGCTACGAGCCGCTGGTCGATCGGCTCGCCACCCGCGAGGAGCTCGGGGATCTGCTGTGGTGCTTGAACGGCGAGCTGGCCACGAGCCACGCCTACGAGATGGGCGGCGACAAGACCGCCACGCCGAGCCTGAGGCAAGGGCGCCTCGCTGCGGATCTCAGCTGGTCGCCCGACGCCGGCGGGGCGGTGGTCGAGCACGTCGCGTCGGGGGACCGCTGGAGCCGCGCCGACGCGTCACCGCTCGCGTTGCCCGGCTCGAACGTCGCCGTGGGAGAAGTGATCCTCTCGGTCGACGGCCGACCGGTGAGCGAAGAGCGGCCTGTCCAGGCGCTTCTCGTGGGTCGCGCGGGCCGCGAGATCGCGCTCGAGGTGCGTGGCGTGGATGGAGCGGTGCGGATCGTACGCACCTACGCGGCACGCAGCGAGCAGCCTGCGCGCTACGCCACGTGGGTGGCTGAGCGCCGCGCGTGGGTGCACGATCGGTCCGGTGGGCGGCTGGGCTATGTCCACCTGCCCGACATGGGCGCTGGCGGGCTCGGAGCCCTCCACCGAGGACTGGCTGCCGAGCGTCATCGCGAAGGGCTGGTCGTGGACGTGCGCTACAACCGCGGCGGCCACGTCTCCACCCTCGTGCTGCAGCAGCTCCGTCAGGCGCGGCTGGGCGTCAGCAGCTCTCGTTGGGGCATGGACGGCAGCTACCCGCGCTACGCTCCGCCCTCGCAGCTCGTGGTGGTCACCAACGCCCACTGCGGCAGCGACGGCGACATCTTCTGCAACGCTGTGCAGCGGTACGGGCTGGCCACCATCTTCGGCACGCGAACCTGGGGTGGCGTGGTGGGGATCTGGCCGCAGCAGCGCCTGGTCGACGGGACCGTGACCACCCAGCCCGAGTTCTTCACGGACTACACCGAAGGGGGACTCGGCATGGAGAACCACGGGGTGGAGCCCGACGTGGAGGTCATGCACCCGCCGGGGACGCCGCGCGAGCGTGACCTCCAGCTCGAAGCCGCCGTGGATCACCTGCTGGAATCGATGGCCAAACGAGCCGGTCCGGGGACATGATCGGGGTGTAAGCACCCAGCCGCGGCGAGCGTCGCACCTGTGTGCCGCTGGCACACACCCCAGGAGCCCCCATGCCCCACGCGCCCTTCCATGAAGGATCGCCCGTTCACATGACCGCAGGATCGGTGGCGCTCGTTGGCCTCTCGAGCCTGCTGGGGGGCTGTCTGTTGATGTTCACCCTGCCGGATCGCGGTGATGTTCGGGTGGTCCATGTCACCGAGCGCGTCGGCGAGGCGATGCTGGGCGAGGACGCGCCGGCCGCGGCGCGGGTGGTGCTCGGCCTGCCGGCCGCGCCGCTCGAACCGGTCGATCTGCTCCTGCCGGGCGCCAGGGCCGCGTCCGCGAAGACCGCCCCGAGCGTCGATGGCGGATGGGAGTCGACCGATCGTCCCGTCCGGCCACGCCTCGATCCGGTCTTCGTGCTCGACCGGCCGCTGTCCGACGAGCTCCCCACCCTCGACCACCCGAGCTCCGCGTTCTCCGTGGCGGCCGACACGGCGTCGATGGGCATCGCTCGGGGCTACGTGGAGCGCGGGCTGCTGCCGCCGCCCCAAGGGGTTCGGCCCGAGGCGCTGCTGAACGCGGTGACCTATGGCTACCCGCGCCCGGCCGCCGGGGATCCCTTCGCCGTGGACCTGGAGGCGGCCCCCCATCCCTGGAAGGCCGGTCACCACGTCATGCGCGTCGGCGTGCAGGCCGCCGCACCGACCAACGTGCGTAGCGAGCCGATGCACGTCACGCTGCTGGTGGACGGCAGCGGCTCCATGGCCCAGGACGACCGCATGGAGCTGGTCAAGACCAGCCTGCACGAGCTGGTCGCGTCCCTCGGTGACGAGGACACGATCTCGATCGTTCGCAGCGGGCAGGTTCCCGAGTTGGTGCTCGATGCCACCCCCACCAGCCGCCTGGGCGAGGTGCACGCCGCGGTCGAGGCCTTGACGCCCCGGGGCACGAGCGATCTGGCCGCCGGGCTCCGCCTCGCCTACGCCCAGTCCTGGGAGGCCTTCCTTCCGGGCGTCGAGAACCGCGTCGTGCTCTTCACCGACGGCGCGTCCGACCTGGCTCGGGCGCGTGACGCTGCGCTGCTCCACGAGATCGACGGGTACGCTCGCCGCGGCGTCACGTTCACGGCGGTCGGCATCGGCGGGGATCGCGGCAGCGACGCGCTCCTCGAGGACCTGGCGGTGTTCGGCGACGGTTCGTGGCACCACGTCTCCACGCTCACCGAGGCACGTGCGCTGATGGACCGGGAGCTCGGCCGGACCCTGCGCGTGGTCGCGCGCGACGTGAAGCTGCAGGTGGCCTTCGACCCGGCCGTCGTCAGCCACTACCGTCTCGTCGGCTACGAGCGCCGCACGCTCTCGACCCGTGACTTCCGAGACGACACCGTTGCGTCCGGGGAGCTGCATGCGGGAGGGCAGGCCACCGCCGTGTACGAGCTCCGCCTCCGCGACGACGCGCCGCCGGACGGACTGCTGGCCCGCCTCTCGCTCCGAGCGAAGCCACGCGGAGCGGACCGCCCAGCTCGCGAGTGGCTCACCGACCTGCCGGCTCGGTTGGTGAAGAAGACCTTCGCCCAGGCGAGCGCTGACCTGCGCATGGCCTTCGGGCTCGCGAGCTTCGCGGAGCTGCTCCGCGGCTCCCAACACACCTCCGACGCCACCTACGGACGCGTGCAGGACGTGCTCCGCGGCGCGGTGCGCACCTCGGAGCCGGACCAGGTCGCCCTCCTCGACCTCGTCGGGGCAGCGGGTCGGCTGTCGGGCGAGTGGCTGCCGTAGGTCAGCGGATCCCGCCGGTGGGTTAGAGCGGGTTCATGTACAACCTGCTCATCGCCGGCGGCGTCTCCGTCTTGGCCTTCGGGGCCGGGTGGCTCGCTGGAAGCTGGACCTACGGCATCTTCCCAGCGGTGCTCGTCTTCGGCATCGCCTACGTCCTGCTCGCAAGGCGCACGGGCCGCCAGCTCGAACAGGTGATGGCCCGGGTGCAGGAGTCCTTGTCGAAGGGCAAGGTCAAGCCGGCCAAGAAGATCCTCGAAGAGGCCCTCCCGCTGGGGACGTGGCAGCTCCTCGTGAGTCAGCAGATCTACGCGCAGCTCGGCGCGCTGGAATACATCCAGCAACACTGGTCCAAGGCGCGACCGCTGCTCGGGAAGGCGTGGTCGCGGAACTGGCAGGCGTCCGCGATGCTCGCAGCGCTCGATCTCCGGCAGGGCAAGCAGGACGCGGCGCTCGAGCGCCTCGGAAAGATGAAGCTGTTGGGCAGGAAGGAGCCGCTGATGTGGGGCGTGACCACCTACATCCGCTTGAAGGCCGAAGGAGCCGAGTCCGCGCTCAAGACCGTGGCGGAGGCGCGCAAGGTGCTCCCGGACAGTGGTCCGCTCAAGGAGCTGCAGCAGGCGCTGGCCAACGACCGCATGAAGAAGTTCAAGTGGAACGTGTTCGGTCAGGGCTGGTACCAGTTCTACCCGGAGCACGTGCAGCAGGGCGGCCCGGGTGGTCGACAGCAGGCTCCGCAGTTCCGAGGCGGCAAGACCTACCCGATGCCGCGGCGCTGAGGGAGCGTGCTCGTCGTCGTCGTGCCGGCACAGGACGAGCGCGACCGCATCGGTGGTGTGCTGCAGCGCTGCCGCGCCACCCTGCCCGACGCGGTGCTGCTCGTGGTCGACAGCGGGAGTCGAGACGACACCGCGGAGGTGGCGCTGGGCGAGGGCGCACAGGTCCTGAGCCAACAGACGAGCGGCTACCCCGGTGCCCTCTTGGAGGGCGTGCAGGCCGCGCGGGCGATGGGAGCCCACCGGCTCGTCGTGCTCGACGGTGACGGGCAGCACCCGCCGGAGGCCGCCCCCGAGCTGCTGGCTGGACTCGCACACGCCAACTGGGTCACGGCGAGCCGGGCCGGAACTCGGAGCCCGTCCAGCATGCGACGGCGTGTCGCGAACCGTGCGCTGGCCAGCCTGGTGGCACTCGCCGGCGGCGGCCGCTGGGGCGACGTGACCAGCGGCTTCCACGCATGGGATCGGCACGCCCTCGCCGTGCTCGGGGAGCGGCTCGACCCGGAGGTCGCCGACGCCAACCTCAGGCTGTCCGCCTCCCGCGCCGGGCTGGTCACCCTGGAGCTGCCGGTCGCCGTGTCGGCCCGGCCAGCCGGCCGGTCGATGCACGATGGCGTCGCGGGGTTGGTGAACCTGCAGAAGAGCCTGCGCGGCGTGTGGCGGGCCGCGCGCTCGTGAGTCAGGCCGCGAAGTCGTCCAGGTGCCGCAGGTAGAGCAGCAGGATGGCGCGCATCTCGGCGGAGACCGAGCGAAGCACGGACCGCCGAGGCAGGGTCCACGAGCGGAGATCGGAGACGCGCTGCTGGTACTCGGGGTAGCGCTCACTCAGGTCGGCGGCGGCGGCGGCCTTCACCCAGGTCACGCCGCCCGGGAGTGCGTCGAAGCGGTCGGCCCCGACGGCCAGGGGGATGAGGAAGAACGCGTGGGGCTCCCCACCCCGCAGGTGGTTGCGTGCGAAGCCGAGCAGCCGGGGTGTGCCGATCTGCCCCTCCTCGACACCCAGGCTCGTCACTGTGGCGTGCCGTGCGCTCTCGGTGAGGGAGCGGCCGGGCAGGGCCGGGCCGGACACGGGGGGGAGCACGAGCGGGAAGCTCTCGTCCCGCCGCAGGGGAAGGGGGAGGGCGTCGCCGACGACCACGAGGCCGTGCACGCTCAGCCCGTTGGGGAGCCGGGACGTGGCGGCGAGGGGGAGCGGCTGCCCGATGCCGCTGTCGAAGGTGTTCCAGAGGGCCTCGCACGACGAGGGCGCTCGGGCGGACAACTGACCGTGGGTGGCCCGAACGTCGGCGGACGCGCACCGGGAGGCCGTGACCCGCAGGCCCACGTCGTGGTCGTCCCAGCCCAGCACCCGGAGCTGCTCGCGGTCGTCGGTTGCGTCGACGTCGTGCCGCAGGCTCGGGTCGCACCGGAAGGTCGTCGTGCGGTGCTCGAGCTCCACCACGTCCTCGGCGACCGGGAGGGAGAGCCCAGGACGAGGCAGCCAGCGAACCTCGAAGGGCGTGCTCAGGTGCCCGAGCCCGCCTTGACCGAGCCACACCACCTCGGGGCTGTGGAACCGGCAAGCGAGGTGCCCGTAAGCGGTCCAGCGGGCCAGGTCCTGGAGGTGCGGCCCCTCCGCCTGCACGAGGCGGTCCTGGTGGGTGCAGATGGCCTCGAACAGGCCGGCCAGCTCGCCCGCCCGGGGAGGTTCCCCACTGCCGAGTGGATCGGGCAGCGACTCAGCCTCCGGGATGCGCTCCAGCAGGCAGCCCAGTCCGGCAGCGACCCAAGCGGCCCACGGTTCCCGACGAGCCCGCGCCTGCGCGACGCGCAGGTGTTGAACGGTGGCGAGCCAGTCGGTCGACAGACATCCTCCAGTGCGCGGACGCTACCACGCGCCTTCCTCGTCCTCCGACGGGGTCGACGGCACGCCGAAGCCCAGCGTCTCGTAGGCTCGGCGGACGGTGAAGTGACCGGGCGCCAGCCGCCATGCGGTCTCGAGGGCGAGCGCTGCGTCCGCTTCGGCACCTGCGCGCAGGTACGCGGCGGCTGCGACGACCAGGACATCGAGGTCGTCTTCGTGCTGGTGGACGAGGGCGTCGACCGTCTTCCAGGTCCCCCACACGCCGTAGTCCACGTACAACTCCAGCAGCTCCACGGCGATGTCGCTGCGTTGCTCGTCGCTTCGGGCCAGCTCGTGGGCGGTCGTGAGCGCTTCGGCCGCTTCGTCCGGGTAGCCAGCGAGCGCGGCGGCGCGGCCCAGGCTGAGCAGGATCTGCGGGCGCCGCGGATAGTCGCGTGCGGCGGCCCTGGCGAGCTGCAGGCCCACCGGCACGTCCAGATCGAGGGTGGCCTTCACACGCTCCCAGAGCTGGCGGTAGCGGTAGGCGCGGTCGGCCCGGTAGTGGAGGTAGAGCCGGTGCACAAAGGCGCCGCGCGCGATCAGCAGCGCGCGCATCTCCCCCTCGCTGCCGAGCTGGGTGTAGGTGAGCGTGAGCTCGCGGGCCGGGGAGCCGGCGACCTCCAGGTCCCAGGTCGCTTCGACCGACACGCGCGCGCCGTGGACCTGGAGCTGGTCCAGGAAGGCTTCCTCGGCGTCAGCGAGGGTCATCGGCCGGTCCCGGCGCGTCCTCGCGACCAGCCACGCCGTCTCGGTGGGCGACCGCCACCCCTTGTCCCCCGTGAACGACCAGCCTTGGTCCCAATACTCGGGGTGCTCGACGGTGAGCCCGTACTCGGCGTCCTCCCAAGCGGAGAGGTGCAAGAACCAGGGGCCCCGAAGCCAGATCGCGGCGGCGACAGCGACCATCACCACGGCGGTGCCGCGTCGCACCCTCCGGTTGTCCGCGTCGTGGTGGGTCCAGCCCGCGGGTTGAAGCAGCGCCGCGATGGCGAGGCCACCGAGCAGGCCTCCCAGGTGCCCTGCGTTGTCGACCGTCTGGTTCGACGACCAGCCGAGCAGCAGCAGCACCACCGGGTAGACGAAGACTGCCCACCCATAGAATCGGCGTGAGCGTCTTGGTATCAAGTCATTGAATTTCCACCCGAACAGCACCGATGCCGCCAACAAGCCGAAGTCACCTCCGCTCGCGCCCAGGCTCGGACGGCCCGGGCTCATCTCCATGCTCAAGAGCGCCCCGCAGAACACGCTGAACAGGTAGATGGCCACCAGGTTCCAGCGCCCGAGACCGCGCTCGAGGTGGTACCCGAAGTAGCAGAGGAAGAGCATGTTCAGGAGCAGGTGCGTGAAGTCCAGGTGCAGGAAGCCATAGCTCCAGAGCCGGTGGATCTCGCCGTTCTCCAGCGCACCGGGCGCCCAGTTCGTGAGGTGCGTGACGAGCATGTCGGACACCTCGGGGACGCGACTCCACAGGTGGATGCGAACCTGGAGGCCGACGAGCGCGGCGGTCACGAAGGGCACGGCGCGCGTGGTCAGGCGCCTCCGGAAGGCGACGTACGAGGGATCGGCGAGGGCATGGTAGAACTCCAGCTCCCCCGCGGGCACGAAGCGGCGGCCGGTGAGCACCTCGACGCGCACCTTCGTGTGCGCCGGCACGAGGCCGCGGCGCACGCGTTCTTCGAACTCCTCGAAGGGCAGCGCGACCACGCCCTCCGCGCTGTCGATCTCGACGCTCACGTCGAAAGGGTACCCGCGTCAGCCGCCGAGGCGCTGCAGGGCCCACCGGGCATGTTCTGCCACCAGGGGTGAGCCCCCGTCGGCCGAGCGCCGGAGCAAGGGAACCGCAGAGCGATCGCCGAGGTTTCCCAAGACCACGCAGGCGTTGCGTCGGAGCCCATCGGCTCCCGGTCGCCGGAGCGGCGTGCCGGTGAAGCGGCTCCGGAGGGCCTCGTCGGTGGCCTCGAGCAGCCAGGGGAGGTCGAGCCAGGCGTGGCGGGGCCGCAGCTCGTCTTCGTCGGGCTCGGGGGGCGCGGCGTTGTGCGGACACACCTCCTGGCAGGCGTCGCAGCCGAACACCCATCGCCCGAAAGAAGGTCGAAGGTGCTCGGGGATCGAGCCCCGCGCCTCGATGGTCCAGTAGGCGATGCAGGCGCGCGGGTCGAGCTGGTAGGGGCCGACGAAGGCGTCCGTCGGGCACGCGGTCAGGCAGCGTGTGCAGCTCCCGCAGTGGTCGTTCAGTGGCCGATCGGGCTCCAGCGGCTCGGCCAGGAACACCACGGCCAGGAACATCCAGCTCCCGCGGGCAGGGAGGATCTGCACAGCGTTCTTGCCGCGGTAGCCGAGCCCGGACTCCCGTGCCCAGGCCCGCTCGAAGATCGGCGCGGTGTCGACGCCGCCCCAGCAGGCGACCCCGTCGCGTCGAAGGCTCCGGATCACCTTGCGGAGCCGCTTCCCGACGAGGTTGTGGTAGTCGCGCCCCCAGGCGTAGCGCGCCACCTGCCCGGTGAGCCCACCGGGGTCTGGGGGGCGTCGGTGGTGGTGCTCGAGGGCCAGGACCACGGCGCTGCGGACGCCGGGCACGCGCAGGCCCGGATCGGCTCGAACTGCCCGACCCGTGCCCATCCAGGCCATCTCGCCATGGAAGCCACCGGCCAGGAAGGCATCGTAGCGGTCGATGTCCGGGGTGGTGCCGTCGACCGTCGCCGCCCGGAGGTGCACGAAGCCGTGCCGCGCCGCCAGTGTCTCGATGTGCCGCCGGAGGTCCACGCGCCTCTCTATCGGGATAGGAGCACCGGCCGTCCAAGCATCGGGAGTCATCGTGCAGCAGGGCAGTTCCGAGAACCCCCACAAGGTCGTCATCTTCGGCAGCGGTCCCGCCGGTCACACCGCGGCGCTCTACACCTCGCGCGCGGACCTCGAGCCGCTCATCTTCGAGGGCCTGCAGCCTGGCGGCCAGCTCACCATCACCACCGATGTCGACAACTACCCGGGCTTCCCGGAAGGCATCATGGGGCCCGAGCTGATGGATCGGATGAAGGCGCAGTGCGAGCGCTTCGGCGCCACCTACAAGCTGGACTCCATCGAGTCCATCGACCTCGACAGCTGGCCGTACCGCTTCAAGGCTGGCCTGGAGGAAGGCTACGCGCAGACCGTGATCATCGCCACGGGCGCCAGCGCCAAGTACCTCGGGCTCGAGAACGAGATCCGGCTCCAGGGCTACGGGGTGAGCGCCTGCGCCACCTGCGACGGCTTCTTCTACCGGGACCAGGTGGTGTGCGTGGTCGGAGGAGGGGACTCGGCCGCGGAGGAAGCCTCCTTCCTCACGAAGTTCGCGTCCAAGGTCTACCTCCTGGTGCGCCGCGATGAGCTCCGGGCGTCCAAGATCATGCAGCAGCGGGTCTTCGAGAACGCCAAGATCGAGGTGCTCTGGAACACCGAGATGATCGACGTGCTGGGCGAGTCGGCGGTGACCGGCATCCGGACGAAGAACAACAAGACCCAGGAGGAGGCCGACGTCGAGCTGACCGGCGTGTTCCTGGCCATCGGTCACGTGCCCAACAGCCAGCCCTTCGAGAAGTGGTTGCAGACCGACGAGACGGGCTACCTGATCACGCGTCCGGACAGCACGGCCACCGAGCACCCCGGGGTGTTCGCATGCGGCGACGTGCAGGACCACGTGTACCGCCAGGCGGTGACGGCCGCGGGCAGCGGTTGCATGGCCGCGCTCGAGGCGGAGCGGTGGCTCGAGACCCGCCTGCACGAGCTCAAGGGGGCCTCGTAGCCTGGTGGACCCCGGGCGAGGAGCACCGGGTCGGCCGCGGAGACGGCCGGCTGCTGTTGTTCCGCCACGGGCCCGTGACCGAGGCGTGGCGTGGAAGGCTCTACGGCCACGCCGACGCCGAGCCCGAGCCACTGGACCACGTGAAGCCCTGGGCCGGGCCGGTGGACCATGTGGTGAGCTCCGATCTGTCGCGCGCACGGCTCACGGCGGAGGCGCTGTTTCCTGCAGTCGCGGCCGTCGCCGATCCCCGGCTGCGAGAGACCAGCTACGGCGAGCTCGAGGGCCAGGACCTCCTGGCGCTCCACGAGGCGCAGCCCACCCTGTGGGATCGCTGGCTCCGCGAACCCGACACCTTTCGCTTTCCCGGCGGCGAGACCTGGTCCGAGGTGAGGGCTCGAGCGCTCGCGGCGGTGGAGGAGGCGCGGCTCGTCGCGCCCGATGGGGTGGTGGCGGTGGTGAGCCACGGCGGCGTGATCCGCTGCATCGTGGCGGCCGTGCTGGGCGCGAGTGCCCACGGCACCGGAAGGCTGAGGGTCTCGCCACTCCACCACGTCGAGCTCCGCTTCTGGAGCGGTGTGCCCGTGGTGGAGCGAACCAACGTCAGCGCATGAGGGCTGTGGCAGCCCGCGCTACCCGCGCATCGTCGTCCACGCTGAGCTCGTCGAGTTGGCTCAGGTAGGGCGCGTCGGCGGGTGCCACGCGCTCCAACGCGTGGAGCGTCTCGAGCCGCACGTCGGCGTGCTCGTCGTCCAACAGCCCGACGAGCGCCTCGAACGCCTGGGGGTCGCGCAGGGTTCCGAGCGAGCGAGCGGCGGCGGCGCGCACCTCGGGCGAGCTGTCGGCGAGGATGGGGATCAGGGCGGGCACTGCGCTCGCGTCGCCGACGCGACCGAGCGTGCGCGCGGCGGCCTCGCGGACACCGCTGACCGGGTCGGCGAGGGCTTCCGTCAACGTGCCGGACACGTCACGGTCGACCCCGCGTAGGCTCTCGACAGCCACGGCGCGAACCGTGGCCTGGGCGTCGTGCAGGGCGAGGTCGGGCAGCGCCTCGCTGTACCCCTCGCCCTTCTGGCGGGACACGGCCTCGACGAGGGCGGTGCGCACGGCCTCGGAGTCCTGGCCTTCAGCGAGCCGGTGCAGGAACAGCGGCGTGAGGCGCGGGTCGTGGCTGTAGGGGCCGACGAAGCGCTTGTGGCCGCTGCGGGTGGTGCTGGGTTCCCAGGCCGCGACCTCGCCGGCCAGGTCGGGGCTGGCTGCGGCCATCGCCGCGGCGCCCGTGGCGGCGTCGTGTTGCCACCCGGCCATCGCGAGCGAGCAGAGGATCGAGAGCATCAGAGGGCCTCCTCGACCGCGGTCAGGGCGGTCTCCCACCAATCGTCGTCCTGGGATCGAACGGCGTTGGTGCCGCAGTGCACCTCGCCGAGCCCCATGTGGTAGACGTCCCAGTCGTCCACGAAGTGGTACTCCAAGCCTTCGGGCAGGACCGCCAGGTAGGCGTCGATCATGGCGTCGTCGGCCTGGGTCGACGTGCTGTCGGAGTTCCGGAAGAACGGGTCGGCCAGGAACACGTGGGTGTTGCCTGCGTCGTCGTCGGCGATCTGGAGATTGATGGCGCCCGGGATGAACGCGGCCGCCCAGCTCCCGCAGCCCCGTGGGTGCTCGAACAGCGTGGGGAAGTAGATGATCTCCTCCTGCGACAGCCCCATCTCGGCGACGAAGGTCGCCAGGTCCGGGTCGAGGTGGTCGCGCTGCACGTCTTCTTGAAGGTCCCAGAACGACGCATCGTTCAGGATCTCGCCCACGGTGCTGTAGTCCTTGTCCTGCTGGTAGCGGCGGAGCTGCTGGGTGGGATCCATGCCCTCGAGCACCTCGCGTGCAGCGTTGGTGTCGGCCATCAGCAGCCGGAACCCACGCGGGGCGTCGGCGTCGGGCAGGAAGGACGTGTACTCGTCGACGTGCCCGACGCAGAGCCAGGACGGATCGAGGGTGAAGGGCTCCTGGATCTGGCGGGCATAGAGGTCCATCACGACGTCGTCCGGACGGCTTCCCCGGTCCCCGCCGTCGCCGTAGTAGATCCGGCCGAAGGGGTAGCCCTCGACCGG
>Ga0114933_10005425_pt1 | contig 11613 bp, 11 predicted proteins | sample 4SBtaG_FD_89691 | JGI IMG/M metagenome (GOLD analysis project Ga0114933, IMG submission 89691) | Deep subsurface microbial communities from Kolumbo volcano to uncover new lineages of life (NeLLi) - 4SBTROV12_W25 metaG | ecosystem: Environmental > Aquatic > Marine > Volcanic | place: Kolumbo... | reverse complement strand
ATGGGATAATTCAGATGCATCTACATTTGGATTGTTTAACCAAAAAAATAATCATTCTTATATGTGTATAAAAAGACATCCTGATGTTTGGACACATTTGATGGTTACGGTAAATGTTGATAAGAATGAAATGAGATTTTATTTAAATGGTAGAGAATCTGATTCACGATTTGGTCATGGTTCTCAATCACCATTAGGGTTTGAATCACCTTTAAAAAAATATGGTGGAAATCCATTTTATATTGGTGTTGGTGATCCTAATAAAGAAGAATCTAATTTCTTTGCAGGAGATATTGCACAAGTTTGTCTTTTAGATAAGGCATTAAATAATGATGAAGTGAAGAGCTATTATAAAACTGATTATCCAATCCCTACTGGTTCTTCACTTTATTATGATTTCTCTGATATTAGAGATGAGATAGTGTATGATTTTAGTGGTAATGGAAATCATGGAATATTAACTGGTTGTTCAGTTGGTAAAGAACCAATTGACAAAATACAACATACTACTTTACCATATAGAAATAGACCAGGTAGATTTTTCTCACAATCACATCCACGAAATGATATGGTCGGTGGTAAATGGGTTCACCAAAAAGATACAAGTGTAAATGAAAGAAGATTTGTAGAAGATGTTCAAGGTGGTATGGTAAGTATAGATGAAGATGGACTTACAGATTTAAGTTATAGTATTGTTAAACGGGAATATTTATTAGATACAGAACATGAAATTATAGATTTTCGCTGTGAACAAGATATACCAAGTCATGTTGAATTTTAAGGAAAGTAATGAAACCAAACAAAGATTTGTTAATTTCTATAACAAAAGGAAATGATACCAAAGAGGAATATTCTGCTTATCAAGAAGAAAAGCAGAAAGGTAATGAAGATTTAAAGATAGATTTAACTTCTGCTATTTTAGATAAAGAAAATTTTCATGGGGCTAAAAATGTAAAAGATCAGGTAAAGTCTCGCAATTATAAAATTTTTGATATTTCTACCTTAGAAAAACAAGATGTTTTAGTAACTCAAGTTCCAAATTTAAATGAAGCTGGATTTTTTGCAGGAATGGCAAGTTTAATTGGTTATATTAGAAAGTATCGAGAAGATATTAAAATACAAGGAATAGATCCATTTACTGATTATTTTTTCACTAAAGATATTGATTTGGGTTCTAAGTTTTTTGCAGATTTTAACACTTTTAGTGCACAAGGAGTTGTTGATTATTCACCGTATGAAGAAGTATATGAAATTTTAGAGATTTTTTGTAAATACATAGACCAAACAAGACCAGATTTTCTTGGTTTTAGTGTTATAGATGGTAATATCGATGCTTCATTATTTTTTGCAGAACAAATTAAAAGTAAGTATCCAGATATTAAAATTATGTTTGGTGGATGTGGTGTTTCTTTAATGGGAACAAATAGGTTATCATTGAGTGTAGCATCAAATAATTGTTATGATTTAAAACAATATTGGTTTGTTGATTATATTTTCTTGGGTGATGGTGAAGTAACTTTAATAGAATTATACGATTCTGAATTTGAAAATTTAGATACTATAAATGGATTGGTTTGGAAAAAAGATGGTGAATGGATAATAAACAATCAAAGACCATATACGGATTTAAATGAAGTTCCGTTACCAGATTATAGTGATTTTCTTGAAAATTCATACTATAAAAAATATTATGATTTAGCAATACCATTAACATTTTCAAGAGGATGTAATTTTAGGTGTACATTTTGTTCTGTTCCAACTATGGTGCCATTATACAGACACAAACCAATTGAAAAATGTTTAGATGAAATAGGACATTGGGTTGATTTAAATAAACATAATTATGAAAAATATTCATGGTGGGAAGCTGGTTGGAGATTGGGAATGTTAGCACACGATTCTATATTGAATGGTAATCCTAAATGGTTTGAAGATTTGTGTCAGGGGATAATTGATAGAGGATATGGTGATAAAATAACTTGGGGTGGTAATTTAAGACTTATGTTACCAATGGCAAATATTGATACTTTGAAGTTATACAATAAAGCTGGTTTTGAATATATGGTAACAGGATTTGAATCTGCTTCACCACGAGTATTAAAACATATGAAGAAAAATAAGAATATGAAAACAGTTAGAAAAATATTCGAAAATATAAGAGAGATTAATAAAGGGGCTGGAGCTGATAATAATGAACATGGGGATCATAATGGTAAAATAAAAGTTCAATTACAATTGATTATTGGTTATTTAAATGAAACAGAAGAGGATTTTCAAATGACACTTGATTTTGTAGAAGAATTTAATGATGTAATCTATGAGATATTAACCTGTTCTGTTTTTAATTTATGGGCACCATTATTAAAACAATGGAGAGAAGAAGGAGAGTGGATAGAATATCATAGTGGAGTTGTTTGGGATACTAAATATTGTACAACTAAACAGAGAATAGAAAGAATTGAGAGAATAGAAAAATTATTTGATAAACTTGGATTGACTTATAATACATATCATAGAGGTCTTATGATAGAACAATATGAAGATTATAAGAGATTAAAAAAGAAAAGTAAATCACAGTTTGGTCATTTCAAGAAATGGGATAATTGGCGTGGTGGAGAAATAAAGGGAGTATAAATGTTACGATTTGGTTATGATTTTATTACTGAAAAAAATGAAATTTTACATCCGAATGGTATTAATAACCATATGGAAGCAAAAGGTCATGCCTTTAATTTATATTCACCACCTTGGTGGGGAGAACTATTAAATAAAAATAATCTTGATTGGTCTTTGTTTGATGTAAAAACTTTAGTTAATTCTAAATTAGATTCCAAGTGGGTTTATATGTTAGAAGTTGCTGGTGATGCACGAGGATGGTTAGGAAAATATGATGATGGTACTACTAATGTGGTTAAATCATTAACTTCTGGTATAAGTAAAGAGGCAATAACTGAAGTTCAAAATAATAATGCAATAATTTGTGTATATCAGGCAGGAGAAGCAGCACAAGTTGATTTCATTAATATTCATTTGTATGAAGAATTTTATAAGGAATTATTAAGTCGTAAGATAAATCCATCAAATTTTGTATTTGTTACAGGTAATATGATTGCCAAAAAACAATTTAATGAATGGAAACCAAATAGCGAGTATCAAAATGAAGAGGATTTTCATATAATAGAATTTTCTGGATATAGACATATTAATTATGTAGAAAAATGGAAATTGACTAAAAAGGATATAGATAAAAATATAGAAAAACATTTTTTGTGTTATAATAGAAATATGACACATCCACATAGATTATTTATTGTGTCGTTATTAGAAAATGAAAATCTCATTGATAGTGGATTGGTTTCATATCCAAAGTTTAGTAAAGAGCATTTTAGTGGAAAAATGAATGTTCATTTTAATCTTGGAAAGGCATTTAGAAATAGATTGTTAGATTGTGCAGAAAGATTAAGATTGAGGGCTCCTTCTATAATTGATGTAGATGAATGGGATACAAATCATTTTGATACATCACCACCTTGGCCTTATGAAAAAACATTTTTTTCATTGGTTAGTGAAAGTCAAGTTGTGGAAGATACATTATTTCTTAGTGAAAAAATATGGAAAGCAATAGCAAATAGACATCCATTTGTTTTGGTAGGTAGTTATAAAACATTAGATTATCTACATAAAGAGGGATTTAAAACTTTTGATGGTTGGATAGATGAATCATATGATAAAGAAAAACATCCATATAAAAGAATTTCAAAAATAATTAGAGAGGTAAAAAGATTATGTTCAATGAGTCAATCAGAAATGAATAAATTTTTATCTGAGGTAGATGATATAATTGAATATAATTATGATAAACTAATTAATGACCATTATAATATCGATAGAACATTTGAGGAATTAGAGGTAATAACTAATGTCTAATCAAATGCTAATTATAGGTTCTAATGGTGGAGTTGGAAAGGAATGTCAAGAATTTTTTTCTAAAACTCATGATGTTATACCGATTTCAAGAAAAAATGGTGATTTAAGAAGCAAAGATTTTTTAAATGAAATTATCAATAATTATTCACCATCAATAGTGATTAATTGTGCTGGTGTGTATGATGTAAACTTTTATGAAACACTTGAAGTTAATTTTATAGCATCATCATATTTGACTTTTGAATTTTATAAAAAAATGAAATCAGGTCACATAATCAATATTTGTAGTAGTGGTGCAAATTCAACAGGTTGGAGAGATATGGATTATAATAGAATTTTTTATAATGTGTCAAAAAAATCCTTAAAAAATTTTAGTAATATGCTACAAACTTCCAAAAATCAATCCGTAAAAGTAACTTCGATTGAACCAGCACAGATTAATACAAAAATGGGAGATGATAGACACAAGGGAAATATAGTAGAAAGTGAATACATCAAACAGACAAAAGAATTAATTCCTATGAAACCTTCATATATTGCTGAAGTGATTGATTGGATTTTGAGACAACCAGATCCTGTTGTAATTAGTAGTATAGAGATTCAAAACTTAATTGTAAAACAAAAATGATAGTAGATTATAACGATTTAGAAGTTTGTCAAATTGAATTGACTACGGATTGTGGTGCGGGATGTCCACAATGTCCACGAAATGTTTATGGTGGTAAAACGGTAGATGGTTTACCAATATGTCAATTATCGTTAGACGATATTAAAAACATATTTCCCAAAGAACTTATCAGAAGATTAAGATTAGTTTTCTTTTGTGGAACTTATGGTGATCCTATTTGGGCAAAAGATGTATTACCAGTAATAAAATGGTTAAGAGAAGTGAATCCAAAATTGGAAATAGGTTTAAATACTAATGGTTCTGCCAGAACTGAAAAGTGGTGGAAAGAAATGGCTGATGTACTTGGTGATGATGGTTATGTAGTTTTTAGTATTGATGGAGACGAAGAAACAAATCACATTTATAGAAGATGGACAAATTATGATAAAATAATTAGAAATGCAAAATCTTTTATAGAAAGTGGTGGAACTGCAGTATGGGAGTTTCTTGTTTTCAAACATAATGAACATCAAGTAGATGATATAGAAAAACTTTCAAAAGAACTTGGGTTTAAAAGATTTACTTCTAAAAGGACTGGAAGATTTTTAACAAAAGACCATACTATTATTGAGAAACAAGAAGTTTTAGATAAGAAAGGGAATGTTGAGTATTATTTAGAAAAACCAGAAAACCCTAAATACAGAAATGTATCATTAGAAAAAATTGATGAGATTATAAAACAAGTAAGTTCTTTTGATGATTATCTTGATGAGGTTAAAATAAAATGTCTTGTACAATCTAAGAAGGAATTATATTTATCTGCAGAAGGACTTTTAGTTCCGTGTGGGTGGTTACATGATAGGATGTATGGAGAATATGTAAAGGATAGTAAATCTTCAAAACAATTTTGGGATGTACTTGATGAGTTTGGTGGTAAAGATAGTCTAAATGCAACAATACATTCAATAAAGGATATTGTTAGTAATGGTGTTTTCCGAAAAGTTAGTGAATCTTGGGTTAAAGATTCAATTGAGAGTGGTAAAATGGAAAGATGTGCTGTAGTATGTGGTCAAGATTTGGATATTTTAAAAAATCAGGCTTCTAAAATTTACAGATATGAGAGTTATAAATGATAAATTTGATTGGGTTTTATCCAGAATATCTTTCTGATGATGAAGATATGAGTCATAAATATCAATCCATTGATATTCAAGGTTTATCATATGAATGGTATCAGTTACAAGTTGGTTCGACTTCTAAAGATATAATATTTTGGAAACGAGGAGAAGGTTTTGATTACCTAACTTTTGAAAAAAACATTTTATTACGACTACAAAAGGAATATTCATCCAAAGAATTTATTTCTATTTTTAATGATTATAGGAAGTTTAATACACCTTTTAAATATATTCCAGCTTTATCTTGGTGGGGCAATGTTTTGTCAAGTAATTGGCATAAAATAAAGGATATTAAAAATATTTCAAACACACATCAAAGAGAAAAACTTTTTCTTTCGAGGAATAGAATAGGTAAGGATCATAGAAAAAAATTTATATTATTTTTACGACAAGAAAATTTGATTGATAGGGGATATGTAAGTATTGGTTGGGAAAATAAATTTATTGAAAATCTCGAAGAAACTCATTTATTGAATCCCACCCTAAAGGGTGTTCCGTATAATAAACCAGCACATAAAGATTTTAATTTATTAGAATATTATTCTGATGTTTTTTGTGAAGTAGTAACTGAATCGGGGTGTCATCCTATCGTTCATGATGATCCTGAACTCACGAGGAGACGAACACCTTTTGGATATTTTGATTCAGAAAAAGTATGGCGTCCTTTTATGATGTGTGTTATTCCAATGATAATTACATATCCAAATTATGATGATTATTTGAAAGATGCAGGATTTGATATGTTTGATGATGTAATTGATACATCCTTTTATAGAATAGAAGATTTAGATGAAAAGAATAGAATTATTAAAAATAATTTAGAAGTTATAGAAAATGATTTGACTATTAATGGTAGATTCAGAGATAGCATTTGGGATAGATTAAAAAAGAATCAAGAACATTTTATTGATTATAAAAATTATTACAAATATGTATGGGATAAAATAAATGGTTAGTTTTATAACAGATAAAAGTGATACATCATTAGGATGGCTTGAAATTGTTAAAAGTCATGGAATAGAAATTAATCAGAGAGAAATTAATGATTTAAATAAAAGTAATAATTTTTATCCAATATGGAGTGGGAGTGCAAATAATCTTGACAAATCAAAAGTTGAATTAATCAATCAAGGTAAAATGAAATTACTTATAATTTGTGATGGTGAATCTTTACAGAAAATGACACTTGAATGGGTGATAGACTTAATAAAAAAATGGAATTTAAATTCTAAACAAGTGATTTTTGTATCCTATGATTTGAGAAGTGATGAAACATATAGGTTATTATTAGAGGAATTTCCTGAGTTTAGATTAAATCCAATTGGAGTTGCTAGTTTGGACACTTATGTTTTTGAATATAATTCAAATTTTGGTAATTTACCATTACCGACAAAAAATAAAAAACCATATAAGTATGTTTGTTATAATGCAAATGCAAAAGAATATAGACAATTTTTAGTTACGGAATTGTTTAGACGAAATTTAGACAAGTATGGTTTAGTATCATTATTGTATAGATATGGAAGTCCAAAACAAATATTAGATGGATTTACAGAACGACTTGGGCTTGATATTGATAGTGGAATTGGAAAATTAAATGATGAATATGCAAAAACAGAAATGGTCAAGAGAGTTCCACTCATTCTTGATAAAACTATGGAAGAAGTAGATAAAAATGATAGACCTGTTGATGTTGGTCATATAGAAAATTCTTATTTTAATATAGTGACAGAAAGTTATATGTATAATAATTCATTACCACAATCTCATAAGACTATTTTTGAAATGAGTGAAAAAACTTATAAGGCCATTAATTGTCAACCATTCATTCATTTGGGTAGTTATGGTGTTTTAAAATATATGAGGTCAATGGGTTATAAGACTTTTCCTGAATTGTTTGATGAGAGTTATGATAATATAATAAATCATACAGATAGATTATTAGCGGTAGTAGATTCAGTAGAAAAGGTTTGTAAAATGGATGAAAAAGAATTTCACAATATTTATTGTAAAGAAATTATACCAAAAGTTATCCATAATAGAGAATTGGCAAATTCAAAAGAATTAAAAGAAAAAATATGGAATAAGTTTATTAAAGACTTAGAAAAAATGTAAGGAAATGTTATGAAGTTATTTTTAGATTCTGCAAATATAAAAGAAATAGAAGAGTTGGGACCAAACAAGTATGTTTATGGACTTACTACGAATCCAACTTTTTTCTATGAAGAGGGAATAAAAAGTCCAGAGGAATTTTTATCAATTTTAAAAGATATAATGCCCAAAAAAGAAATTCAATTAGAGGCAATGGGTAGTGTTGATGAAATTCTTAAAACTGCAAGAGATTATGTTATATCACCAACAGGAACACCTTGTGAACATAATATAGTTTCTAAAATTCCTTTTAATAAACCAGGATTAGAGGCAGTTTCAATTCTTTCTAAAGAGTCAATTAAGACTAATGTTCATTTGGTCTATTCAGTAAATCAGGCAGTATTAGCGGCACAAAGTGGAGCAAATTATGTTTGTCCATTGATGGGTAGATTTGATGATAGTGGACAAAATTCAACTGAATTACTTGGAGATATAAAAACTGCTTTTGATAATTACGATATAAAAACAGAAATTTTAGCAGCAAGTGTTAGACATCCCGACCATGTAAAACAGGCCATACTTCTTGGTGTAGATGCAATCACTATACCATACAAAGTTTTTAAATTGATGATGGATCATCCATTGACGGAAAGGGGAACAAAGGCATTTGAAAAACATGCAGAAATATAAATATTTGTATGTAAACGGAGATAGTTACACTTTTGGTCTTGACCTTGAATACCAAAGTGGAGAACCAAGATTTAAGACACATTCAAAACATAGATGGTCAAATTTGTTATCAGAAAGGTTAGATTGTAGAGAAGTAAATCAGGCTGAATGTGGTAGTTCAAATGATAGAATTGTTAGAACTCTTTTTGATTGGTATATTAACAATGAAGATAAACATAAAGATACTTTTGTTGTTATAGGATGGACAGTTCCATATAGATTTGAACACTTTGTCAAAGATGAATGGAAACAAGAACAGGTAGGACACGGGTGGATAAGTCCTGCAACAAAAGTGATGGGTGGATTTACTTTCGATAATCCTGATTCATTTAAAGAACCAAGTGAACATGAACCACTTTCTGATGAAATGTATAAGAGAGATTTTATAAACCATGTACTTTTGATTCAGAATTTTTTAAAAGTTAATAATATTGAATATTTATTTTTTATTGTTCATGATGATGGTATAACAAATTCCCTTGAAGATTTAAAAAATAATCCATTGTTAGATTTTGAAAATATAATAGATATTTCATTTAATGATTTTAGTGAAAATATTCAAAATGAAAAAGTTTGGGGATATAGACACCCAAATAGATTAAGTCACAAACTATGGGCAAAAAAGTTATATGATAAAATTAGACAAAAATAGATTAACATTAATATCAGGACCTTGTGTTCTTGAAAGTGTAGAACATGCTACATTTATGGCAAAAGAGATTAAGTCTCGTTGTGATGATTTAGATATACAACATATATTTAAGGCATCTTGGGATAAGGCCAATAGAACAGCATTAGACCATTACAGAGGTTATCCTTTGGATGAAGCAATTGATATGTTTCGTGAAATTAAAAGTGAAGTTGATGTTCCAATATTGACAGACTTTCACGAAAGTTGGCAAGCAGAAAAATTAAAAGATGTAGTAGATGTTTTACAGATACCAGCCTTTTTATGTAGACAAACAGATATGTTAGTCGAAGCAGCAAAAACAGGATTACCTGTAAATGTAAAAAAAGGACAATTTATATCTGCAGAAGATACAGAAAGAGTCGTAGGTAAGGTGGGAGATGCAGATGTTTGGTTGACAGAACGAGGAAATATATTTGGATATGGAAATTACATAGTTGATATGAGAAATCTTGTTATTATGAAAAGATATGCACCTGTTATTTTTGATGCAACTCATTCTGTTCAACAAGGGGCTAAAGGTGGAAGTAGTGGTTCACAAAAAGAGTTTATTGAACCATTAGCAAAAGCAGCAATTGCTGTGGGAGTTGATGGATTATTTATGGAAGTTCACGACAATCCAAATAAAGCTTTATCGGATGGTACGAGTAGTTTACATTTAGATGATTTAACACCACTTTTAAAAAAGTTAAAAAATTTATATGAGGTGAATTAGTATGTTATTTGCATCAACTGGGTGTTCATTTACTTTTGGACAGGGATTATATTGGGATAAACTTTTAGAAAGGCATACTAATCTTAGAAACTGGCCTACTGAATGGCCAAAAATAAGAACTATGTTGACTGTAGAAGATTTGAGATATATGAAATCTTTTACATATTCATATTTGTTAAGTAAGACATTAGGTTGTGAATATATTACAAATCCTGGTGATGGAATGTGGGAATATAATTTACCACCTTCAAATTTTGAATCTTATAAAATTATTGATTTGTGGATTGAAAATCAACAGAGAAATATTAATGTTAAATTAGATTTTATAATTTTACAATTAACTGCACCTGAAAGAGATAAATATAGTATTGAAGAATCTTCCCAAAGAGTTATTAGTTTGTATAATAAATGTCAAGAAAATAATATTGATTTATTGGTGTGGAGCTGGAGACGAGAATTAGCAGATATATTAGATAGGGAAGATTTTTGGGTGAGTTTGTTGTATAATGATAAGGCATATAATTCATTAGAAGATTGGCAAGCAACTTTCGAACCTTATACTGGAGATTATCCACCATTGTATATTTATGATGAAAAATTTAAAGAGTTTGGAATTGATGATAGACATCCTACTAAATTTACAAACCAATTAGTACATGATAGTATTTTAGAAAAAATACAAGTTAGGAGAATAGTATGAAGAAGTGGATATCCACAAGTACAGCTGGAATGGGAGATAGACTCGTCTGTTTTGCGTCATCACTAAGACGAGATGAGGATGCATTAATTAACTGGCCGATTCAAAAATCAGTTTTGGGAGTTGGAAATGCAGAGGTTAATACTAAACCAACTCATGGTGGAGAACGACCATTTGATCATTTATTTAATTATGAGGGACATATAACGGAATATAATGGAATTAGTATTAATGGTGATACTTTACAAGAAATTCGTGAAAAATTTGGTGTAGCAACAAATGGGAATTGGAGATTGTGGTTAAACAATGAAGAAATGGAAAAGTATGGTTATCAAGATTATAAATATAATTCAGTACCACAAGAAATAAGAAATGTTTATGTTCCTATTTTTCAAAGAATTAAAAATATGGTTCAGGATGATATTAAAGAGGAAGTTGAAAAATATTTACATGAATTAGACAATGATATAGTGGGAATTCATCTTAGAACTTTTGATGGTAAACATTATTTTAATAAAGATTTTGATAATGATCATAAAGGTGTAATTAATCTTTTTAAATCAGCTATGGATAAATTTCCTAAATCAACTAAATTTTTGTTGGCTACTGATGATTCACGGGCAAAAAATGAATTAGAAAAGGATTATAATATTGTTGAGTTAGAGAATAGAGGATTATGGGATCAAAAATTTGATTTAGTAGAGGCTCTTGTGTTGTCTAACTGTAAACATTTAATTTTGACATCAATGAGTCACTATTCAGAATTAATTTGGTGGTTTGCAGGTGCACATAATAATGTAATACCTTTGTACCCAAAAGTACAAATTCAAAAGACAGGTACTATACCTGATTGGATTGATAACTCTCTATTTACAAATGAATATATTTAAAACAAATCATTTACATAAAAAGTATTTAAATAAAGATTTGCCAAAGTTGAACGATATGTCGCTTCATGCTTATGGAACTGAAGTTCCTTAT
>Ga0114933_10005424_pt1 | contig 11613 bp, 12 predicted proteins | sample 4SBtaG_FD_89691 | JGI IMG/M metagenome (GOLD analysis project Ga0114933, IMG submission 89691) | Deep subsurface microbial communities from Kolumbo volcano to uncover new lineages of life (NeLLi) - 4SBTROV12_W25 metaG | ecosystem: Environmental > Aquatic > Marine > Volcanic | place: Kolumbo... | reverse complement strand
TTATAAAAAATATTTATCAAGAAAGGAATTTATTTTTTTAATGTCAAATTCAACAAAAAGTAAAGTTGGTAGATTTACTTCATACATTGAAATGTTTCAAAGCAAGGTTGCTGTTTCAACAATTTCAACAATGTTGGGAGAAAATTTGGCATTAGGAAAAAAAATATTAGCATGCAATCTTACCAATTTAGATTTACTTGACTTTCCAAATGGAGGAATTTGTGCAATTAAACATTGTAGTTATGAAAAGTTTGAAAAAAGATTATCGTACATATTATCTGCAAGTAATAAAAAATATTTTTCAAAATTAAGTAAAAATAAAAATTATATAGTTAGTTTCAGTACAAAAATATCAACGATAAAAATTTTACAAGATATTATAAGAAAATTATTGAGTTAATGAGGTTTTAAAACCTTTTTTTTAATAAATTTACTTATAAATAAGATTTTTTACTTTACGTTCATAATTTGAACTATATAATGTTCAATATTTGAACATGATATGAAAGACAATCAAGATTATTTAAATTTATTAAGAAAAATTAAAAGTAAACCAGAATCTTCTCAAAGAGAGCTTGCAGAAGAGCTTGGCTTTAGTTTAGGAAAATTAAACTATTGTCTGAATGCTTTAAAAAATAAAGGTTTAATTAAAATAAATAACTTTAGAAAAAATCCAAACAAAATTAATTATATTTACGTTCTTACACCCAAGGGAATTTCTGAAAAAACTAAACTTACAGTTAATTTTATGCGAAGAAAAATGCGTGAGTATGATGAACTTAAAAAGGAACTGAAGGAAAAATAAAAATGTGGGTAGTCTTAAAATTTGAAAAAAATAATCTAGAGTTTCTTAAAAAAGAGCTTAGAGAAAAGTTTGGAGAAGATTGTACTATTTATAATCCAAAATTTTTTATTCAAAAATGTATAAATAATAAACGTGTTTATAAAGAATTTAATCTATTAGGTGATTATTTATTTTGTTTTCATAAAAATTTTAATAATCAGAATTTTATAAATAATTTAAAATTTACTAGAGGATTAAAGCATCTACTAAATGGACATCTGCACTCCCAAAATGAAATAATTAGTTTTATAAAGAAATGCAAAGATTCAGAAAGTAAAAAAGGATACTTAACTCAGAACTTTTTTGAATTATATATTAACTCAAAATACCAGTTTACGTCCGGTCCTTTCACAGAGATGATTTTTAAAATAATTAATTTACAAAAAAATAAAATTGATATTTTATTGGGTAACATAAAAACGACTATTAAAAGAAACGATTTTTTATTTAACCCTCTTTAAAAAAAATAATGATAAATATATTAGTCGCAAAAGAGCATTTTGCAAAGTGCGGAGCAGTGCTCAATTTTAAAAATTTTTCTTAAAATGTATAATAAAATTAAAACTATACTGTCTAAAAAACAGTTAAGATACTTCTACTTTTTTATATTTTTATCTTTCATAGCTATGATTTTAGAAACAATGGGTATTGGTCTTATAATACCATTTATGCAAACACTTATTGATGATGATATAAATCATAATTTTATAAAATTTTTTAATATTTTTAATATTTATCCTACATCAAAACAAAATTTAATTTTTATTTTAATACTCATTCTTGCTTTGGTTTATACGCTCAAAGCTTCTTTTTTAACATTCGTATCATATGCACAAAATAAGTTATTTGCAGATACGAGGGTTTCTCTTTCTAATAAACTTTATGACATATACTTAAATAAACCTTATAGTTTTCACTTAAATAATAATTCATCCAAACTTATTAGAAACATTAATGAAATTAATCTCATTGTTTATATATTAAAAAGTTCAATTTTATTAATTAATGAATTAATTGTTTTTTTAGGCATATCTGCAATTGTGATATTTTATGAACCATTAGGATCATTAGTAGTTATATTATTTCTTGGGTTTTTTGGTTTTTCATTTTTCAAGAAAGTACAAATCAAAGCAAAAGAATGGGGCAAAACAAGACAAGTTCACGCTGGTTTAAGTCTAAAATATTTACAAGAAGGCTTTGGATCTATTAAAGACATAAAAATTCTTCAAAGATCTAGTGAGTTAATAAAAACTTTTACATCAAATAATAAAATTTTAAATACATGTGAGGTTAAACAAAACTTTGTAGATTCTTTACCAAGACTTTGGCTAGAATGGTTAGCAGTTCTTGGTTTTATTTTGTTGATATTTATTACGATTTTTCAAGGAAAGGAACTATCTTATATTGTTCCCTTGTTAGGTTTATTCGCAGCAGCAGCTTTTAGATTGATGCCGTCCCTTACTAGAATAATGAATTCAGTCCAGGCTATTTTATATAATCGCGCGGCGATAGATTCTGTTTACAAAGAATTTAATCAACAAATACCTCAAAATTCTATTGACAAAACTTCAACTAAAAATCTTTTGTTAACTAATGAAATTGTTCTTAAAAACGTTAGTTTTAAGTATTCAGAGTCTGGTAGTTTTATTTTAAAAGATATAAATCTAAACATTAAAAGCGGAACAACAATTGGTTTTATTGGGGAAAGTGGAATTGGAAAAACAACTTTAATAAATTTAATCTTAGGTCTAGTAAAACCTACCAATGGAACAATACATGTAGATGGTATAAATATTTTTGATAATATCAAAAGTTGGCAGCATCAAATAGGCTACGTTCCTCAAAATATTTATTTAAGTGATGACACAATTAAAAAAAATATTGCATTTGCTTTACCTGAGGAAAAAATTGACAACAATGCCGTTCACAAAGCTGTAACTTATGCAAAACTAGATAATTTAATAAATAATTTAAGCGATGGCTTAAATACAAAAGTTGGAGAGTTTGGTGATAGAATTTCAGGTGGACAGAGGCAACGAATAGGTATTGCTAGAGCATTATATACCGATCCTAAAGTTTTTATTTTAGACGAGTGTACTAACTCACTTGATCTTAAAACAGAAAAACAAATAATTAATGAAGTAAACTCTCTAAAAGGGAAAAAAACAATTATTATGATAGCGCACCGTTTATCAACTTTAGAAAACTGTGATCATATATATAAAATAGATCAACAAGGAATCAAACTTGAAAAAAATTTCAGCTAATTTTGTTGTAAATACAATTCAGAAAGTTATAGGTAAAGGCACCCACAAACTTCATGAACCTTTATTTTATGGAAAAGAATTAAGATATTTAAAAAATACAATTAAACAAAATTTTGTATCTTCATCAGGAAAATATGTTAATAAATTTGAAAATAAAATTAAGAATTATACAAAGGCTAAATTTGCAATAGCAGTGGTTAATGGCACTCAGGCAATTTATATTTCACTTAAGGCATGTGATGTAAAAAAAAATGATGAAGTTTTAGTTCCAGCTTTAACATTTGTAGGAACTGTAAATGCAATAAGCCAATTAGGTGCTGAGCCACATTTTGTAGATTCCCACATAGAAAACTTTGGAATTGATTGTTTAAAGTTAGAAAATTATCTTAAAAAAATTGTAAAATTTAAAGGAAAAAGAAGTATAAATAAATTTACTGGCAAAACGATTAAAGCAATTATTCCAGTTCATGTTTTTGGTCATCCTTGCAATATCAGAGATATTATTAAAATTAGTAAAAAATTTAATTTAGTTGTAGTTGAAGATGCAGCAGAAGCTTTAGGTAGTTTTTATAAAAAAAAACATCTTGGTACATTTGGTGATACTGGTTGTATTAGTTTTAATGGAAATAAAATTATAACAACAGGTGGCGGCGGTATGGTAATAACAAATAAAAAAAAGTTAGCAAAAAAAATTAAACATTTAACAACAACGGCAAAATTAAATCATAAATGGGAATATATTCATGATGAAATTGGCTATAATTTTCGTATGCCGAATTTAAATGCAGCATTAGGTTTGGCGCAATTAGAAAAAATTAATATCTTTTTACGTGCAAAAAGAGACTTATTTAAAAGATATTACAAAGCTTTCAGAAACATGGATGGTATTTCATTATATAAAGAAACAGATAATTCAAAAAGTAATTATTGGTTGCAAACATTAATTTTAAATAATGATAATATTAAATTAAAAAATAAAATCTTAAAAAAAACACACGAAAAGTCAATTTACACTAGACCTGTTTGGAAATTAATTAGTGAGCTTAAACCTTACAAAAAAAAACAAAAAATGAATTTATCTGGTTCTAAATCTATCTATAGAAAAATAATAAATTTACCAAGTAGTCAAAGCTTAATTTTAAAGTAAAATAGTGAAAAAAATTATATTAATAGGAGCGGGCGGTCACTGTACATCTTGTATAGATGTAATTGAAAAACAAAAGAAATTTAATATCATTGGTTTAATAGATAATAACAAAAAAAAATCACTATTAGGGTACAAAATAATAGGTAGCGACAAGGAAATAAAAAAATTTTCTAAAAAAGTCTATTACGCTTTAGTTACAACAGGTCATATTAAAAATTCAAAAATTAGGGAAAATTTATTCAAAAAATTTTTGAAAAATGGTTTTAAATTTCCTGCAGTTATCTCTCCATTATCATATGTTTCAAAACATGCTTCAATAGGAGATGGAACTATTGTTATGCATGGAGCTATAATTAATGCTGGAGCAAAAGTTGGAAAAAATTGTATTATTAATAGTAAGTCTTTAATTGAGCATGATGCTATAATTGGTAATCATTGCCATCTATCTACAAGGTCGACAATTAATGGAGGCGTCATAATTCAAGATAATTCTTTTATAGGAAGTAGTTCAGTTATTAAGCAAAATATTAAAATTGGTAAAAATTCTTTTGTTAATGCAAATTTATTTGTGAAAAAAAATTTAAAAAATAATTCAAAAATATTATGAAAAAAAGCAAAACAATAATTATTGCTGAGATAGGAGTAAATCATAATGGCAGTATTAAACTTGCAAAAAGATTAGTTGATGTAGCAAAAAAATCTGGTGCTAACTTTGCAAAATTTCAAACATTTAAAGCAGAAAATCTAGTTAGAAAAAATACTAAAACTGTTAAGTATCAGGCGGATAATACAAAAAAGAAACAAACACAATTTAATTTACTGAAAAAACTTGAACTTTCAAAAATTGAGTTAAAAACAATTATAAATTATTGTAAAAAAAAGAGAATTTACTTTATGTCGAGTCCATTTGATTTAGAAAGTTTAAAATTACTTAAACATTTAAAAATTTTTAATATAAAAATAGCTTCTGGAGAAATAAATAACTACATTTTATTAAAAAATATTGCAAAAGTGGCCAAAAAAATTTTTATTTCATCAGGTATGTCAACTTTGAAAGAAATTTCAGAAGCTTTAAAAATTTTAGTTAAAAATGGTGCCAAAAAAAAAAATATAGTTCTTTTACACTGTCATACAGATTACCCAACTCAAGTTAAAGATGTGAATTTGAATGCAATGGTAAGCATGAAAAAAAAATTTAATGTTAGTGTTGGTTATTCAGATCATACAGTTGGAAATGAAACTGCTATCGCTGCAGTAGCTCTTAAAGCAGAAGCTTTAGAAAAACATATAACTTTGAACAAAAAAATGATTGGTCCTGATCATAAAGCAAGCATGGAACCTAAGGATTTTTCTAATTATGTAAAATCAATTAGAAATACTGAGATTTTACTTGGTAATAAGATCAAAAAACCGACCATTTCAGAGATAAGAAATAAAAAAATGGTAAGAAAATCAATAGTGGCAAAAATAAATATAAAAAAAGGTGAGAAGTTTTCTGAAAATAACACTACATGCAAAAGACCTGAAGGTGGAATTTCCCCCCTTTATTGGAAAAAAGTAATAGGAAAAAAATCTAAAAAAAATTTTTACGTTGACGAATTTATATTTTTATAATGAAAATTTGCATTATCACCAGCACTAGATCAGATTTTGGATTACTTAAAAATTTGATTTTTGAAATAAAAAAAAACAAAAATTTTATAATAAAAGTTATTGCATCCGGTAATCACTTTTCAAAAAAATATGGCTACACTTATAATGAAATTAAAAATAGCAAAATTAAAGTAGATGCTAAAATAAAATGTAAATTTAACTCTGATGATCCTGCTGGTATATCAAATGTTATGTCTAAATGTATGACTGATACAACAAGATTACTAAAAAAAATGAAACCAAATCTATTAATAGTACTGGGAGATAGATATGAAATTTTAGCTTCAACTATTTCTGCATGTCTTAGTAGAATTCCTGTTGCTCATATTCATGGTGGTGAAGTTACATCAGGAGCACTTGACGACGCTTTCAGACATTCGATAACTAAAATGTCAAATATACATTTTGTTTCAAATAAAATTTATAAAAAAAGAGTTATCCAACTAGGTGAAAATCCAAGAAATGTATATGTAGTTGGGGGCCTGGGAGTTGATAGTATAAGTAAGACTAAATTAGTTTCAAAAGAAAAACTTGAAACGAAATTAAAAATTAATTTAAATAAGAAAAATTTTTTAATAAACTTTCATCCTGAAACTAAAAATAAAAATAAATCAAAAAAAAATATAAATCAATTATTAGCTGCACTAAAAATTTTTAAAAAAGTTAATTTAATTTTTACTTCACCTGGAGCTGACCTTGAAAACAAAAATATTATAAACGCAGTTGTAAAATTTTGTAAAAGTAGAAGAAATGCATTTTATTTTAAATCTCTAGGGCAAATTAATTATTTTTCATTACTTAAATGTGTTGATGTGATGATAGGTAACTCTTCAAGCGGTATTCTTGAAATGCCATATTTTAGGAAAGGGACTATAAATATTGGTGATCGACAATTAGGAAGAGTTCAAGCAAACAGTATAATTAACTCAAAAATAAAAAAAAAAGATATTATTAGGGCTATTAAAAAAATATTTTCCACAAGTTTTAAAAGAAAAATTATAAAAAATAATTTTATGTATGGACCGCCAGGGGCCTCAAAAAAAATTACAAAAATTTTACAAAAAGTAAACTTAAATAATTTAAACAAAAAATTTTTCTTTGATCTAAATCAAACATATTAAAATGCTGTTTTGGTGTAAAAATTGTATTAATAATTCTGAAAGACCGAGAATAACTTTCGATAAAAGGGGTTGGTGTAATGCATGTCAATGGTCAGAAGAAAAAAAAAGATTAAATTGGGATAAAAGAAGAAAAGAACTTAAGTCTATTTTAAAAAAATATAAATCTAATGGAGACTACGACTGCATTGTTCCTGTAAGCGGCGGCAAGGATGGCACCTATGTTACCCATAAACTTAGAGATGAATTGGGTTTAAGACCTTTAACAGTTACTTCTCGTCCACCACTAGAAACAGAAATAGGAAAAAAAAATATATCAAAATTTTTAGAACATGACTTTGATCACGTACATGTAACTGCAAATTACAAAACAATGAGGACTCTAAATAAATTAGGCTTTATTAAAAAAGGGTCACCATACTATGGTTGGCTAGTTTCAATATTTTCTGTAGTTATAAGGGTAGCTATACAACAGAAAATAAATTTAATTTTTTACGCAGAAGATGGTGAAATTGAATATGGAGGATCCACTAAAAATAAAAATAAAGCAATATTTGATGCACAATATATGATTAAAAATTATTTTGAGGGTGGATATCACGAGATACTAAAACAAAGCAAATTAGATAAAAAAGATTTATATTGGTTTAAGTTTCCTGAAAATGAAGTAAGAAAAAACAAAATTGCTTTAACTCATTGGTCTTATTTTGAGCCTTGGGATTCATATAGAAATTATTTAGTTTCAAAAGAAAAATATAATTTACAAGAAAAAGAAAATCAAAATCCTGGGACATTTACTAATTTTGCTCAAAATGATCAGGCACTATTTTCTCTACATACGTATTTAATGTATTTAAAGTTTGGTTTTGGAAGAGCCACTCAGGATGTTGGTATAGAAATTAGAAGAGGAGCCATGACACGGGATCAAGGTATAAATTTGGCGAATCTATATGATAATCATTACCCTGAAGAATTTATAGATCAATATTTAGAATATTATAAAATGAGTCATAAAGAGTTTAGTAAAGTCATAGATTTTTGGGCAAACAAAAAAATATTTAAAAAAGTTAAAAATAGATGGATGCCCAAATTTAAAATATCTTAAAAAGATTTTTCATAATGAAAAAAAAATGTATTGGTATAATTGATGCAAAGTTTGGTAATCTTGCATCTGTAATAAATGCTGTAAAATATTTAGGCTATAATTATAATTTATTAAATAAACCTACAAAGATAGAATCTTATTCACATTTTATACTGCCCGGTGTTGGTTCGTACAATAAAGCAGCAAAAAAATTAAGTTCTCTAGGTTGGTATCAGGCAATTAAAAACTTAACTGATGCATCTATTCCTTTACTTGGAATTTGCTTGGGAATGCAGCTGATGTTTGAGGAAGGAGAAGAAAATGGAAAAATAAAAGGTTTGGGGCTTTTTAAAGGTAAGTGTAAACTTTTTTCTAAAAATAGTAAGCTAGCTTTACCCCATATGGGTTTTAATCTAGTCAATCACAACAAGAGTAAGATTTGGAACAATATTCCTAACCCTTCACCTTTTTATTTTTTACATTCTTACAGAATTAAAGATGCAGAAGACAATGCTTTAGTTTCAAAAACAAATTATGGAGAAAATTTTATATCTTTTATTGAAAAAGAAAAAATTTTTGGTGCCCAATTTCATCCTGAAAAAAGTCATAAGCTTGGATTAAAATTAATAAGTAATTTTATCGAAAAAATTTAATGCTATATAAAAGAATAATATACGCTTTGCTTTATCGTGATGGTTTTTTTTATTTAAGTAGAAATTTTAGACTTCAAAAAGTAGGTGATGTAAATTGGCTAAAAAATAATTTTGGTTTCGGTGAAACGTGTAATTTTATTGATGAATTAATAATCTTATTGGTTGCCAAAAGTCCAAGCAAAAAAGAAATCTCACAATATTTTAATGATGTAAATAAATTAAGGGAAAATATATTTGTTCCTATTACCTTAGGTGGTGCAGTAAGATCTTTTGATAACGCCAAAGAATGTTTTTCTAATGGTGCTGATAAAATTTTAATTAATTATCTTGCTCATAAAAATAGTAAAACATTAAAAAAAATTTCTAGTATCTATGGGGATCAAGCTCTCTCGTTAATGGTAGATTATAAAAAAATAAATGGTATTAATTTTTCTTATATGAATGCGTCTGTAACTCAGTCAAAGCTATTGACTAAGTATCTCAGAGATATTAAGAAAATGGATTTTGGGGAATTAATTATAAATTCAATACAAAAAGATGGAACTGGCACCGGTTTAGATTTTAGTTGTTTAAATGATTTGCCAAAAGGTTTTAATAAGCCTATTTTAGTAATGGGTGGGGCAGGAAAACCAGAACATTTTGTAAAAGCTTTTGAAAACAAAAATATTTCTGGTGTTGTAACTGCTAATCTTTTTAATTTTCTAGGTAACGGACTTAGATTAGCAAGAGAATATTCTGCCAAAAGTGGCGCAAAGCTTATAGAATTTAACTAAATTATTTATGAAAAAACTTAAACCATACTTAGCGTTTGAACACTTTAGCTTAGCAAAAACAATTAAGATAATGCAAAAAAATGGTCAAAGGTGCTGTGTAGTTGTAGATAATAATTATCGATTGCTAGGCACTTTGAGCGAGGGAGATGCAAGAAAAGCAATTGCAAAAAAATCAAATTTAAAAAAGAATATTATGAATTTTTGTAATAAAAATTCAAAATATTTTATAGATGGTAATTACAATTCTACAGATGTAAAAAAAGTTTTTTTTAAAAAGAGATATGATTTAATTCCAGTTCTAAACAAAAACAAAATCGTAAAAAAAATTCTTTTGTGGCATTTATTATTTGGCGCAAAGAAAAAAAGAGATAAAAAATTAAATATAAAAACAGTTATAATGGCAGGAGGCAAGGGGACAAGATTGAACCCACTTACTAAAATCCTTCCTAAACCTTTGGTACCAATAAAAGATAAACCTATCATTGAACATATTATAGGTAGATTTGCTAAATATGGCATAAATGATTTTTATTTTACAATTAGATATAAAATGGAAATAATAAAAGCCTATTTTAATGATACAAAATCAAATTTTAAAATTAAATATCTTGAAGAAAAAAAACCTTTGGGAACAGCAGGCGGGTTAAAAAAATTAAGCGGTAAAATAAAAAGCAGTTTTTTTGTTACTAATTGTGATGTTTTAATTGATACAAATTTTGTTGATTTTTATAATTTTCATAAAAAAGAAAAATCAGATATATCTGTAATTGTTGTTTCTCAAAAATACACAGTTCCATACGGTGTTTGTCAAATTAATAAAAGAAAATTGGAAAAAATAACAGAAAAACCTAAACTTAATTATTTTGTTAGCGCTGGCTTATATTTAATTAATCCAAAAGTTCTTAGATTAATTCCAAAAAATAAATATTTCGATATGAATGATTTAATAAAGAAATCTATTGAAAAAAAATACAAAGTTAATGTTTATCCTGTTGGACAAAAAAGCTGGATAGATATTGGGCAGCTTGCAGAGTATAAGAAATATTTAAAATCGATATAACAAATTGAAAAAAAAAGTTTTAATAATTGGGTTTGGGTCTATAGGTAAAAGACACGCAAAAATTTTAAAAAATTTTAAAAATATTTCTAAAATATATATACTTACTAAGTATAAATGTAATAATTTTATTAAAGTTAATAATATATCTGATGTTAGAATAATTAATCCAGATTATATAATAATTTGTTCAAAAACTCGCGATCATTTGCAACACTTATCTTATCTAGAAAAAACAATACGAAATAAAACTATTTTAGTAGAAAAACCTTTGTTTAAAAATTTTAATAATCTTAAAATTAAAAATAATAAGGTTTTTATTGGTTACAATCTACGCTACCACCCTGTAATTAAATTTATAAAAAATTATATTAGTAATAAAAAAATATTTTCAGTAAATATTAGTTGTCATTCTTATCTCCCGAATTGGAGAAAAAAATTAAACTATTCAAAGACAAATTCAGCAAAAAAATTTTATGGGGGAGGAGCATTGTTAGAGCTTAGCCATGAAATTGATTATTTCCAATGGATTTTTAAAAAAATTAAAAAAATTGATTACGTAAAATTGCAAAAAATTTCAAAATTAAAAATAGATACAGAAGACTCCGTATCGATTATTGGAAAAACAAATTCAATAAATTTTTTAATTGATTTAAACTATTTTAGTCTCTATTCAAAAAGAATAATCATAATAAATGGTAATAATTTTACATTAATGGGTGATTTAATAAATAATTCAATTGAAATTTTTAAGCAAAACAATAAAAAGAAAAAAATAAAATTTAAAATAGATGAAAATTATACCTATAAGGAGCAACATAAATATTTATTAGATAAAAAATATAAAAATTCATGTTCTTATACTGAGGGTTTAAAATTAATGTTACTTTTTGATAAAATAAAATTTTTTATAAAATAATATGAATGTAGTTTCTTTTATATTTGCTAGAGGCGGATCACGAGGAATTAAAAGTAAAAATTTATTAAAATTTAAAAAGACAACTTTATTAGGAAATT
>Ga0114933_10005423_pt1 | contig 11614 bp, 14 predicted proteins | sample 4SBtaG_FD_89691 | JGI IMG/M metagenome (GOLD analysis project Ga0114933, IMG submission 89691) | Deep subsurface microbial communities from Kolumbo volcano to uncover new lineages of life (NeLLi) - 4SBTROV12_W25 metaG | ecosystem: Environmental > Aquatic > Marine > Volcanic | place: Kolumbo... | reverse complement strand
GACACCCGATATAATCTCAGGTTGATAGTCCAACAACTCCAAGTCTCTTCGGGAATCTTCAACAAACTCAACAACTTTGGAAACCATCTCATTGGCATGGGAGGCATCGGTGCTGATGCAACAGATGCCCAAGGTCAGCCGCTGCCAGAGTTCCTGGTCTTCTATTTCTGCAACGGCTACGTTGAAGGTATTGCGGATACGGACTGATAGTGATCGGGAAACCTGTCGCTTGTCCTTCAGGCTGGCTGAATCTGGCAGGTGAAGGATTATTCGGCAAACACCTAAGTGCATAATAATCTCCTGTTTGAGCCTAAGATGGATATTGGAGGGTTGATAGAGTTCTTGACGAGCATTGAACGTACACTATAGATTGTGGATAATGGCAGTCTGAATTAATTCTGAGTAATACGTAATTCGATGTCCGAGTTCACCTTCTGATAGTCTGGTTTGGATATTTTGCGAACAGAATATAGTCGGTGAGGGAACAAAAACGCCATGCCTCCCAACTCCGAATCTCGACAGAGCCGGTCAGAAGTACCTGAGGTCGTTATCAGTCGCCTTCCGCAATATGTGCGGATCCTCAACCGTCTACTGGAAGGTGGCATCCAGGTCGTCAGCTCCCAACAACTGGGAGAAAAGCTGCAGGTAACCCCAGCTCAGATTCGTAAAGACCTCAGTTATTTTGGTCGCTTTGGTAAACAGGGTCGTGGTTATAGCGTGCACGACCTATTGGACCATCTTCGTGAGATCCTCTGCATCAATGTTCCTTGGAACGTGGCTGTCGTTGGTGTGGGGCGATTAGGCCGGGCTATTCTGAGCTACCCGGGGTTTAACCCGGACGGATTTCACTTGGTGGCCGCATTTGATCTAAACGACAAGGTTGTGGGCGAGACAGTTGGCGGTTTAGAAGTCCGGATGATGGACGAACTGGATCAAGTGGTCGCGCGCGAGAAAATAAGTATTGCCATTGTCGCCGTGCCGGTGGAATACACTCAGAACGTTGTGGATCAATTGGTGGCCTGTGGTGTTAAGGCTATCTTGAATTATGCCCCCATAACTCCACAGGTTAGGGAAGGCATACGGATCCGCAACATTGATCCTGTACTATCTCTCCAGTCCATGACCTACTACATTACCGAGGACTAGGCGATTTTAAATTCTGTAGCAATTTTAAAAAAATTGCGCATGCTTTCCTGAAGTTCTGAAAAAATTGTTAGTCTAGTTACGCGTTTAATGCTCTTTGATGGGACTGGTTTATAGCTATAGAAACATAATCAGCAAGCTTTGTTCGTATTCGATTGATGTCGGCAAAAAGTAAGGCCCCGCTCTCCATATGGAGGGCGGGGCCTTACTTTTTTGTTTACTTGATTTAGACTGGGTTGGTCGGTGGTTGACTGCCGGTGCGGGGTCTGCGTCGGCGTACCAAGTTAACTCGGACTTGGGCACGGTTAAGTGATGACATCACCCGTTCCATCTCCATATCCGATCCGCGTTGGGCTAACCGTTCTTGGGCTCGTTTTATGGCTTCTTCTGCCCGGGCCTCGTCGATCTCGTCAGAGCGTTCACAGGCGTCTGCCAGTACGCTGACACGATTGCCGATGACTTCCATGAATCCACCGGATACGGCCACGTATATATCGTCCTCACCGCTTTTCTTAACAGTCAACTCACCGGGTTTTAGGATGGTCATCAACGGGGCGTGTCTGGGTAAGATGCCCAGTTGCCCGTCCAGCCCGGGAGCAATCACCATATCAACTTCGCCTTCAAAGACTGACCGTTCGGCAGTGATTATTTCCAGATTCATTGGCATGGTTTATTACTTACCCTTGGGCCTGCATCTCGGCGGCTTTCTCAACCACTTCGTCGATGGTTCCTGCCATGTAGAATGCCTGCTCAGGCAGGTCATCATGTTGGCCAGATAGAATCTCGGAGAATCCCCTCAAAGTCTCGCGCAGGGGCACGTACTTGCCGGGTTGGCCGGTGAAGGTCTCAGCTACGAAGAAGGGTTGGGTGAGGAATCGCTGAATCTTCCGGGCTCGGAACACGGTCAGCTTGTCTTCTTCAGAAAGTTCTTCGATACCTAGAATAGCTATGATGTCTTGCAAGTCCTTGTAGCGTTGCAGAACTTCCTGCACGCCACGGGCTAGACCGTAATGTTCCTCGCCAACGATACCCGGCTCCAAAATCCTGGAGTACGAGGCCAGTGGGTCAACAGCTGGGTAGAGACCCTGGGCAGCCAGAGACCTCTCCAAAGACACAACGCCGTCTAAGTGGCCGAAAGTTGTTACGATACCGGGGTCGGTGTAATCATCCGCAGGAACGTAAATGGCTTGGAACGACGTGATAGAACCAGCCTTGGTAGATGTGATGCGTTCTTGTAGTGCACCCATCTCTGTGCTCAGTGTGGGCTGGTAACCAACAGCAGAGGGCATACGTCCCAGCAGCGCAGACACTTCCATTCCCGCCAGAATGTACCGGTAGATATTATCGACGAAGAGCAGCACATCCTGGTTCTGCTCGTCTCTAAAGAACTCTGCCATAGTTAGCCCAGTGAGACCGATCCGGGCTCGAACGCCGGGGGATTCGTTCATTTGGCCGAACACAAGCACCGTGCTGGCAAGTACTCCGGAATCCTGCATCTCATGCCAAAGGTCGTTTCCTTCCCTTGATCTTTCACCAACTCCAGCAAAGACCGACACGCCTTGGTGAACAGCGCCGATATTGCGTATGAGCTCTTGAATAATAACGGTCTTGCCAACTCCAGCACCGCCGTAAGCGCCGATCTTTCCACCCTTCATGAAGGGTGTGATTAAATCAAATACCTTGATTCCGGTCTCTAGAAGGTCAACGGTCTGGTTCTGGTCATCAAAAGGGGGCGGGTCGCGGTGGATTGGCCAACGGGTGGCCGATTCCACAGGACCCAAACTATCTAGTGGAGTGCCGGTAACGTCAAACAGACGGCCAAGGGTCTCAGGTCCGACGGGAACACTTACCTTGTCACCGGTATCGTTCACTTCTATGCCGCGGGCCAGGCCATCGGTGGCCCCCAAGGCCAGGCAGCGAACCCAGTTGTTGCCGATGTGCTGTTGCACCTCAAGCACCAACTTCTCTCCAACGTTGTCCAACTCTAGTGCGTCGAACAGATTGGGTAACTCGTCCGCTGGAAATTCAATATCTACGACTGTTCCGATTACTTGGACGACTTTTCCGGTGGCCATTGGCTTCTCCTGATTACTGTTACTGGCTGTGGCAGTGCTAGCCTTCTAGGGCTATCGCGCCGCCAATCAGATCTAGTAGTTCGTTGGTAATACTTTCTTGTCTTAGTTTATTCATGACCAGAGTCAAGTCGCCAGACAGTTCTGCGGCGTTGTCGGTAGCTGCTCGCATTGCTACCATCCGGGCAGATTGTTCGCTGGCTATGGACTCTACGATGGCGTGGTAGACCTGCATTTCTATATATCGGGGTAGTAGGTTTTGCAGTACAGCTAGGTTGCCTGGCTCGTAGATGTAACCTACGCTCTCGGCCGAGGTTAGTTCTGCCGGTTCAATGGGTAATAGTTTCTCTATAACTGGTTCTTGTGACATTGTTGAGACGTATTTCGTGTAGGCCAGGTATATCTCGTCGGCTTGACCGTCACAATAAGATTCAATGACCATGTGGGAAATTGCTTGCGTATCGACTAAAAGGGGAGTTTCACCTAGGTCGGTGAAAGTTGCTTTCAAATCTTGGTTGGTTCGGGCCATGAAATCCCGGCCCTTACGTCCCACAGTGATTGCCTGGGTTGGCACTGTCTGTGCCATGATGAAGTTACCGACTACACGGTTTAGGTTGGCGTTCAAGCCTCCGCACAGACCACGGTCGGGGCTGATCATTAGCACGGTTGCGTTCTGCACCGGGCGAACGGCCAGCAGCGGTTGTGATCCAGCCTCATCATCCATCGGCTGGGCAGCTAGATTTGCAATGAGTGATTGAATCTTGACCGAATAAGGTCGACCTTCAATCACGGAGTTCTGGGCCCTCCGCATCTTGGACGCAGCAATTAGTGACATGGCATTGGTCACTTTTGCCGTGTTATCCACACTTCGGATTCGTCGTCGAATGTCTCTAACGCTGGGCATCTATCTATCTTCTATCCAATCCTGTTATTTATAGCCTTGAAATCTTCCTAAGGCTGTGCCTAGCCAGTGAACGTTGGCTTGAAATCGTTGATTGCTTTGGTCAGGTTGGCTGACAACTCGTCGGAGATGTCGCGGGTTTCGTTGATGGCGGTAATGATGTCCGGATGGGAACCATTTACGTAGCGTAACAGTTGATTCTCAAAGGCTCCGACTTTATCGATTTCGATATCGGTCATTAAACCCTCGTTTACCGCGAACAGGACGACAACTTCGTCCGCCAGTGATAGAGGCACGTATTGGCCCTGTTTTAGCACTTCAGTGGCTAATTGCCCCTGAGCCAACTGGGCTCTGGTGGCGGCATCCAAGTCGGCAGTACCGAACTGGGCGAAGGTGGCAAGCTCTCTGTACTGTGCCAAGGCTAATCTTAGTTGACCAGCAACCTTTCTGATCGCTCTGGTCTGGGCAGCGCCGCCTACACGCGATACTGAGAGACCGACGTTAACTGCCGGACGGATACCTGAGTTGAATAATTCGGGCTCCAGGTAAATCTGACCGTCGGTAATGGAAATCACGTTGGTTGGGATGTACGCTGAAACGTCACCCGCTTGAGTTTCGATAACCGGCAGAGCTGTGATGGAACCACCACCAAGGGAGGCGTCTAACCTGGCTGATCGCTCTAGAAGGCGGCTGTGCAGGTAAAAAATGTCTCCGGGATAGGCTTCACGCCCGGCCGGACGACGTAGCAAGAGCGACATCTGCCGATAGGCCCAAGCATGCTTGGTCAGATCGTCGTAGACGATCAGAACGTCTTTACCCTGTTCCATGAACTCTTCAGCCATGGCAGAACCGGAGTATGGGGCTATGTACTGGAGGGGAGCGGAGTCTGAGGCTCCTGCTGTTACTACAATGGTGTGATCCATGGCACCGGCTGCTTCTAGTGAGCCCACAACCTGGGCCACCTTACCCTGCTTCTGGCCAATGGCCACGTAAATGCAGATCAGGTCGCCGCCCTTTTGGTTGATTATGGTGTCAATGGCGATGGCAGTCTTGCCGGTGGAACGGTCTCCGATGATTAACTCCCGCTGGCCTCGGCCAATGGGAATCATAGCGTCTACTGATTTGATGCCTGTTTGAACCGGTTGGTCTACAGACTGACGGGACACCACGTTGGGTGCGACCTTCTCTACGGAACGGGTTCCGGTGGTGGCCACTGGGCCCTTTCCGTCTAGAGGCCGACCCAAGGGGTCAACCACACGGCCGATTAGAGCGTCACCCACAGGGACTTCAATAATCCTGCCAGTGGAGCGCACGCGGTCTCCTTCTTTAACAGCGTTGGGGTCGCCCAAAATGGCTGCACCAACGATGTCTGATTCCAGGTTTAAGGCTAGACCAAGAACGTCGTTTCCAAAATCCAGTAGTTCGTTGGAACGTACGCCTTGCAGCCCTTGAATGCTAGCTACACCGTCGCCCACTTGGACAACTGTGCCCACATCCACCAAGGCCAAATCGCCGCCAAATTCTTCAATCTGGCGCTTAATTAGCGAGACTATGTCTTGTCCTCTGGTTGCCATCAGAGGTTCTCCTTACGGTAACGATTGGGTCAAAAGCAGCAGTGTGCCACCAGTGACTCTTATCTAACATTTCCTGAGTGTCTCCAATCTATTTATAAAGATTGATGACCTTTTTCTATTTTAAGCCTAGTTTTGCTCCAGGTTTTATGCCTACGAAGTTGCGATTTCCGTGTGCAAGTCGTTTCGCAGGTTTTCTAACCGGGCCTTGGTGCTGCCATCCAGCAGTTTGTCACCAATCTGAATCACCAGACCGCCAAGGATTGATTCATCAACTTTGGTGGTCAAGACGACCTCACGACTAACCAACTCTCTAACGAAGGCGGTGATACGTTCTGCTTCAGAGTCTTGCAGTGTAACTGCAGTGGTGATCTCCACCCTCTGCCGACCCAGGTGGGAGTCTAGAAGCTCTGTGTACCCAGAGTAGACACCTGGGATGGAGTCCACGGCGTTCTTGGCAACCAACAGGTCTACTAGATTGCGAACCAGAGGGTTCACTCCAGCCAAGACCGTAGATGTGGCTGACAGTTTGTCTACTGCAGACATGTCCGGGTGCTTCAATAAAGCGGCGAATTCAGCGTCATCAAACGCCTCGGCAACCACTGCCAAATCTTCGCCCCAGGGTTCAACCTGGTTATTTTCTTTCGCCAGGTCAAATATGGCCTGTGCATATCGTTTTCCTGAGATCGGTTGGGCCATTGGTATTCTAGCCCCTTCTCAGGCTTTCGCCTTCTTCCAATACCTGGGAAATCAGAGCCTCATGGGCCGTGCGGTCTAGAGAACTGCGGATAACTCTTTCCGCAGCGGTAATGGCTAAGTCGCCGAAACTGGCGCGCACTTCCTGGAGGGCGGTGTCTCGCTCTCGTTGGATGTCTGCTTTTGCCCGTTCCACGAAGGCCTCCGCCTCCTGGCGTGCCTTGTCCATTTCCTCGGTGCGGTATCGCTCGGCCGCTTCGCGTGTTTGGTCCATGATCCGTTGACCCTCACGCCGGGCTTCGGTTATCTGCTCTTGGATGGCATCTTGAGAAGACGCTGCGTCTTCCCTTGCTTTATCAGCCGCCTCCAAGCTTTCCCTAATACGATCTGCCCGTTGATCCATCAGCTTCAATATCGGTTTGTAAGCAAACATATACAGAAGAATGAGAACAATCAGGAAGTTGACCAGGTATATCGCGAGGCTTGGGAAGTGGATTCCCAATGTCTCTAACATATCAACCTACTTTTTTTCTTGGATGTCTTAGGCGAATCCGATTAGGAACCCTCCCAAGACATCCTTTAGTGACTGAGTCTGGGTTAGGTTGGGTTTGACACCAGCCTAGAATATGAAGCCAATCATGATTGCTGCGACTAGGGCGTAGATACCCAAAGCCTCAGCGAAGGCAATGCCAAGAATCATGTTTGTTTGGATGTTACCGGTGGCCTCGGGGTTTCGGCCAATCGCGCTCATGGCGGCGGCACCCAATAGACCAATGCCGATACCGGGGCCAATCAGACCTAGTCCGATGGCGATTCCGGCGCCCAGCAGCCTTGCGGCTTCAGTTTCAATCTGGGCCAGAGGAATGTTTGCCAAAGCAAGTAGAGCGTCCATCGTCGTTCCTTATCTCCTTAGTTCCGTGCGTTTTGCGTATTTACGTTGATTATTCGTGCTTAGTCTTGGTTGGAAGCGTAGATCGCGAAGATCCCACCCAATGCGGCCGCCGCGATTCCGACCACGGACAGTACCATTAACAAGATCAATACATCCATTGCGCCACCTCTGCGTTAACGTCCTTTATTTGTGCCAGGGCCCGTTTTGACCCACTTAAGTAGGGTGCTGAATCTGGGCAACAATGCCCGGTGATTATAACTGTCGATTAATTAAACCGGTACCCATCTGACTTAGTGGGCTTCTCCTTCGGCATGATGGGAGGTGATAGCAATTGCTGCGAACACCAGCGTTAGGCCGGAGAATATTAAGGCTTGTATAAATCCAACCAAGAGCTCTAGCCCATATACGCCCGCCGTGGCTAAGAATGGCACCAAGAAAGCCGATACCAAGACCAGAATCTCTCCGGCGGTCATGTTACCAAACAACCTGAATGTGAAGCTGATTAGTCGAACCAACTCGCTGAATGCTTCTAACGGGCCTACGAAGAAGAAGTCCAGCAAGTACTGGAACGCGTCCAGAATCTGGAACTTGAACAAGGCTATGAAGCCTGCCTTTAAACTGCCGATTCTGATGAATTTCGATAGGTACCCCAGCCCAAGCATTTTAAATCCGAGCCATTCAACAAAAACGAATGAAACGAAAGCCAAGGCCAGAGGCATATTTATGTCTGTGCCTGCTGGCCTTAGCAGATGTATCTCAACTAAACTCCCTTCCTTGAATCCAAGGGACGGATAGATGGGTAACAATGCGATCCATGCATTGATTAGTACAAACAAGAAGATGGTTGCTATGACCGGGAAGATTAATCGGCTGTGTTCTCTGCCAACTGTTCCAGCAACGAAATTCAGGAGTCCCTCAACTGCGATTTCCACGAAGTTCTGGAAGCGGCCGGGAATCATCGCTGCCTTGCGGGCACCCAGGACGAACAGCAGTACCAGTAAGATGCTGGCAATCCACGATGAGAGTATGGCGTTTGTTATGATGAAGTTGTACCCGATGTAGGGACCTTCCTCGATCAAATCGTGCTCTTTCTTGGTCAAGTGCTTTTCGCCGTGGAGCTTCTCTTCGTGCTCTGCGTGGAGAAATTTGCGATAGTGGTCGCGGTCGGAGGTGGGGAAGACAACCTGGGCAGGCAGATGGACTGCGGGCTTGGGGATGAATGGGCCTTCAGCGGTTAATCCGGCGTCTTTATCTTCCGTTGACTGGGTGAGGCCAGCGCCGATAGCTCCGGTGATGAGTCCTGCAACGGCCAATGCCACGACAATCAAAATTCCGAAGGCGACGAATTTGCCTGTGCCGGAACCCACTATGGATTCCCTCCATTGTCATCCGGTTGGCTGCTGCTTCCCGGAGAGTTGTTTCCGTTAATAGAATCGGGCTTTATCAGTGGTTGAATCATCTTAATTAAGCCGTAAAACGCTGATGTTGTGCCGAACGCAAGCCCCATAAGAGTGAAAAGGAGCTTGGTGTCTAGCCACTGGTCTATGAATACGCCTCCAACTACACCAATGACGATGCAGGAGGCAACGTACCATCCGAGCCCAATTAGGCGTAATGCCAAGAGTCTCCGATTCATGTTTCCGCCAGAGCGTTGTGAATAATATCACTAAGAATTTTGAAAGTCAAAAGTAATTTGAGACTAATTCTACGGAAACCGCCATCAGTATAAACGAAAATAGCCCCGCTCTTCAGTGAAGTGGCAGGGCTATTTTCAATCGATTCTATTTTGGACGGATTTTAGGCGATCACCGAGACCCAGATTGTTTGCCAAAGTCCTCTAAATCCAGAGAGTCGATGAAGTCTGTGAACGCAGACATACTCTTAAGTTCTTCGGGTTTGACCTCCTTTGGAGGTTCAGTAGTGGTAGCGTCTCCGATTGTCTCTTGTCCCAAGGGTTTTCCGGTTTCTTTATCCAGGTGGATACCGGCTTTTTCCATCACCTCTTCTGCGGCGTAAATAGGCACTTTGGCCCTCACTGCTAAGGCGACGGCGTCACTGGGACGACAATCAATTTCCTTTGCTTCACCGTTGGCTTTAATGGTGATCTTGGCGAAAAAAGTATCGTTTTCCAGGTCGGTCACAAGTATGTGTTCAATGGTACCGCCCAGTGAGTCGATGATTGTCCCCAGTAGGTCGTGGGTCAACGGTCGAGGTACGCTGAGGTCTTGGAGTTTGACCGCAATTGCGTCGGCTTCTGCGGGTCCGATCCAAATGGGAAGATAACGGTCAGATTGTTTCTCTTTGAGAATCACGACGCGCTGGTAATTCATTGGACTGACCCGAATGCTGTCTACGGTCATCTCGAGCATTTAATTGTTGGCCTCCAAATTTCGCCCGTTGCTCTGGCGAAATTGTAGTCCTACGGGAATTTCCATGTCAACCCGAACCACGCGTGATTCGTGACTGGCCAGATGCTGGGTTATGTCAGTGCTGAACACTGGTTGACCTCAATGAGAATCGCTTTAGATTAAAATGCAAACTAGAGGTTATTCTGACGGTCACTTAATCAGTTCCTATTCCGAATATGGAGTAGCTCGGCAGGTATGTTGATGGAGCCACTAAGCAGAACGTTAATAGTGAAGAAGTAATTATTAGGCGATGCTTTCGAAATTCTCATTGACACCACGGCCGGAGAATCAGGTGCTAGCGCGAGACCCCGGAGAGAAAAGTGAACCATCGGATTGCCAAGCGTTTTAGCGAATGATTCTATACAAGGATACTTCTAGCGATTATCGTCAAGCAGGAAGTAGAAGCTTTTAACGGTGATCTCAAAAATCAGCGCATAAACGGGCCGCAGTTGATGTCCCAATTAGTGAATCACAACTGCGGCCCGTTTGTGCGCTTGCCTTGGTGGTGCCGGGTGGTTAACAGTTAACCTGTGCGTGAATGGCTAGTCTAACGGAGCATACCTGCGGCAGCCTCTTCTTCCTCTTCGTATCGGCGGGTATTCAGGCTGCTGGATGCCTGCTCTGCAAGAACCTCTATACCCTTCCTGACTGAACCTGCTAGTTTGCTCAGCTCGATCTCCATGGTACGGAGGCTACGTAGTGCGTATGCGTCTGCCTCGGTCTTGCGAGACAGCGCCTCGGCCTCAGACTGTTGGAGCATCCGAGTGATTCTCTCTTCAGCGTCGCGGATGGTGTCGGCAGCTCGGGTTTCGGCTTGGGCAACTACTTCGTTGCTGTTAAGTCGATCCCGAAGTTCGTCCTCTGCCATCGATTTGGTCCGGCGAGCGTCGGTGGCTGCGGTGTTAAGAATCTGGTCTTTCTGGGCCAAAACATCCTCAGCAGACCTTATCTCTTCGGGAATGGTCAGACGCAGTTGGTCTACCAACTCCATTATTTTTTTCCTGTCCACCAGGATGTTTCCACTAACTGGGACCGACTTGCTTGTTTCGACCAGAGTTTCCAAACGATCGATGATATTTATGATGTCGATGACTGCACCCCTCCCCGGCCACTACACGTCTTCATCCACATTTAGGGATTATTCTGCGACCGGTAAATCAAATTTTGAATAAACTGCTTGAGCTACGTTGGGCGGGACCATTTCTGTGATGTCGCCGCCAAGCTTGGCTACCTCCTTAAGTAGACTGGCACTAACGAACATGTAGTCCTGTGAGGTCATGAAGCAGACCAGGTCTACTTCAGGTTCCAGCCTACGGTTCATGAACGCCATGTCAAATTCGTATTCAAAGTCCGAGCCGCTTCTTAGCCCTCGGACGATCACTTCCGCTCTAATTTCTTTGGCAAACCTGACCACCAGGCCGGAAAAAGTAATGACTTCCACGTTGGGAAGATGGGCGAGTGCATCCGTCATCAGCTGCTGCCTCTCCTCGGTGTTGAAGAGTAGGTTCTTGGAAGGTGTGTCATACACCGCCACATACAGCTTGTCGAAAAGATTTGCTGCCCTAGAAGCCACGTCCACATGTCCCACTGTTACCGGATCAAAGCTACCCGGATATAGCGCGGATACCATTTATGAAGTTCCATCCTGATCAGAGCTTGAACCCTGGGTCGGTTGATCAGTTATTTCCGAATTTGTTGTTGACATTTCTTCTTGTGCCAGAGGATTAGTTGAATTTTCTTCGTAAACATAAAAGTCAACCACGTTGTCCCCATATTGACGATGTGAAGTTAATCGTAATCGTCCGTAGAATCTCTTAAGTTCTTCTCGTTTAGAATGACCCGCAATCACCACTCCGCCATCGACGATCAGCCCTAGTTGAGCAGCAACCGTCGCCATAAGGTTGTCCAAGTCTCCCATCTTATAGGGAGGG
>Ga0114933_10005422_pt1 | contig 11615 bp, 10 predicted proteins | sample 4SBtaG_FD_89691 | JGI IMG/M metagenome (GOLD analysis project Ga0114933, IMG submission 89691) | Deep subsurface microbial communities from Kolumbo volcano to uncover new lineages of life (NeLLi) - 4SBTROV12_W25 metaG | ecosystem: Environmental > Aquatic > Marine > Volcanic | place: Kolumbo... | reverse complement strand
TATGTCGTCTGGACCAGGGTTCAGGTCTGGGAATGTATGGTTGTCTGGGGTATGGTCGTCTAGGTATACATTGTCCACCACCACCACCACCACCACCTCCACCACCACCAGGCCTGGGTTGTTCAGGTCTGGGTTCTTCAGGTCTGGGTAGTCCTGGTATGGTTTGTCCAGTTTGTCCATACCTGTCCAAACGTTCCATCATTTTTGAAATTTGCCCTAATTTTATTCTGATTAATTCTCTCAAAGCATTTATTTTTGTCACACATGGCATTACATTATTCATGATTTTTTTCTTGTAATCAGTCTGTCTTCCTCCTGGAGGTTCAGGTGTTTGCATCCACATTTCAAAAGGGTTCGAAAAATTAATCCCATACACACCATATATTTTTCTTCCTCCGGAACGACATGCCATACAATTTTGTCCCTGAAGACGACGGCATGGAATCATGTGAGCGTCATATTCACAATCTTTGGGAAATATTTGACGACCACTAATGTACTCGCCAAAACACAATAAACAATAATGATAACGACAAACACATGTCATGTGACTACAATGTGCATTATCGGTGCGTCTTGTCAACACACCACATTTCGGACAACAAAATTCAAGACTTGTAACAACAACGCCATCATAGCGAATATATTTAAATCTTCCACGATTTTGTCTTATATGTTCTTCAGCAGCCCTAATTTGTAAATCTCTTCCTGTTATGTACCAATTTAATATGCTGTGAAGAGACGGGTTTTTATTATCCGGTATTTCTCTTACTCCAAAAACTCCAGGATTGTCTTTAATGGCTTGTTCATATATTCCATCTGTGGGTGGACATGGTACGTCTCCTGGTTTTCCAACATCATTTTGAAGCTGTGCTATTGTTTGTCTTATTTTGTCTTTTCCAAGGCGATGTTCATATGATTGGTGACAGGTCATCACACTTCCATCGTCGTTTTTTGAATGTTTGATTGGATTCCAAGCGTTGAATTCACATGAAAGACACCAAGTTTCATGACAATCAGGACAAACCCATTGTCTGTTTTTGGATGTACTTTTCCATACTATAATTCGTGTACAAGCATCTGTCGGACATAAAAGTTTTCGATTGATATAATTGTCATCAAAAATATTGTTTAAACCATGAGATTTATTTATATTGTAATTCTGATCTTGCAATAAATCTATAGCGGTATTTTCATAAACCACGGCTCGTTTATTTTCAAATATATTTTCCTTTAATCTATGTGCACAAAACATTCTAAATTGTGGTGTGATAATTTGAGACTCACGAATGGACTGAATTGTTGTTCCGTCTGGACGAGGTTCTTCAACTATCCCATATATTTGTGATCTCCATGTTTTGTAAACATCATTAAAAAAAATATTGTATCTTTTTTTTCGTCTACGCAAATAACTTCTTGGTGTGATCATAGATTCATACTCATCTGAAAAAAGTTCTTTCAGGAATTCTTTTGGAATGATATAATTGTAATTTGTCCCCTGTAAAATCATATCTGTGTTTCTTGATCCATCAGCCTTTGTAATAAATAATTTATTAATTATATTGTTAAAAACACAACCCAAACAAATTCTTGGTACAACATTCAAATTTCTATGTTTGGCTTCAACATCTTTACCCTTTGTTTCTGTACCCCAAAGACGATTTGAACTTATTGGATGTAATTTTAATTCATTCATATGATCATCTATTTCTATTTCCCGATCTTCACCCATTAATCGAACATCTTCTTCGTCAGGTGGATAAATAGCATCCATCATAATACCAAACACATTGTACATTTTTCTTCCGAATGATTGATTTTTATGATATATTTGTTCGTTGGTTAACCCACAATCTCCCATGTTATTAACACAAGGGGAATTATAATTCCATACCGATATATCATCATTGACAGCATGATGATTTATTTCTCCTCTTAATTCTTTAGCAGAACATCTAACAGGATATTTTGGATTTGGACAAGGTGATGGTATATCATTTAATGGTGGATAAGTAGCACAACTACCAACCTCTTGTCCTGCTGTGTAAAACAATAAAGATGGTGGGTAAATTTTTTGTAGATTGTTTTCGACCAAATATTGTTTTGATATTGAATAAGTTCTGTCACTATCTGCCACTGGGCGTACATGTTCCGATCTTTCAAGAATTTCAGAAAATTTGATATTTATAGAGTCTTCGTCACCATCATCGTCATCATCACTATCATCATCACTATCATCATCACTGTCATCATCATCATCATCATCACCAATGATTCTTCCGAAATATTTACGTCCATCTATCTCAACACTGACAAAACTTCCCAAATATTCGAGACATGCCTGACATGAAATAAAATTTGTAAAAACAGGATCATCCACATTTCTGACAACATCCATTGTACCACCAATTTGTTGTACACTATCTTTGTGGTTATGTTCATGAAAATGCTCATTTGGATTATACATATCCAATTTAGTTTTAGAAAATAAAATGGATATTTCCATAAGTTTTTTTTTTTCCTTGCTATTTCCATGTCTGATACCATCAATTATTTTAGATGCCAAATGTTCAAGTCTCACACATAATTTAAAATTTTTTTCATTTTTTGGTGTTTGTTCTTTAAACAAAGCGTCAAAAGCTTTTTTTGAATTCCCTTTGAATGGAAATGACTTTCCCAAAATAATTTTTTTAACCTCCAAAAAATCTCCTAAATTAGAGTTTTTAATAAAATTGTTTCTTACTATTAGTCTTGCTGATTTAAAATCATTATTTTCAATTGCTTTTTGTAGGCTTCCTTTATATGGATTGAGTAATTTTATACTATCAGTGATATTTTTATCAGAATCAATTCCAAAATGTGTGTTCATATATACTATACAAATAAAAAATATTTTCCATTAATATTTTTTAATGGACTTTAGTATGTTCATAATGGTTTCAATTTGTTGAAAAATACATTTTGGCTTCTTGTGTGGTCATAAGTCAAAACAAAAATTTTTAATAAATATGTTAAGTCCATTAAAGGATATTCTTTCGAGTATTCAACAATTTTGGTCCGTCTCAAATTTGGAAAATTATGCTTTGTTCATTTATTTGTGTTATTTTCCAAATTTTTTTTTTACATTTTAAACAATAATTGTATGATGTTTCACACCATGCATCCATACATTTTTGACAATATTGATGCTGACAATTCATTATCATTTTGCCATGTTTAATTTTACACATACAACACATAATCATATTATCAATATTTGTGGATTCCCAAATCAAAGCAGTGTTAATTTTGTTTTTTTTCAAATTTGACAGACACTTGTTTTGTTCCTGAGCTTTCTCTTCCAATATTTTTTCTAAATTCATATATTTCGGGAATATGCCCCGAATTATTTTTTGTGTACCAAAAACAAAATTCAGCATATAATAATTTTAATGGATAATTTTTAGAAAACCATTTTAATTTAGATTTGTGTACCAGGAAATCTTTATAAAATTTTTTTTTATTTAGTGAATCTTGAATTTTACGAGACATTTTTTAAAAAATCAAAAAAAATAATTCAATATCAAAATTTATATTGATTAATAATAAAAATTTTTTTGTTTAATCCATAAGAGAGCCAAAAAAACCATATCTGCTTGGGATTTCTAAATCACCTGGGTTAGCCAAATCATGGTTTCTGGATTTCTTTGATTTTTTTGGTTTTATGGATTTCCTGGGTTTTATGGTTTTCTTGGGTATAACATATGTGGTTGTCCAACCATTCTTCATATAAATTTTTTTGTCCTTGTAGCGTTTGGACAAATAGTGGCTTTTTTGTTCTTGTGCTTTATGATATTTAGCCAGGAGAAATTTAATTTTTTTAATCGTAGCATCTCTTACATGAATTGAACACATACCCCGTTTTTTTTTAGGAATTATTTCAACAAATGATTTATCATCTTCATTGAAAATTTGAATATCAAAATGTGGAAATTTAGAAGAAAAATTTTTAATTTCTATCCCTTTTTTGCCAATAAAAGCACCAATAATAAATGATGGGATTGGAATTAGCACCATTTGTGTGTTGGAGATATCGGTTGTTGTTAATAATATCCACTTGTTAAAATCAAATTTTTTTATATTCTTGAAATTTGTTATGGTCAGGAAAAAACAGATGGAATGTTAAATTTTCATAGTAAAATTCATATTGAATAGGTGTAAATACTCCATTAAAAATTATGTTTTGACATAAAATTTGTCAAACCTTTTTAAGTTACCCAATATTAATCCAATAATTTGTCTAATAGTTGACAAATTCCCACACTTGTTTAAAAGAATTTTTGCCATCTCCTTTTATTACTTTTAATAAATCAAACATATCTTCTTGAACTTTGATTTTGATATTTTGGTCCTTTTCATCTTTAGCTCCCATATCAGGACCTTTGTTAATTTCCATCAATTGAACTTCCAAATATTTGTTTGGTGCCACGTCTGCTCCAAATAATTGAAAAGTTGTATTATTTTTTAATGATTTAATTTTACACAAAGATTTTACTACAGCATTCATAATATTTTTAAATAATATTTCTATGTTATGATCCAATTTATCTTTGCTAAATCCATTTTTATCCAACCAATGTCTAAAATCTTCCAATGTTAATGGATTTTCTTTGTACACTTGTCTTGGAACATAACCAGAAGTGATATTAACATTTTTTTCCATTGATTTTTTTATGAATTTTTTAGGAGTGTAATACATAAATCCATTATTATGGATATAAGATTTGACCAAACCTTTTGAACAAATTATCAATAAATAAATTCTCAAATTAATTTTTCTACCATTTAGAACAAAAGGATCTTGAAGAAGTTCTTGAACTATTCTATAATCAGATAAACAACCAGAATTTTTTATAATTTCTTCCAAATTATTGGTTATTTTGAGACCTTTTTGTCTTTGAATATTTTTTTTCATTATGTACAATTTTGTTGGATGGAAATTCATTCTGAAATTAAACATATCATTTTTATCTTGTGTCAAATAAGTATCTGGCATAAATTTTTTAGCTTGTGTTCTTCCATATTTTTCTATCAGTAATTTCCAAATATTATTTTTGCTTGCTATTTTGTCACATCCTTTAATCCCAAAAATTATTTGTTTATTATTCGAAATTTTTATTTTTTCCAGTTCATTTTCAACATTGTTATATCCACAAGGTATATACAAGTTCCATTTGTCATAACATTCTTTACCTTTACATTTTTGTATGTCATGTTTGTCAAATATTTCGGATAAAGTTCCATGTGTCCCATATTTCAAACATTTTTTAAATAAAATATTTTTTTTCAAATCATTAGAATTATTCGTGAATCTCTCAGATTTGGATTCAACAAAAAATTTTAATTCCAAACAAATTAATAGAACTATTACTATTATAATTAAAAAAATATTTTTTTGGGTCATTAAATGCTCCATTTGTAACTATTAAATATATTTTTTATGAAATCCAAAATATTATTCCAAACTATTTTTTATTTAAATTTTTTTGAAGCAAAATGAATTTATTATATATAAAAATAAAAGCATGTTTAATAAAATGTCAAATAGGAAATCTTACAAAATTGATCCAATGTATTCGTTAATAAAATTATCATTATTATCATTTTACCCTGACAACACAAAATTATCTGTTTCAGATAATTATATATGTATTAGAAGTCCAGGTATTTATCAGGGAATAATAAGATGGGGATATGGTGAAAACAGATATGATGTTTTGTCACTAAATAAAGCAATACTTCATGCCATTAAATTGTTTGAAAATAAATTTAACCAAATTGATTCAATAATTTATCATGCTTGTTGTGGAATAAATAAATTAATTTTATGTTATGTTGATGATAGAACTATTAAAAGACAACTTCAAGAATTAGAAAAAATATTAAATAATTTTTACAATGATAAATCGGTTAAACTTAACATAAATATTTATGTCAAGTCATATTCATGGGAATTGCCCGATATAAATTTTATTAATTATAATTTTAAAATTGTTAGAAATCTTGATAAATCAAATATTTATGATTTAGAAAAAAGAAAAAAAATGAGAAAAAAATATATTGATATAATTGATGAATTTATCGAAGAAAAAAACTCATTAATTTGAGTTATTAAAATTTCATGAATGAAATATTGGACAATAAAAAATATTTGAACATGTATTTTCAAGAAATATTAATATTTGAGACATTTACAAAAAATAAATATAAAACAGGTACAAATGAAATAAATAAAGGAAAACAAAAATATTTGAATATTCTGAATAAACAACCAGGTACTATCAAACGAATTATAATGTTAAATTAAACATTGGAAAATTTACATATTCCAATTATTATTCTTCGAAATTAAATGATGAACAATTTCAATTTTTTTACTCTGATTTTGTGATTGGTAATAAAATTAATTCAGAAGTGTTTTTTACAAGAACCGATTTTTGATAAATCAATAAATTCTTTGACAAATAAAAATATATTTATAAAATTATTAGAATTAAACATGAGATTGTTTTATATGCTTTTGTACCATGGTTTCTGGAGGAAAGGACAGATTAAATCTTCGTTCAAAAATTATTTATTTTTTTAATTGGTGTAATGGCTTATTTATACAAAAATAGATATAAACCAATCAATAATTCATGAAATTGGAGGATAAAATCAACATGTTTGGATAAACAACAAATATGAAAACAAAACACAAGTGAATGTTACAAGATAAAACTGTGGAATGGGATGATTGTTAAGAGAAGTTGAAAATAATGAAATAATTGATTTACAAAACAAAAATAACAAATTGGAAAAACAAATGAAGATGAATGATGTGATGGAAAAATTACGATTCATGTCATGAAATCAAAATATTCGAAAATTTGATTTCATGAATATCCATTATTAAATAAAAATGACAACACATCGTAGAAAAATTTATGGTGAAAATAAAAAACTCAAGGACAGATTGAGTAAAATTAATATTGAACTTGCGTGTTTAATTCTTGATAAATGTTTATTGGCACCCGGTGAAAATAATTGTATAAAAGGTTTTTTTGATATTTTTACATGTTGTGAAGATCCAGGCCCGGAAATTTCTCTTCGTGCGAAAAAATATTATAACAAATACACAAATAGTGTTTGTGTACAGGATCTTTTAGAAACAGAAAAATTGATGGATAAAATTCGCGTGTTGAAAAAGGATAAAAACACAATTAAAATGAGATTGGAAAAACACGGGTCAAAATATGAATTTGGATAGTAATTGTTCAATTGTAAATCTATCGGTATGGTTCTCATGAAGACACCCCATGATAATTTCTTCTAAATTAAATAACCTGGGGATTTGTGTCATTAATTTAGGACCACCTAAATAATTTGGTATAGATGTTTTCTCAAGATCCACTGTGTACCATCTTCCGTCCGTGGGTTTCCATTTTAGTCCAACCAAATCCATTATCACAATTCCAACAGAGTAAACAATGAATTTTTCGATAGGATATGTTTGTATTATTTTTTTATTAAGATCGGGTGGTAAATATGAATAAGATATTTTGTTTTTTCCCAAAAGACCATTTTTTTTAGTATCAATAAAAACGCTTCCTAAATCAGCCAAATATATTTTATATGAGTTTGAACTCACACATTTATAAAATATGTTTTCAACTTTTAGATCAGTGAAGTACAAATGATTATTTTTGAGACAATTTAACTGGGATAAAATACTTTTCATGATACCACTAAAAACTTCCCAAGATTGTTTTCTTTGTGTTTCAACAAGATGGAACAAATCACCGTCCATAAGTTCTGAAGCAATAGCCCAATTTAAATCAGGATTTTTTGAAACGTCCAGAACTACATTTCCGAGACATTTGTAATTAACCAAACCACAAGGATTATTAACACTTATTTTTTTGAGAGAATTTAAAATTAATTTTTCTTTCAAAAAATCTTTTTGTGATGAAAATTTGATAGCAATCAATGGTTCATCTGAATCTTCTGTTCCGAATGAATCTACTTGACCAAAATGACCTTTTCCCAGAGTATCAATATATTCCAATTTTAAATATTTTCCATCATTTCTTGTAAAAATTTCTCCATTATTCAGAAATACATTATTTACAATGTTTTTTTTTGTTCTGGCAAAAGTCAAACATTCACTGACATTGTTGATTTTTTTGTTATATCGTTGTGCGTTTGTTCTATGCCTGTGGACTCTTTCCAACAATCTTTGTCTGGATACGACCAAAGGAAATTTTATTTTGGGTTGGGATTTTATTTGGTTTGTTGTATCTGTGTTTTTAGTTCTCCTGATTTCAGGTAATTTTAATGAACCACTTTTAAATAAATAATTTTTAATATATTTTTTTAAAATATTGGTTCCTTTTTGAGATGCTAAATCATATTTGACATTTGTGGTTGGTTCTATTATTATCATTATACATATATAAAATAATTTATTTGTGGGTATCACTGAAATAGTTCCTATGTAAAATAATTCGAGGAAATTATTGTGTCAATGATCAAAAAAATTAGTTTTTCTAACACTATTTGTTGTTCCAATCATATAATTTATATTTTTGTTATGGAAACACACCTTGGTCAAATTTCACATTTGTCGAAATATTTGTTACACCCAACATTTTTGTGGAAAGATGGATTGTTAAATCCAAGTTCAAGACTTTTCTTTTGAAAAGATAAAACAGAATTTATCAGTTATTTTTGATGGAGGATAACACATCAAACCTTATTTGATTTTTTTGCTAATAAAGTTGGCGTTTTAAATCATTAAAGGTGTAAAAGTCACAAAAAATCATTAAATCTATGAAAGAACAAAAAATGTTGTATGTAATATTTTTGGTAATTTTCAATATTAATTTATGAAATGTTATATTGATCTCAAAAATGATTTAACATATTTTTTTAAAATTCTTATTCCATTTTTACCATAAATAGAATAATTTTTTTTATCATCAGGGCTAAAAATTTTAGAAATAGATTTACCTGATCCTGATTGTTCAATTGATTTAGTTTTAACCAAATTTGTGTAGTATTCATAATCAGGATCTGCTGTTCCTGTCATATTATTATAAACAATACAAATATTTTTATTCGGAAATTCTTCATGACAATTGATAGCTCGTCCACATTCATGGATATCTTTGTTTTTACATTTGATAATTAAAAATGGATTTCCATCTGCTAAATTATCATTGATATAATTAATGATGGGTTTAACAAACTCATGTAATGTTCCAAGACATTTTCTTCCGACTGTAACTACAAAAAATCTCATTACATTTTCAAAAAATCTAATAAAATCTTTATTTGTTATATTTTTTGGGTCATCATATCCCCATCCATGTGCCTTTAATAAAGTAACAAGATGTTCGATCATTTGTAGAACCCACTCTCTTGTTAATAAACAATTTGGTTCTGTTTTTGGATGTTTGTAGCCTCTAACAAATAAATTACTGGACAAACTTTCGAGTCCTGTGAAAATACAAGTTCCTCTTCTAAATCTATGTTTATATTTTCCTCTTCCATACATGTAACCATCTTGTAAACTAAGCAATTTTTTATAGAATCTTCCTAAAAAATCAAAATCTGTTGTATCTGGATTTAATCTGTATTTTCGGTTTAATCGTGCGAGAATCATATCTAACATGGCTCGGTCTTCACCAACAATTTTTAATTTTATTATATTTTCTCGCATATTTCTAATAAAACTTCTATTTGTTTCATTTATGCTTTTCATGTACTGTACAAACATAAAAATATTTGAATTGGCCAAACATTTTAATTTTTGTTTCAATTCCCATAAATAAAAATATTCATAATTAATATAATGAGCGATTTTATAAAACTGGTGAAAGATTTTAATGTGATTGGGTTTGCGTTGGGTATAATGATAGGGCAAAATGTTGCTGAATTAGCGAATTCGTTTATTGATGGTATAATCATGCCAACATTAAAACCTTTTTTTGAAAAAATATCAAATAAAAAATTAAATCTAAAAATAGGTTTCATTAATCTTCAATTAGAAAAATTCTTCAATGCCATTATGAAATTTTTAGCATTAGCTCTTGTAATTTATATTTTATTACAATTTGGAATAAAACTTAAAAAACCAGTGACTTGGGTTTCTGTTAGAGATGTTGCGGAAGGTGTTTCACTAAAATAATGATTTGAGTTTAAATTTATCTATCAATACATAATTATGTATATTTCTTTAAATAACTTTAATTAAAAGTCTAAATATTATTTTGTAAGAATTGAAACATTTGCAAAGCATTCCTTTCTCCTTCATATTGTATTTTTTGTTTATTTTTCTTAAGAATGAAGGTTGGAAATCCTTCAACTTTATGAAAATTGACTAATTTTTCATTTTTGGAATTTTCAGAATTTACCAATTTTAAATCAACATTTAATTTGTTTTTCTTAACCAAATCTACCAATTTTTTCCACTCTGGTTTCACATTTTCACAATGTCCACATCCAGGATACACAAATATATAAAATATATTTTTATTGGAAAAGTTTTCTTTTGTCCAAGGAAAAATTAAATATGGAACAGCCATTGTTGTTAAGACAATTACACATATTAAAAAATTATTTTTTGAAATCATATATAAATATAGATATTTTAATTTTTGGCAATTTGGATATCAAAATATTTTTAATTTGATAAACAAATCACCATAATTCCCACAATTATCTGGTAAACCCAAATTGTTTATTTTAATTGCGGGAACAAGATCATTGTTTTTCATTTTGTTCAGTTGTTCTTTATTAACATTTATTTTATATTTTTTCCCATTCAAATGTTTGAAAATTATTGTTGTATCTTGAATTTCTCTGATATTATGAATCATGGAAAGATCATATCCTTTTATTCTTTCAAACAAATAATGTGGTTTATCATCTAAATAAATTACCAAATCACCAATATATTTATATTGTGGAAGATGATTACCATCATTTTTGAATAATAATTCATATTCATTCAATGGAAATTCTACTGTTTTTGTACTAATATAAAAAATAATTCCATCACAAACTTTGCAATTATCATTGTGATTTTCCAGACATAAATCACAACGTTTTATAACAGGAATTGATATTTTTTTTGAAAAAAGGTTATAATAGTCCTCCAATGAAATTGTCAAACTATAAATCAAATCTGGTGTTTTATTTTTAAATTTGGTTTTTTTGATAAATTCGGAGAATTCTTTTGCTAAATCTTTATTGTATTTAGAAAAATATGTTATTTTTTTTAAAATCTCATAAAATGGTTTTTTTAGTTTGGGATTTTTGGAAAACATTTGTTTTGTTATTGTTTTAATATTTTTAAAAAAATCGGGATCTAATTTTGGAAATATTTCTTGAAATAAGGTTGATGGAGATTTAAAATTATATTTGATATTTTGGTTTCTGTCATATTTTTCTCTTTTTTCATTATCTGACAAAATTTCATATGCTTGAGCGATTTTTTTAAAGATTTCTTCTGCGTTTTGATTTTTGTTTCGATCTGGATGCCATTTTAATGCCATTTTTTTATATGCTTTTTTAATATCTTTTAATTTAGC
>Ga0114933_10005420_pt1 | contig 11616 bp, 9 predicted proteins | sample 4SBtaG_FD_89691 | JGI IMG/M metagenome (GOLD analysis project Ga0114933, IMG submission 89691) | Deep subsurface microbial communities from Kolumbo volcano to uncover new lineages of life (NeLLi) - 4SBTROV12_W25 metaG | ecosystem: Environmental > Aquatic > Marine > Volcanic | place: Kolumbo... | reverse complement strand
GTCGACGAGCGCGTAGGTGTGGCGGTAGCGCTCGTCCACGAGATGGGCCCAGTCCGTGACCGAGCCGTTTTCATCGAGCGCGATCACCTGGCCCGGCAGGCACTCACGGTCATGTAGAAAAGCCGCGCACGGAAGCACGAAGACGGCGGGGTTGCCGTTGTCCTCCCAGAACCCGACGCGAGCGCCTGCCGGCACCTGGACGCCGGCGATCATGGTGGGCTCGTCGAGCGTGGTCTCGGAGAGCTCGCCGTCACTCCAAAGGAGCAGACGGGTCCCGGCACGGCAGCGCACCCCTCCGAGCTCGAAGCCCTCGCGCAGGACAGCGGAGCCGAGCTTGCCAAGGGAGAAGGTCACCAGGCCGCCCTCGCAAGGGACTCCGTCCAGCGTGCACGGGTGGGGGAGGATTGCCGAGGAGATTTCGCCGTCGCGGGTGGTCAGCTCGGTGCCGGCCGGCAGGGCATGACCTCCGACAGTCTCGGGGGAGGTGAGTCGGCGCTTCGAATAGAGCGAGTCGGGCGGTGGAGCCGCGCCCGCCAAGACGTGCTCGAAGTCCCACCCGCCGTGCTCATCGGTACTCAGGAGCGCCTGGGAGCTCAGTTGAACGCCGCGGTGAGGTCCCGAGCTGACCGTCGTTGCTGCGCCCAAGACTGCCAGCAGGAGGGTGCCGTCTTCGCCGAACTCGAGTTCGGTGAGATCAGGGAGCTCCAGGTCTTCGACGGTGAGCGGCGAGGCGAGGGTGGCGCCCGCGATGATCGCGCCCTCCTCGTAGAGATGCACGACCGTACCGGCGGGCAGCGTGAGGTCGCCCACCGCGTGAGCCTCGCCGAGGGTGGCTTCTCGAAGGGGACCGCGGCTCCCCGCGCGCCGCAGATCGAAGACGACAGGGTGCCCGCCCGCGCAGGGCACCGCGTCGATGGGCGTATCGCGCGCGAGCGTTCCCCGCTTCGGTGCCCCGTCGGCGTGGAAACTCACCTCTCCCAGGAGCTCGAAGCCGTCCCCGAGGAGGCCACCCGAGCGCGGCGCGTCGTTGGTATAGACCCGCAGCCCGCGTCCGCGGAGCGAGGCGACGCCGTGCTCGTCGACGAAGGCCACGCCAAATTCCTCTCCGAAGCTTTGGCTGTCGAACTCGAGGAAGCGCCGCGGCTCGTGCACGGAGAGACGACGGTTCAGGCTCGGGAGGAGCATCTCGAGATCTGCGAAGAAGCCCTCTTGCAGGTGGGTGAGCCGGATCCCGGCGCCGATGATCTCGAGGCTGACCGCGCGTCCATCATTGCGGCAGCGTGCGGAGAGCGGCTGCTCCAGCAGCTCGCCGAGGCTCGCGACGAACGCCTCATAGTCTTCGGGACCCTCGACCCCCGCGAACACCCTCGCGCCTGGGGGATCGGCCTTCGCGCGCCGGCGCCAACGGTCAAAGAAGCCCACGGAGCAACCCTACGGTTGCCGAGCGCCACTTCCCCCCTCCGGTTCGCGTTCGGTCAAATATCCCGCTGATACGAGCGACCGCTGACACCGTCCCGCCTTGCATGAGAGATCGCAGGGAATGCTTCGAGAGAGCCAGACGTATCGGTGAGCGTGACGTGGTTCATCGCGATAGCGATCGCTCTCGGCCTGCTTGTATGGGCCTTCACCCGGCGCAAGACGCGTCGACCGAGCGCGAAGCAGCTCTGGCGTCGGCTCCGCAAGCTGACCCATGACCCGCTGGTCGCGGACCGGCTCGTCTCCTCCGAGAGGAAGCGACATCCCGAGATGGACGAGGCCGCCGTGATCCGACGCGTGATCCAGCGCCTCGAGCGGGACCGGCGCTAAGCGCGAAGGCTCAGAAGTGCGCCACGACGACGGTCACGTTGTCGGTCCCGCCTCGGTCGTTTGCGAGGTCGACCAGCCGCCGCGCGCAGCCTTCGACGGTCTCACCCTTGGAGATCCCCTGGAGCTGGGCGCAGATCTCGTCCTTGGTGACGTGTTTGGTCAGCCCGTCGCTGCAGAGGATCAGCGTGTCTTTGGGGAAGAGCAGGGCGTGATGGAGCTCCACGCGGAGGTCTTCGGACTCTCCGCCGAGCGCGTTGACGAGCACGTTGGAGAAGTCCGAACTCTCCGCTTCGTCTTCGCTCATGACCTTGTTGTCGACGAGCTGCTGCGCGAGCGTGTGGTCGCGGGTGATCTGGTAGAGCTGGCCGTCGCGGAGCGCGTAGATCCGGCTGTCCCCCACGTGCACGACAAAGAGGTTCGGCCACGTCACGTAGGCCATCGTGAGCGTCGTGCCCATGCCGCGGCTCCCGGTGCCCTCGTCGGCGGCGCGACGCATCTCCTTTTGGCACTCTCGGACGGCCTCGCGCAGGCCCTTGGCCAGCACCCGGGAGTCGTCTTTGCTCCTCGGCAGGGACCAGGGCATCAGCGTGAAGGCGTAGCGGGCCAGCGCGTCGATCGTCAGAGCGCTCGCGACCTCTCCGGCGGCGTGCCCTCCCATGCCGTCGGCGACCATCATCAGCCAGCCCTGTGGGGGCCCTTTGACCTTGGTCCCGTCCTCGAAAGGACGACTCGACTGCATCAACCGCATCGAGCGCTCGAGCCGCGCGACCAGAAAGCTGTCTTCGTTGTGTTTGCGCAGCTGACCGACGTCCGACAAGCCGAACACCTGCGGTCCACGGACCGCTTCCGGTGCAGAGGGACGCTCGGTCGGAGAACCGAGCACCTCGATCTGCTGCGTCGCGTCACTGTCGCGGCCGCCCATCGTGCAGGAAGCATAGCCTCTTAGGTATGCTCCGCGCATGTCCTCGAATTCCACTACGTTCATTTTCTTGGCCTTGACCCTGATCGCGGCCGGCTGCGGCGATGGGACCGACACGGACGCCGGCGCGGGAGCCGATGGCGGCGGTCGCGATGGCGGTACTGGCGTGGACGCGGGTCCGGCGGCAGACGCTGGCGATTTCGACGCGGGCGGAGGCGGCGACGACGCTGGCATGGCAACCCCCGATGCTGGTGATACCTGTGCCTCCCTCACGCTCCCAGCCCTCGACGTTGTGTCGATCGACGCCCCGGCCGGAGACGGCTGGAGGGCGCCCATCCATCTGACGCACGCGCCAGGCGCCAACGATCTCTATGTGGTGGAGCAGCGCGGTCGCGTGCGCCGCATCGCAGCCGACGGTACGGTCACCGACTTCGTCGACATCTCGAGGACGGTCGACTACGGCGGGGAACGCGGCTTGCTCGGCATGGCGTTCCATCCGAACTACGCGTCCAACGGTCGCTTTTTCCTCTACTACACCCCCAACGGGCGCACCGCGTTTGGCTCGCACAACCACGTCGGCGAGTTCCAGCGCCTCGACGCGGCGACCGGAGACCCAGATGAGGTCCGCTCGATCGTCACCATCGACGACCCCGAGTCCAACCACAACGGCGGCATGATCGCATTCGGCCCCGACGGCTTCCTCTACGTCGGGATGGGCGACGGCGGTGGCGGCGGTGACGGACACGGCGCGATCGGCAACGGTCTCGACACCACCACCGTTCTCGGCAAGATCCTGCGCCTCGATGTCGACAATGAAGCTGGCATGTTCGCGGCTGCGGGAAACCCCTTCATTGGCATGGCAGGTGACGACCGGATCTGGGCCTACGGTATCCGGAACCCCTGGCGCTTCTCGTTCGACGCTCTGACCGGCGACCTCTACATCGCCGACGTGGGCCAGGGGAGGTGGGAGGAGATCGACTTCCAGCCCGCTTCCAGCTCGGGCGGCGAGAACTACGGGTGGCGCGCGTACGAGGGCTTCGAGCGTTACGAGGGGTCGCCGCCCGGTGACCTGGATCACGTCGCGGTGCACACGGAGCCGGTCTTCGCCTACCCGCGCGGCGGCGGAGCCGCGATCAACGGCAACTCCGTCACCGGCGGGTACGTGTACCGCGGGTCGGCGATCCCGGAGCTGCAGGGTTGGTACCTCTTCGCCGACTTCGTGTCCGGTGACGTCGCAGCGCTGAAGATGTGCGACGGCTCGGCGTTGGGCGTCACGCAGGCACGCGGGATCAGCGGGGGCAACATCTCATCCTTCGGAGAAGGAGCCGACCGGGAGCTCTACATCATCGGGTTCGACTTCGTGCGCCGCATCGTGGGCGGCTGAGCTCATTCGGGGATCGCGACGCTCGTGTCGTCGCGTTCGAGCTGCAAACTGAGCAACGCCGTGTCCGAGAGCGTGGGGGCGATGGGGTCGGCGGCGATGGCCGACATGTCCAAGGCGACGTGCTCGTCGATCCTCGTCAGAGACGCGCCGGCGACCTGGCGTACGGAGGAGTAGGGGTCCGAGAGCAGGGCCTCGAGCGCCGGCCGGAGCACCGAGATGTCGCTGGCGCTGCGGGCGGGCTCCCAGCCGACATGCCAGGCGGTGATCGCCCGTTGCGTCGCGTCGCCCCGCAACATCCAGTGCAGGCCCGCCGCGAGCTCGTCCTCGCGCTCCGCCGTCGTCGGCATGGGCGCGCCGTACCACCGCGAGAGCAGCACCGAGGCCCAACCGATCGAGCGGTCGAGGTGGCAGAGGTTGCAGGCGTTGGGTCGCGCGCGGCCTCCGAGGCCCGTCGCCGCAGGCCCATCCATTCGGTGGCTGCGGGTGGCCATCAGCAGGCCATACGCGCTGTAAGGCATGTGGCAGTTCACACACCGGCTCCCGGCGCTCTCCGCCGCATGATGCGTGTGAGCGGTCGGGTCGAGGGCGACGTCCGCGTGGCAGCCCGTGCACATTTCATCGTCGGTGGCCGGGCCGGCGAGCTGCTTGCTCGGGTCGGAGTCGTGCATCGAGTGGCAGGAGGTGCAGTCCATGTCGCCCTGCAGGTAGCAGCCCGAGCGGACCATCCCCGTGTGCTCGCGGCCGGCGACCCGAACGCTGCCGTCGCGCCAGAACGAGCCGACGGTGTCCCGCTCGTCAAAGGGCAGCCACTCCACGTCCCCGATCTCCCCGGCCTGGTCGACCATGTCGAACATGGGGCCGATCGAGAGGTATTCGTCGAGCAGCTCCCCGGGACGAAAGTCGTGCACGCGAATGCCTTGGCCGTCGGGGTGTACCGAGTGACAGCGGCCACACACGCTGGAGGAGCGCCGGTTGGGCAGGTTCGCGGGGTTGATGATCGTCGGGTCGGTCGTCTCCTTGCCGCGCATCGCGTACCGGCGCGCGGGAGACCGGTTGGCTTCGACGTGCGCCTGCGCTGGGCCGTGGCAGGCCTCACAGCTGATGCCCAGCTCGGTGATCGTGGCCTCGGGCGTCGTGTCGGGGTGGTCGTCGCGCGCGTCCCATGGCCCCCCGGTCGAGTGGCAGGTCACGCAAGAGTCTGACCACGTGTAGCGGACCAGGTCGTCGTCTTCGGCGTGAGGCGGCTCGAGGAACGAGTCCGAGTTGGCGAGCCAGCGCTCCTCTCGGATCAGATAGACAAACGGGATCTGCTCGAGACGGCCGTCGCCCGCCTCGAACCAGTAGGCCTGCATGTGGTGGGAGCCGGTCGTCATGACCACGCGTGCGGCGTGCTCGAAGAAGGCCTCGTCGACCTCGATCGGGTCGGGCGTGGAGACCTCGCGTACGTAGAAGCCGCCTCCTTGTTGCGCGAACTGAAAGTTGCGCCCGCGCTCGCTCAACACCTGCCCCGCGAAGGGCGCTCGCACGGCCTGTGGCGTGGCCACTTGCGTCATCGTGCGGTGAAAGGAGTCGTGCCAGGACTCGTACTGACCCGGGTGGCAGGCCCGGCAACTGTCGCTCGAGGCGTAGCCGCGATCGCGAATTCGCTCTGGCAGGGGCACGTCGAGCTCGGCGTCCGCGGGGGGCGGGCGCCAGACGAGCGTGCATGTGCCGATAAAGGCGCCGAGGCTGAGCGTGCCGAAGACGCGGCTCCAAAAAGGGCTGCCGCGCAGGAAGAACCAGCCGGCTCCAGAGCCGATTGCGGCGGCGGCGACGAAGGTCGCCCAGGTGAGGATGTCGACCTCACTCACCCCGAGCGCCGCGAGCTCCTCGATCACCCGACCCTACGCAAAGCCAGGCTGGTCAGCACGACCGCGCCGAAGAGGGCCATCGCGCCGAGCGGCACGAAGATCACGCCCACGCCCGGGTCACCGCCGGCGATGCCGAACCCCCCGAGCGCAAACCCCATGGGCAGGAGCACGCTCGCGATCGTGAGGCCTCGGGACGCGAAGACCGTGGTCCAGCCGTCCGGGCTCGCGATGTAGAGCGTGCCTGCGAACGCGAGGTGCAGTACCGCGAGCAGCGCGCCGTGCGCGTGAGCGAGCCGAAACATCAACCGGCGCACCTCCTGGTCGACGTCGAGGTACCAACCGATTTTGAAGCCGTGCATCGCCTCCAGCGCGAGCCCGAGGCTGAGAAAGACGAGCAGCGCCCACCAGCCGAAGCGGAGATGGAACAAGACTCGCTTTGATACCGGTCGTGCCACCGCCCCCTCCTGACTCATCGGCGCACTCAGCCCTTGGCTTTGTCGAGGATGGCGCGCGCCTCTGGCGGCGGCTCGACCAAGGGGCCGACCCGCGCTGTCTCGATCTCGCCCCAACCCCGCTTGATGTTTTTACCGAGCCACTGATTCACGTGCAGCTCGGCGTTCGCCAAGGTCGACGCGGTCCTCATGGCCGTCTTCAGCGGTTCCTTGCGACCCACCGAGTAGTCCGTGAAGTAGACCAGGAACGGGGCGTAGTCGCGCTGCTCCCCCTTGTGGGTCTCGATGATCAGGTACTTGCGTACCGCGATCTTCTCTTTGGTCGTCTTCGTGAAGACCGCGCGCCGTGTGACCTCGGAGGCCTCTTGCTCGACGACCTTGGTGACGCCGGCGGGCACCGAGAGCGGCACTCGGCTCGTGATCTGCTCCATGCCGACGCAGCTCGGATCGAGCGTCTTGTCGGTGCGCTCGCGCAGGAAGATCGGGTGGATCATGACCGCCGTCGGGGTCTCTCCGCGTGGCTCCCATCCGGCGTTCTCTCCGACGCGCAGGCTCATGCGCCGGATCTGCGTGTCCCAGGAGTCTGTCGCGAGCAGATCGCTGCATCGGATCTCGACGACGATCTCGGGTCGCACGAACTTGCAGAGGGTGCCCTCGCGGTTGGCGAGCCGGAACCGCGACGGCGTCTCCATCTGGCTCAGGCGCTCGTGCCATTGGGCTCGGTCCTGCTCGGAGAACCCGTTGCCGACCGCCCCCAGGAGCTGCCATGTGCCGTCGTCCCGTTTGAGGGCGACGTTCATCTCCCGGACCTGCCGCACGTCCCCCGTGATCCGCTCGCCGTAGGCGATGATCACCGCGTCGAGCGTCAGGGTGCTCTTGATCTTGTAAGTGATGCCCCGCTCGCTGCGAACGACCACGCCCTCGAAGCGGTCCGAGATGACCCACTCGCGATAGAGGCGCATGACCTCTTTGGCGTCGCCCTCGGCCGTTTCGACCGGGTGCACGCGCTCGCCACCCGAGAAGAGGCCGTTGAGCCGCTCGAGCCGCTCCGCGTACTCCGTCAGGATCGCCTCTTTGCCGTCGTCCTCGACGAGGTCGAAGGCGTGGAAGCTCAGCGTCGACTCGTGGGCTTCATCACCAAACGCCGTGGCGACGTGGTGAACCCGGGCGCGCCCGACGTGCTCCGGCGGCGTCGCCACCAGCTCGCCGGCGATGATCATGTCCGGCGCGTCCGCGAGCCGCCGCTCCGCCTCTTGAACGAGCGGGGTGCCCCGAACGACCCGTCCGTTGAAGGCGCACAAGGCGACCTCACCCTCTCGCTTGACCAGGAACCAGAGCTCACCGTCGAGCTTGGTGCTGATCCAGTAGGGCCCGCCGCCGAGCACGCGCTCGACCTGCTCTGGCTCCACCACCCGGTAGCGCTTGGCGACTTGCCGTTTGTAGGTGCGCAGGCGCTTGCCGAGCGCCTCGTCGGCGAGGCCTCCGATCGGCGCACGGTCGCCGCCGCCGTAGGCGGACCAGGTCTCGGACCAGAGCATCAGGCCGCTCCTTCGGGCGCGCTCACGCGCTTGATCTCGAGGTTGGAGAGGTGGAGCACGAGCTTGTATGCCTCGCCTTCGACCCGCCCCTCGAGGAAGCCGCGGAACGGGCTCCCGTTGGTCTGAAAGATCAGCGGCTGTTTGCCCTTTGCGCCCGCTCCGACGTACATCAACTTGCCCGCGTCTTGGAGCGTCTTGGCCATCTCATAGAGGAAGTCGAAGGTCAGCCCGTTGACGTGGCGCAACTGCAGCTTTCGCACAAACGCGAACTTGCGGATGACCGCGTCCACCGGCATCAGCCGACCCGTCCAGGGGATCGGCGGCAGCTCGTCACCGACGGTGGCTTCGACGTCGACGAAGTCCTCGCGCGAGACCTCCTCGCCCTCGGCCGAGAAGACCACTTTGAGGATCCGCGCGACGTAGAGCACGTTGCCCTGAGGGCCCAGATAGACCCGCGAGGTGCGGGTCATGCGCCGGCCGACCTGTGCGAGGTCCAGCTCGGGGTCGCCGTCGATCAGGGCGCGCGAGAGATCCTCGGGAGAGCCCGCCTTCTCGACCAACGCTTGGTAGGTCGTGTTCTCCGTCCCTTTGATCAGCCGATTGTGTTGAATCGCCTGCCCGTCGGGGCTGAGCCATTGCGTGGTCTTGCGCTTCTTGGGGGACGCGACCTCGATCTGAGCGTCGCGCTTCTTGGAATCCATGATGGAGATCGGTCGGGGCATCGTTGGGTTCTCCTACATCATGCTGAAGTCGAAATCGTCGCTCAGATCGTCGTCGTCGTCGTCGTCCTCTTCGGGAGCATCGACGTCCGCCTCGCGGGCGATGAGCTCGAAGCCGCTCGGCTGGCCGATGAGCCCGAACGTGCCCTCCTCGTTTTCGAGGAGGAAGAGCGCGTCCGGGTCGTAGCCTTCCCGGTACTGGTAGGCGCACTCGAAGATGTCACCGTCCGCCAGCGCCTGCTTGAGGTTGGCGCCGAGCTCCTCGGAGTCGAGCTCGTAGACGCTCGAGATCACGTGGTCGAGGAGCCGCTCGGGCCGAACGGGCGCGAGCTCCTGAGCGACGCCGAGCGTCGAAGCGAACGGGACCAGCTCGTTTCCGTCCTCGTCGATCGCTCGTAGCGCTTTGCGGTCCACGTAGTCGAACGCCTCGTCGACGTAGATGTGCGCGGTCCCTCCGGGGGGCACCAGCGCGGCGCCGTCCGGCGTCAGGTAGGCGGCCACGCAGCGGTCGCCATTCTCATCGAGAATGACGCGCTCTTTGCGACCGTAGAGCTTCCCACGGTCGACTCGGACGAACTTGAACGAGGTTTGTTCCTCGCCAAGGCGGACGACGATTGCGCGTTTGGACATGACCCTCGATCTGTATCGCGGAACACCCCTCACACGCGAGCGCCCCGCGCAGTCGAGGACTGGCGGGGCGCGGGCGTCGAGGCTGGAAGTGCCTCAGGTCGGTGGGGCGAGGGCGATCCCGCAGCGCGCCCAGTTGCCGGTGACCTCGGCGTCCTGGCCCGTCTTGGTGATGCGGAGCAGGTAGTTGCCCGGAGACACGGCCGAGAAGTCGCGGATCGCAATGTCGGTCGTGGCGGTCTCGCTGGCGGAGACCAGCTCGGTCGTGCCGGTCGAGTCGAACACGGTGGCCGTGAGGCCCTGAACACCCGAGCCGGCCGAGGCTGAGCCGCAGAAGACGTTCAGCTGCTCGGTGCCCATGACGTCGAAGGAGAAGTAGTCCATGTCTCCGTCGCCGACCCTCGGGAGGATGAAGCCGCGCCGCACACCCATGTCGTCCTCGAGCGCGATCGGCTGCGCCATCGTCGGGTCGTTGTTTGCCATGTCGTCGGTTTCGGGGTCGTTGTCGGCGCTGAAGCGCCAGACCTTGAGCACGTAGAACCCGTTCGAGCCGGGCGTGCCGCCGTTCTCGACGAAGAAGTTGTAGTCCCCGGGAGGCAGGTTGGGCTGGATGTTGACCACGTCGTCGAGCATCGGGTCCGAGGGCTCGGAGATGTTGATGCGGGCGATGATCTCGGAGGCGTCGGCGTTGGTGATCCACATGCGGCCGACCGCGGTCGTCGAGCCGTAGCCGGTGTTTCCGGAGGGCATCATCATCATGCGGATGTTCTCCTTGCCGGCGCCGACGGTGAACGAGAAGACGTCCACGTCCGAGCCGTCACGGAAGTCGCCCACCACGATGCCGAAGTCGCTCGTGTCGACGCTGTACCCGATGGCCTGGGCGCTCGCGAGGTCGTCGCCGCCCTCGGCGTCGAGGGTCACCGCCGTGGCGTCCGTGTTGAGGCGCGCGACCGAGAGCTCGTAGTTGAAGTCCGCCTGGCCTTCGAGCGGCGTGGCGTCGGTCCACTGGCTGAACTCCTGGACCATCACGTAGTAGACACCGTCGGCGGGCAGCCGCGTGATGAGCTCGGAGTCGGGGTTGGCGCGCGGGACGCCATCGTCGTTCTCGGCGATCATCGTCATCGAGGCGTCGAAGAGCGTGATCACGGTGTCGACCATCATCGCGTCGTCATCGGTGTTGGCTTCGGTCGAGATCAGCACCCACTGCCCGGCCGTGCCGTCGAAGCGGTAGAAGTCTTGGTCACCCGGCGTGCCGATGCGGGCCATGACGGTCGCGGGATCGCCGCTGATGTCGAGCATGTCGGCATCCGCGAACGAGTCGTTGCCGTCCCCGGTCGGCGGGGTAGCGCTGTCCACGTCGCCGGCGTCGGTCATGCCCATCGGGCCCGCGTCGGTCATGGTCATCGGGCCGCCATCCACCGGGTCGGGATCGCTCCCACAGCCCACGGCCAGGAACGCTACACATGCAATCAAAGTCTTCACAGAACGCATTCGTCCACCTCATTTCACGCTGCGCTCGCCCACCCCATTTGGCGTCGCAGCGTCGAAGGCGCCCACGCTAGCACCCCCACGTCGCGACTCAAGGGGAGCCATGGAGGACCTCGAGAGCCCGCTTCCCCGGGGCGTTGCACGGCGCTCGCTGGGTTCGCTATCTTGGCCGAACGTGTGCCTCGGTTCGATGACCCAGAGGTGACCTGATGGAGCTCGTCGGCAGGGACCAGGAGCGACTCACGCTCAGGGAGCGGATTGCGTCTGAGCGCGTCGTCGCGATCTGCGGTCCGCCGGGGGTCGGCAAAACACGACTGGCGCTCGAGTGCTCGGGCGATGCCCTGCTCGTCTCGATGGTGGACCTCGAGACGGCCGAGCAGATCCGCCGCGCCATCTCCCGCGCGCTGAGGCTCGAGCCGGGCGATTCCCCGCCCCGGGCGGCGCTCGATCGAGCGCTCGAGCGGCACCGAGGGCTCCTCATCCTGGACGCGTGTGATCGGGTCGCACCCGCGCTGCCGGCCCTCGTCGAGGGGTGGTCTGACACGCGGCTTCTCCTCACATCGCGCCGTGAGCTGGGGATCGGCTTCTCAGTCGAGCTCGGACCGCTGGGCGCCGCCGCTTCCCTCACCCTTTGGCAGCGAGCCTGCGGGCTGCTCGGTCACGCATCGCCGGCCCCGGAAGCGGAGCTGATCCTCGCTCATCTCGATGGTCTGCCCCGGGCGATCGAGTGGACCGCAAGCCGCGCTGCCCTGCTGGGGGAGCGCGCGTGTCTCGCTCGGCTGGGTGAGCTTCGGCCCGACGAGTCGGCCCTCGAGGGCTCGCTCGACCTTCTC
>Ga0114933_10005419_pt1 | contig 11617 bp, 10 predicted proteins | sample 4SBtaG_FD_89691 | JGI IMG/M metagenome (GOLD analysis project Ga0114933, IMG submission 89691) | Deep subsurface microbial communities from Kolumbo volcano to uncover new lineages of life (NeLLi) - 4SBTROV12_W25 metaG | ecosystem: Environmental > Aquatic > Marine > Volcanic | place: Kolumbo... | reverse complement strand
TCCCACCTTGAATTTTTAAAGGGCGAATATTACCCCAGTCTTTTAATCGCAAAGATAGTAACCTATGAGTGTGTTCTGCCAAGCATCAATTTACTTCATAGGTTTTTCTAAGAATTGATTTTTGTCCCACTTAAATGAACCATTTAACACTATAGAAAAATAGACTAGCGATCGTCATAATGTTTGGTATCCATTGTTTACCCGATGACAATGAGTTCTAAATCAATCAAAGTCTATAATGCGCACGTGCTATCGGGCTTGAGAATCTTAATTAGCCTCCAAAGCAGTTTGCACGCCAGCTCGATTTTCCTTCCCTCTGGACTCCATTAAAGTCAGAAAATCACTTATAAACCAATCGACCATGGCCGTCTTAAAGGATGGCCTAGAGCAAATTCTGTCAAACCAGTTGGCAACCTTCGGGCGCGTATCAAACAACCAACCCTGCTGGAGATGGGAGACCCTATTCACATAGGGCGTAAAAGCAATATCAGCTAATGAATAGTCGTTACCAGCCATCCAGCTGTGCTCACAAAGAGAGTCTTCCATATCATCTAACATTTTCACAATGCGTTTAATTGCTGGCTTAAAATAGGATGATTGGACGCCCTTCATCACATTCTCTGTCATGCGGGCCCGTTTACCCGGATCGACGTAGCCATCGAGTGTCTCTTTTAGTTGTTCCGGTGTCTTGCCTTCGATGAATTGATAACGAAAGGCTATGCAGGCACTAATAGTTGCACTCGCAGCGTGCACTCCCTCATCTAACTGTTTCACCCAAATTCGCATTTGGGCGCGTTCATATGGAGATTTGGACCGCAGTGATAACCCAGGTAAAACCTCATCAAGGTACTCATCAATAACGGCAGATTCACGGATAACCTTGCCATCATGAATAATTGTTGGGACAACACCATTGGGATTAAGCGCAAGATAATCTGGATGATGCTGGTCACGGGCCCGTAAATTAAAATGGTGGGACGTAAATTCCTGCCCCTTTTCCGCAAGTGTTATCCGAACCTTCTGAGAACAGGTAGACATTCCATTGTGGTAAAGCTCAATCATTTCGATTCTTTTCCCGCCTTTAGCTTGCATTTCAAAGCATTGATTTCCGGGGAATTATCATGCAAAGAACCCATCTAGGCAACGGAGTGTGATTTATGGTCCAACGTCTTTTTCCAACAACCGTGGTTGGCAGTTATGCCCAGCCGGACTGGCTAGTCGACCGTGACATGCTTAAGGCGATTGTACCTCCGCGCGTCCGTGCGCAGGATATTTGGCGGGTTCCAGCAGAGCAACTTGAGGAAGCCCAAGATGCCGCAACACTTGCCGCTATTCACGATATGGAACGGGCGGGAGTAGACATCATCACAGACGGTGAAATTCGAAGAGAAAGCTATTCAAATCATTTTGCCACGGCGCTTGAGGGGGTAAATATTAATCGTCCCGCCGAAGTACCTGGCCGTTCTGGGCGCCCTATTCTCGTTCCGCGGATCACTGGTGATATAAAACGGACACGCCCTATCGAAGTACGCGACGTAGAATTTCTGCGGGCCAACACCAGCCTGCCGATCAAAATAACACTGCCAGGGCCATTTACGATGACGCATACATCCGTCGACGAATATTACGGCGACGATGAGGCCTGCGCGATGGCTTTCGCCGAGGCTGTAAATCAAGAGATACTTGATTTGTTTATCGCGGGCGCTGACGTAGTGCAAATAGACGAACCATGGATGCAAGCGAGGCCTGAACAGGCAAAACGCTATGCCGTAAAGGCAATTAATCGGGCATTAGAAGGTGCTAGAGAAACAACGGCCGTCCACATGTGTTTCGGTTATGCCCACGCAGTTAAAGACAAACCAAATGGATATTCCTTTTTGCCGGAGTTGGTCGATTGCGACGCCGACCAAATTTCCATTGAGGCTGCGCAGCCTTCGCTCGACCCAGCGGCACTAAATATCCTACAAAAGAAACAAATTATCTTGGGAGTCCTAAATCTCGAAGATGAGACTATTGAAACGCCTGAGGTTGTTGCTAACCGGATCCGCACAGCACTCGCGCACGTTGCCCCAGAACAAATAATTGTCGCTCCAGACTGCGGTATGAAATACCTCAGCCGGCCAACAGCCTACGGAAAGCTCAAATCGATGGTCGAAGGCGCCACAATTGTTCGGACAGAGTTAGAAAGATAACATTCCCTTCATTTCTTTTTCTTGAGTGATCTTTTACGGGACCGTACCCTTGTAGTCGGCTTTGCGGCACTTGCAGCGCCAGCTTTGCGGCGGGCGGCCTTCTTTAGGTCAAGTTGCCCTAAACCTGGGCGGTAACTCTTTTCATCTAAAAATTGCCTCATGCCTTCATCCCGGCCGGGGATCATATCCGTCATTTTACAGGCTTGGTTTTTGACAGTCAGATAATCATCCGCCTCGTTGACCCCCATTCGACGTACGGCGCGGATCGCCTCTTTAGTATAGCGCATAGCGTTAGGGCTCTTAGCCATAAGTTTTTTAGCAAGCTTAACCGTCTCGGCTTTAAGTTTTGAAGCCGGCACCGAATAATTCACCAGCCGGATTTTTTCCGCTGTTTTGCCATCGAAGGGGTCTCCAGTTACCGCGTAATAAAGGGCGTCGCGATAGCTCAGAACATCAGCAACATTCCAACTCACTATACCACCGGGGATAATTCCCCAATTCACTTCGGACAGCCCAAAGGTCGCTGTGTTTGAAGAGATTGCAAAATCACAAGCGCATAACTGCGTAAATGCACCACCAAAGCAATAACCATTAACCATAGCAATCGTAGGTTTTGGGAAGCTAACAAGTTTCTCCCAGCGCCAGGCATGTGAGGCCTTCTGGGTACGTACGCGGTTAATCGGATCTTTTTCGTTGGCGCGAAAATATAGGGCAAGATCTTGCCCTGCCGAAAACGCTTTACCCGCCCCCGTGAGGATCAAAACCTGAGTATTTGGATCTTCCGACAGGGTATCAAGAGCCTCATTCATTTCAAAATGTAGCTCAGGGCTCATTGCATTCCGTTTTTCAGGCCGGTTGAGGATCAACCAGGTAATTCCCTTTTGGGTCCCCTTACCTCTTTCTATTAAAATCGAATTAAATTTCTTCTCAGCCATAATTGCCCCCTACGTTTGTTTGGTTTTTTTACTCGGCATCAAGAATACCAATAGTATAAAATACCAACAAGATCAGGCACCGCTTGACCCATGCGATCTCGCCCCACAAAATTGTGTCTTAAAATCAAGGAGCCACCATGATGAAAACCGCCATCGTTAATATCAAGACCATTGTTACTGGAGACTGGCGTAAGCCATTCGCTAAAGGTGATTGCATACTGATGGACAAGGGGAAAATCCGCAAAATTGGTACCCTCAGCAAGTCAGAATTAAAGAGTTGCGATGTCGTCGTCGACGCCAACAAAACGACCGCTTGCCCCGGCCTTATTGATTCCCAAGTTCATATTGCCTTCGGCGACTATACCCCCCGGCAAAAAACGGTTGGCTTCATTGAAAGCTATCTCCATGGAGGAGTAACCAGCTGCCTATCTGCAAGCGAGGTTCATGTGCCTGGGCGTCCGACCGACCCTGAAGGGGTAAAGGCACTTGCGGTTGCTGCAAAAAAAAGTTTTGACAACCTTCGTCCCGGTGGCTCACGAGTTTACGCGGGCTGTATCATTTTGGAACCGGGCCTGACCCAAAAGGATTTCAATGAGGTAGCAAAAAAAGGAATCTGGTTTGCTAAGGCGGGTTTCGGCGCGGTAAAAACACCGTTCGATTATACCCCCCTCGTCAGAATGGCTCAAAAGGCTGGCATGTTAGTTAATTGCCATACCGGAGGGGCATCCATTCCGGGCTCTTCACCTATCATCGGTAAACACCTGATGGACATGCGCCCAGATGTCTCTTTCCACATCAATGGCGGGCCAATTGCAATGCCGGACAAAGATTTTCCAATGATCGTCAACGAAACTAACATCGCGCTACAGATATGCCAGGCAGGAAATATTCGCACTGCTTTGATGTGTCTAAACCTTGCCGTTGAAAACGACCAGTTTGACCGTTTCTTAATTGCTACCGATACACCAACAGGCACCGGTGTTATGCCCCTTGGAATGATCAAGTCGGTAACCGAGATGGCCACTCTTTCCGATTATCCGGCGGAATGGATGATTGCCGCAGCAACGGGTAGTGTTGCTAAAATATACCGTCTGAATTCGGGCTTTATAGAGCGAGGAAAAGACGCAGATGTATTGCTGATTGATGCGCCGCTGGGTGGGAGCAAAAACACCGCACTCGAAGCCATTAAACATGGCGATTTAGCTGCCGTCGGTGCTGTTTTCACAGACGGGATCCCAAGATTTATCGGACGAAGTCGAAATACGCCACCAACCACACGGAAGATCCAGACAATCAGAAATAATGTCCCATTCGATTTTTCCGGTGCCGCACATTAAGGAACCGAACCTATGCAAATGCGCAAAATTATTACGGCGATTGAGGAAACTTATAGCGAGGCTGGTAGGGCGGCAAAAACCCCCTTACGGAAAGTTGCTGTCATCGCAATCATCAAAAATCCCTTTGCGGGTGAAGCCTACCAACAGGATTTATCGTCACTGACTGAGGCAAGTGAAGCCCTTGGCAAGCAAATTACCGGATTAGCAAGTAAGGCGATGAAGCCTTATACCATGCAAAGCTATGGTAAGGCTTCCGTTGTTGGAACGGCAGGAGAACAACAACACGGTGCGGCTATGGTGACGACGATATATGGCAATATGATGCGAGAGGCGGCCGGTGGCGGGGCCGCATGGATACCTTCGACTTCCAAGCGGATGGAAACAGGCGGGATTATCGATGTACCCTTGGCACATAAAGATGCGCTCTATGTCCGCTCACATTACGATACCATGACTGTAATGATCCCTGACGCTCCTCTACCAGACGAAATTGCGGTCATTTGTTGCTATGCAAACCGCGGACAACTAAATGCACGTGTGGGCGGTCTAGAAGCCCAAGAAATCAAAGGTGAGGATGGTTTGATTTAGACGGAACTACCCCTACCCCATCAGGCTCGGTAACCAGAGCCCCAATCCCGGTGCAATTACAAGAATAATGATCAGGATCAAATCACAAAATAGGAACGGAATCGCTGCCATCGCGACTTCGAACAGAGTCGTGCCTCGAACCATCCCTAACATTATAAATAATAGCAATCCAAACGGTGGGGTTGTCGCCGCCATTTCAAGCGACATAAGAACGATTAGTGAAAACCAAATTGGATCATAGCCCAACGATGTTGCCAGCGGATAAAAGATTGGAACAGTTATCAACATCATAGATACCTGATCCATGAACATCCCCAGCATAATTAATACCAGGAACATACAGGTAAGGATCAGTAACGGGGCAACTTCAAACCCTGTAGCCCAATTAACAAGCCCCCGGCTAGCACCTGACATCGATAGCAACTGACTAAACACGGTGGAGTTCATCAAAATAAAGAACACCATACCGGCAACCCTAATGGTCCCCTGTAGAGATGTCTTAAACGCATCCCACGTAAATACTCGGCGGGCTATAGCGAGTATAACGACACCTACAACACCAAATGATGCAGATTCAGACGGCGTTGCCCATCCTAAGACGATAAAACCGATGACCATAAAGACCACCAAACTCATCGGCAGAATATTAACACAAATCTGGTAAACCTTTTCTCGAAGAGAGGTTGGTTCAACGTCATAGCTAGGCGCGGCTGTCGGGTCCCGCCATAGTTGAAATGTGATCATTCCCGCATAGAGGCATGCCAAAACCACCCCGGGCAAAAGCCCAGCAATCAATAGCCGCCCTACATCGACTTGAGCGATACTAGCAAGCAGAACCCCCAAGGAGGATGGAGGAATAATCATAGCTAGACCACCAGTTCCCAAGATCGGACCCATGGACATTTTTTTATTGTATCCGCGCCGCGTCATTTCGGGGACGAGAAGTGAACCCAGCATGGCTGTGTTTGCCATCGTCGAACCCGTGAGCGTCGAAAACAGCGAGCCGCCAATAACTGTCAGATAACACAATCTGCCCGGTATCTTTCCAAGCAGCTTATCCAACGCATCAAAAACCTTTAGCGCCAAGCCGGTATGGAAGAACAACGATCCCATCAAAATAAACATTGGGATCGGCGATAACGTAAAAGATGTAATTAGGTTTGTCGCGTTATCAGCAATTTGTGGCAATACCGGCCAACCACCAGAGAAAATGAAAATACCAATCACATTCGTGATCATAAAAGTGAATGCTACGGGAAAACCTAGTGCCATCCCCGCTACTACACAGCCTAAAAGAAGGCCTCCAGCCTCATACCATTCCATAACTAGACGCCGTCCTTCACTTCGCCAAGGTCATAAGTGTAGTAGGACCTGAGGCCAAATAGATACATGCAAAATTCAAGAGCAACGAGGAAAAAACACAGTGGCAAAGGCAGAAATTGAAGCCAGTACGGCATATCCACACCACGCACGTCCAGCTCCCCGCCTTGCCAATAATCCACGAAAATACCCCAACACAGGTAAGCAAACAAAAATGATGCTAGGGCACAAATTAAATATACAATTTTAGCAAGCGGCTGCCGGACAGCATCCGGCATTGCAGCTACCAAAGCTTCTATGACGACGTGCCCGCGTTCGCGGACAAGCCACGGTGCGGAGCACATCGCCAAATAAAGAAGTGCATACTCAACAACCGAAGACGTGAAAAGCGGAGGACGGTAACCCAGCGTCCGGATTGATACGTCAACTGTAATCATCAGGAACATGCAGGGGATCAACGAGCAGGCAAACCACGAAAGAGCCGTGTTTGTTTTTCCCAGCATTTTATCAAATGATTCTAACAAAGAACTTCCCTTTTTTCGTTGCTATGCAAACGGCCTTATTTTTGGAGCCTGGTGTCGCCAAGGTCAACCTGACGGTTGGGCTTGCCGGGCTTATACAATAGCGGCTTGAGCTGGTCAGAGTATTTCGAACGTTTTTTCAATTCTTTCCAGATTTCCCCATGGGCTACTTCTAGATACTTAGCAGCAGCCTTACCTTTAAGTATAATATCTTTTACTCCAGCACCTTTCACAAGGGGTTCTTCCTTGAGACGATCAAGTTCAACAAATAAGACCGAAGAGGTCTCATAATGAAGGGCAAGATTGTTCAAAAAATCCCTCTGCGCCTTGGTCAACGAAGCCCAAGTATTGAGATTAACAGTCACAACTTGGTTGGTCTGATAAAAGTTGGGGAACACTCGATACTTCGTAACATTAGAAAGACCAATTGCATGAAGTGAAGTATCAGTCATGCCAAACCCATCAACAGTTTTGCGCTGCATAGCCGTGATTATCTCACTCGACTTAATATTAATTGTCGTGGCTCCTAAAGCCCTAAACAAAGGGCGATATGTCCCCGTCGCACGCATCTTTAGACCCTTTAGGTTCGGCAACCCATCCTTACTCATCTTAGGCTTAACACCCAAGTACATATAGTAAGAGGTCATGTTTTCACCCCAAGCCAACAGATGAGAGCCTGCTTTTTCTTTGTAAATTTTCTGTAGCAAAGCGAATCCACCATTTGCGCGCAAGGCCCGCGGCCCTTGATTACTAGCAAGAAGACCATAACCTTCAGGCACTGTGCCAATATAGTAGGCTGTCGGGCAGCTCAAGATATCGAATTGACCGCGCTTAAGAGCGTTAGCAGCTTTACGAGGGGGAACGATTTCCTGGCCTCCAAGATACTTGACGTTTACGAGCCCCTTACCAATGGCATTGGCTTCAGCAACAAATGTCTTAAGATAAGATTGCGCCAAAACATTCGTCTGCTGCAAAGCAGTGACCGTATTTAATGTTCTTTCCGCAGAAACAGCCAAACCGCTTGAAAATGCGAATGTCATCGCGGTAGTTGCAATTAATGTATTTTTTAAAAAAGTCATAAAAACCCCCCTATTTATCGATTAATGCGAAATCAAAGATCAATCCCATTAATATTGGGAGTGACGCATTGCTAAGCATACTGACTGGACTCTTTTTTGTTGTCAAACAAGCTCTATAACAAGGGTTGTGGTAAGAAAAATAGCTCATATTCTCGACCCAAAAGAAAGGCGTCGGCCAATTAGCCGACGCCATCTTTATACCACAGTTCTTTTTAGTAACGCTTTTAGAAACTAACGCTTCTGATCGAGCGTACGACCGGTATCAACCTGCCGGATTGGTTTGCCCGGTTTGTATAGCAATGGCTTTAGTTGATCATGAAACTTTGAGCGCTTTTTAAGCTCTTTCCAAATCTCGCCATGAGCGGTGTCTAGATATTTCTGAGCAGCTGCACCCTTCAGTACAACGTCTTTAATACCAGATTTTTTCATCTGTTTTTCTTCCGCTAGTCGACTCTTTTCGACAAACTTCACAGATGCAGTTTCATAGATTACAGCCTGGGCATTAAGAAAATTACGCTGCTTATTGGTCAGCGATGCCCATGTCTTGGGATTAACCGTCAAAACCTGATTGGTTTGGTAGAAGTTAGGCATGACCCGATACTTCGTGACCTTATCAAGACCGAGGGAAATCACAGAAACGTCGGTAAAACCATAACCATCGACCGTACCACGTTGAATTGCAGTGATAACTTCGGAGGACTTGATGTTAATGGTCGTGGCACCAAGAGCCCTAAACAACGGACGATACGTACCCGTCGCCCGCATTTTGTAACCGGTTAGGTTTGGAATACCATCTTTGCCTAACTTAGGCGCCTTATGAAGATACATATGGTATGAGGTCATACTTTCACCCCAAGCCAAAAGATGGGAACCGGCTTTTTGTTTATATATTTTTTGCAAAAGAGCAAATCCACCGTTTTTACGAAGAATTTTCGGCCCCTGGTTGGATGCAAGGATTCCATAACCTTCGGGAACAGTCCCAATGTAATAAGCCGTCGGGCATGATAGCATATCAAACTGGCCACGTTTAAGAGCCGCCGCAGCCTTACGAGGGGGTACAACCTCTTGACCACCAACATATTTAACTTGGAGGATACCCTTACCTGCCGCATTTACCGGCTTCATAAAAGTCTGCAGAAAGCTTTGAGCAATAATATTAGTCTGTTGAAGACCTGTCACCGCATTAAGTGTCCGCTCTGCTGCGAAGGCCGGGGCGCTGACAACGGCAACCGTCGCAATAGCCGCAGCACCAATACCTGATTTAACAAAAGTCATTAATTTCTCCCTATTCGTTACTATGTATTTGACGACTACTCTGTCGCGCAAATTGGTAAACGCAAAAAGCGCGAGATATTGGCTAACACACCACTGAATGTCAATTCAGCTTTAAAGCTGACAAAATTAAAGCGGCGCCGGTACGCAGACCAGCGCCGCTCAATTACCAGATGTTCAACTAGGATCAGCGATTTTGATCGAGCTTTTGCTTAATCTTAAGCTGACGATTTGCTTTACCTGGGTGATACAGAAGTGGCTTCAACGCATCATGATATTTTGACCGTTTTTTCAGTTCTTTCCATATCTCACCATGAGCAATTTCCAAATATTTTGCTGCCGCTTTACCCTTAAGAACAACGTCCTTAACGCCAGCTGCCTTAATCGCTATTTCTTCTTTAAGACGTTCAGCCTCAACAAATTGCACTGACGTTACTTCGTACTCAATAGCCATTCTGTTCAAAGAATCTTTCTGCGCCTGAGAAAGGGCTTTCCAGCTTGCCAGATTAATCGTCTCAACCGTATTGGTCTGATAAAAGTTCGGCTGAACCCGATACTTCGTTACCTTATGAAGGCCAATCGCTGGGAGTGATACATCTGTAAACCCGAAGCCATCAACTGTTCCCCGCTGAATTGCCGTTATTACTTCACTAGATTTAATATTGATCGTGGTTGCGCCCAGCGCACGGAACAAGGGGCGATAGGTTCCCGTTGCCCGCATTTTGTAACCGGTCAAATTTGGCAAACCGTCTTTGCCAAGTTTTGGGGGTTTGTGGAGATACATATGATATGAAGTCATATTAGACCCCCAAGACAGGAGATGAGCACCAGCTTTTTCAGCGTAAATCTTTTGTAATAGTTTCCAGCCACCATTACCGCGAAGGACACGGGGGCCCTGATTTGACGCGAGCAGACCGTACCCCTCAGGCACCGTCCCAATATAATAAGCGGTCGGGCTGCTGAGCATATCAAACTGACCGCGTTTAAGCGCAGCAGCCGCTTTGCGGGGCGGCACTACTTCCTGACCACCAACATATTTGATACTGACAATACCTTTCGAAGATTTATTCAGAACAGCAACAAATTTTTGCAAAAAGGCTTTTGCAAGAACGTTTGTCGGCTGCAACGAAGTAATAGCATTAATTTTTTTCTCGGCCGCGATGGCAGAACCAGAGGCAACTGCCCCTAAGGCGACCGTTGCCGCGATAGCACATTTAAACAATTTCATCGGAGTCTCCCTCTTTCTATTTTATCGAGCCGATAAACCAGCCCCACAATTCGTCGATTAACACGCGTATTCAGGCCATACCGTGCAATCAGAGTCAATTCACATTAAAGCGGCGATCAGAAGTATTCTTTTTCTTCCCAACCCTTTTCCGCATTACGAACCGAGGTTTCAGGTACTAAGCCTTTTTGCTGTCTTTGGAGCGTGAGGGCACCATTCTCTAGATAATTCCCTTCTGCGGCCCGAAGAGCAGCATCAGCCCAATCCTGTGTCCAGTCACCCAAAGAATACCCAAACCAAGGGGGCATAGGCCTTACCGGAGGAAGACCAAGTTTATTCCATAACTTAAGACCCTTCTCCATATATTCTTGTGTGGGCAGGGCGACGGGCGGCATATCGCTTTTCATAGTAGCGTCTATTAGAAGCGTTGAGTCTTCCTCTCCCGTATGCTCACGCTTAGGTCCATGACCCTGCCCCCGGTGGGCCAAAGTGATGACATCATCTACTGGGTTTAAACGGTAGGCGATAGCCCACAGCAGAGCATCGGCATTATCCGGATCAATATCTTCATTCACGGCCACACAAATTTTACTGCAGTCGCCTTTAAAGAATGCGGAACCATAAAGCGCCCGCCAAATTTCAGTTTTCGGCGTCTCTTGGTCGACAGTAATAATGGTAACGCGCAATAATCCAGTCAGCGGTTCATGCAAGGAGACCTTTTTGACGCCTTTTATTCCGAGCGCATCTCGCAGATGAGCCAGAAATAAGGGTTCGTAAGCAATGCGTTTTATTACACTCGATTCAGATGGGGCTGCCTGACTGATATAGGAAGTAAGTACAGCATTTTTTCTGTAGGTGATGGCGGTGACCTGCATCGGCATATTAAATTCCTCCAGCGCTACATGGCCATGGCTTTCGCCGAATGGCCCTTCAGGCTCCACCATTTCTGTGTCAATCACCCCCTCTATCACGAGTTCGGCTTCCGCTGGTACAAGTAAATCGACAGTCCGAGCCTTCACCATATTGATAGGCCCTCCCGCGAGGCCGCCCGCTACACGCACCTCATCCATATCAAGCGGCAACTTCTGAGGGCCCATGAAGGCAACAACCGGTGGGCAGCCAAGTACGACAGCGACAGGCATTTTTTT